>Ga0256845_1003420_pt1 | contig 10759 bp, 7 predicted proteins | sample RiftiametaG_FD_189101 | JGI IMG/M metagenome (GOLD analysis project Ga0256845, IMG submission 189101) | Tube worm associated microbial communities from hydrothermal vent at the East Pacific Rise, Pacific Ocean - Riftia | ecosystem: Host-associated > Annelida > Integument > Unclassified ... | reverse complement strand
CTGAGGTTGCGGCTCCCGAGGTTGCGGCTCCTGAGGTTGCGGCTCCTGAGGCGGCGGCTCCTGAGGCGGCGGCTCCTGAGGCGGCGGCCCCTGAGGCGGCGGCTCCCGAGGCAGACTCGGTGCCTGCAGATGTGCCGAAGCAGAGCGCCGACTGATCGCGATTGAGTCGCGTTGCGAGCATCACAGGGGGAGGCAGAGCATGCTCTGGATTCCCCTGTGCTGTTCTCGATCAGGATACCGGGCGGTGGAGGCGGACGCCGGCGATGCCGAGTAGTCCGTCATCGTCGCCCGGGGCTGTTAACAGTTCGTAGGCGGAAACTTGGCCGCTAAAGCCGACCGCCAAGAGTCGAGCTAGCGTCATCAACACGGCTGCACCGCTAGGTGTCCCAAGGGTCATGTCATCGGCGAGGCAGCGCCGCTGGAGCTCGTGGAGCTGGGCGCGAACTAGGGCGTTTAGAAGCCCGCGGTCACGCTCGGCAAGCAGCTCGGCTGTGTGGCGCTCGATCGGCGGTCTTCCGTAAGCAGGCCCGCAATGACCGAGCTCTGCGACCGCCAGCCAGAGCACTCGCGGGTTCTCGGATAGATCAGCACAGAGTGACTGAAACTCCTCGGCAGCAGCGCCTGCATCACCGACGAGGAGAGCACTATGGCCACAGAGAATCGGCAGGATCGGCGGCGCTTTTGATCCGTAAAGATAGCGGAGAACAACCGCCGCGACCTCGATGCTCATCGCCTCTCGGTGTCGGATCTCTTCTCGACGAATCCACTCGATTCGGCGGCTGAGGGCGGCCACTCGCGCTTGATCGCTGACGATCGGACCGAGTGGGGTTTCGAAGGTCTTGTCGGTCGTCGTGAAGGGAGTCAGCCCGGGGTGATGATCGGTGCCGAGAACGACGACGCAGTCGATTTCTGTGGCCTCCGGGAGCCCGCGCAGCGTGCGATCGAGGAGATCCGCACAGCGCTCAAACGGTTGGTGGGGAATGACAATCCCGGTGAGAGAAGAGCCCGCTTCGAGTCTTGCCGCTGCCGGGCCAAGGAGTCCCTCGAGGTGAGCGGCGAGTTCTGTAGGATCGGCGGGGTAGAGGAGTCCTGCGAAGCGAGCGGGTCGCGTCGGAGCTGCGAGGAACGCCGTGTGCATCGATCGCCAACGATCGCGGAAGTTCGCGTCGTCGAGGAGGCCTGCGTCGCCCAGGTCGCCCAGGAGTTCGTCGATCTGCTCACGGTCGAAGTCCAGGCCGCGAAAGAGAAGCGTCTGTCGGATCTGATCTGGAGTTCGCTCGCCGCTCAGCAGGTCGAGGAGCGGTGCGGCATCCTCTGGAAAGGCGACCGGCTCACTGACGCCGAGCGGATCGCGGAGTACGAGCAAGGCCTCGCCGTCGCGTTCGAGGCGGTGGCGCTCGAGCTTTCGGAGCTTCGGTCGATCCATCGCGGCTGCATCGTAGACGAGGAATGCGGCTCGGTGGTCGATGATCCGCGGCCTACGTGTTGTCCTCAAGTCTGGGCGCAGGTCGATCCGGGGGCGATCGCTCGGAGGGTCTCGGCGACGGACGAACGCAGTGCTGGGAAGTCGGCGGAGACCTGGCAGAGGGCGCGGATCAGGGCGGGCGTCGGCTGCTTGGAGGCCCGTGCGGCCTCGACGAGGCGGCGTACCAAGCTTGGATCACCGAGTGTCTCGATCGCCTTGGCGACCGCCACATCGCCCCGACCTGCGCCGATGATCAGGAGCTGTTTGGCCGCCTCGCTGCGCCGCAGTGGCTCGGCGATCTTTGTCTTGAGGACCCGAATGAGCGCTGACTCGGCGTCGTCGGAGGCGCAGCGTCCGAGTGCCCGCAAAGCCTCGCGAGCGACGCCCTCATCGGTATCGCCGCGCTTTTCTGGGGGGGCTGCGACGCTCGCGAGCTGGCGGATAACCTCGCGGGGGCAGGGGGCGTGAACCCTGCCGATCGCGGCGCGGCGGACTTCCGGCCAGGGATTGTTGAGGGCGGCAGGCAGCCAGGCGCCATCGATCGCCAGGGGAGCGACAGCGAAGGCTGCGGCGACGATCCGCGGCGCGTCGCCGCTGAGCAGATCGAGTTGCGCGACCAGGGCCGAAGCATCCGCTGCAGGTAGCGTTTGCAGGGCGATCCAGCCGAGGATCTCCGCTGCCTGGCCGCCACTTCGCGGGGTTTTGAGATTTGTTGTCACCAGTTGGGCGAGCTTTGCCCTGATCGTGGCATCGGTCGCGGCACCTGTCCCAAGGAGCCGCAGGGAGGCGACGCGGACGACGAAGGCTGCCTGTGGATCTTGGGCGAATTGCAGGAGGCGCTCGAGAAAGACCGGGTCCATGTCGCCGAGTGCAGCCCGTAGACCGAGCAGGGCAGAGAACTGCGCTGCAGGTGCACTTGCGAGTCTTTGATCGATCGCAGCGAGCAGCGAGGGGCGCTCCTTTGGTCGCTTGCGGCCGCGTCGAAGCAGGGCTTGACGTAGCGCTTGGCGGAGGGTCGTCGGACCCTCGCCGATCAGGGCGATGAAACCCGTCAGCTCTTCGGCATCCAGCACCTCGATCAGATCCCCGAGCAGGAGGGCGCGCACGCTCTCGTCGAGGTCACGGTCCGCGGCAAGCTCTGCGAGCAGACCGGTTGCGGCGGGGCCCTGTTGGCGGAGGAGGAGTCGCCAGGGCGCGGCGGCGTCGACCGCTTGCCCGCGGGCCGCGGCCTTAACGTCGCGGCGCAGCTGGTCGGCGAAGGCGAGAAGATCCTCGGGGCGACCAAAGACGCCGAGCAGTGCGAGCAGGCGTTGCCGCTCGGCGGGACCGAGGGCCTGAGCGCTCCTGTCGAGACGGCTCGCGACAAGGGGCGCGACCACGCGAGGGGCGGCCTCTAGGCGGGCGCGCGCGTCGAGGTACTCGCGTCCACGGGCTGTCAGGAGCGTCGTCAGGTCGGCCTGGGCTTGGGCCTGTGAGTACTCGCTTGCAGCGCCCTCGTGGGTCACAGGGGCCGTCACAGGGGCCGTCACAGGGGCCACAGGGGCCACAGGGGCGAGCAGGAGCGCGAGCACGGGGAGCGCGAGAAACACCGCGCCACCCTGCCACACTTCGCGCAGCGACGCATCGCCGCGGCGTTACTGCAGCAGCATGTCTTCGATCTGCGTCGGCGAGAGCACGTACGAGATCAGCAGCGCCCGGCGATCCGAAGCCTGCGCGAGGTCGAGGTTGCGCAGCAGCTCCGCGGTTGTCTCGTCGTTTTCGGCGGCGAGCAGGCGGGTCGCGAGATCGATGAGGAGCTGCACTTTGACCGGATTGTCGGTCGGCATGCGCATGAAGAGGCCGAGGTACTCGTGGGCGGCACCGGCGATCTGCAAGCCCTGCGGTCGCGGCAGCAGGGCCTCGAGGATCCGTCGGCGGCTGCCTGTTTGCTCCGATAGACCGAGATCCCGCAGGGCATCGCCGGTGGTCACGGCGAAGAAGGCGAGGTTCTTTGGCGTGGTCGTGATCAGCTTGGATACCTGCGGATTGAGGGTGGGGCGGCCGTCGGCGATCGTCGCGGCGATCGTCGGCATCAGCCCGGCGGGCGCGAGTGTCAGTTCGTCGAGATCAAAGCTAGCGATCTCGACGGGGGCGCCCTCGTAGCTGTGATCGACGATCTGCCAGCGTCCGCCGGCGACGGGCCTCAGTCGGCCGGCGGCAACCCCTGCTTGGATCTGACGGGCGAGACCGGGGATCATCACGATCGCCGCTGAGCGCTCGGGATCCCGGTGATTGAGCGCGAACGCGACGCGTGTCCAGGCCTCGGTGGTATCGCTGCCAAGGGCGAGCGCGGCGGGGCAGAGCGAGTACGCAAAGACAGGTGCGGTATCGGGGGTGCCGCTTTGGGTCCCTCGCTTCGCCTGGCGCTTTTTGTAGCGCTCGCGTTTTTCGGCGTCCTCTTTGGTGATCTCGGCGAGGGCCGCCGCGGTTGTCATCGATGTGCCCTCGGTGCGACGCTGTGCGCGACGGACCAGTAACGCGTCCCCGAGGGCGGCGCGGCGGTCCTTGTCGCAGGTCGTCATCGCCTCGGCGAGTTCAGGTGGCAGTCGCCGTCGCAGGGGCGCGGCGAGGGCTCGCTGGATATCGATATGGCCAACGACATCGAGGTCTGCGGGCAGGAAGCGGGCACTGTAGGGCAGGTGACCGCTCCGTTTGCGGCGACCTCCGGCCTGCCAAAATCGGCGGAGGACGGCCCGCAGCTCCTCATCTTGCCCCTCTTTGCGGTAGAGCTTGACCAGTCGCAGGATCGCGTCGGTAACGCGTGCTCGGTCAGGTGTGTCTTCGTCGAGGAGCTGGGCGAAGTGTTCGATCGCGCATTTCGAACGCTCGATCTCCTCCATGCAGTGCACGCCCTTGCGATAGAGGATCTCGGCGTTGGTCTCTGGGGCGGCCCTGGCGACGCCAAAGAGGAGGCTCACCCCGAGCGCGAGCGTGAGGGGGCCGAGTCGCGATCGCCATTGCACCGATCGCGAGCATGACACCGATGGAGTGATGCGGCCAACCGAGGCGTTGCGCTCGAACACTGGGACCTTGCCCGCGGGCGCTCGCCTGTGCCATAGCCGCGCACCGATGGGTCCCGAGGACTTTGATTACACGCTGCCCGCCCCGCAGATCGCTCAAGAGCCCGCGCCCAAACGTGGAGATGCGCGCATGCTTGTGCTCCGTGGCGAGCAGCAGCTTCACCGGCGCGCCCGCGAACTCGCCGAATACCTGCCGACGGACGCATTGGTCGTCGTTAATGACTCGCGAGTGGTGCCCGCGCGCCTCTACTTAGGGCGTGCGCGCGACGATCGTCGTTTCGAGGTGTTGGTCTGTGATCCGGCGCCTGGACTCGGCGCGGGGCAGGGCTTTCGCGCTTGGGTCCGTGGCGCCAAGCGCCTCAAGGTCGGTGATGTGCTCAGTGCAGGTGCCCTTTGCTGTCGCTATCTCGGGCCCGATCCGATCGACCCGAGAGCCCGTCGTTTTGCGATCGAAGCGGGCGAGCTGTTGCCGCTCCTCGAGGCTCAGGGCGAGATTCCCTTGCCGCCTTACATCCACCGCGAAGCGGGGCCGGGCGACGCCGATCGCAGGCGTTATCAAACCACCTATGCCCGCGATCCCGGCTCGGTCGCCGCACCCACGGCAGGACTCCATTGGGAGCCTTCGCTGCTCGCGGCCCTGGACGTCGCGCCGATCACATTGCATGTCGGTCCGGGGACTTTTTTGCCGATGGAGGCCGAAGATGTCCGTGATCACCGGGTCGGGGCTGAGCGCTACAGCATCAGCGAGCACTCTGCCAGCCGGATCGCCGCTGCAAAGGCGGCAGGGCGGCCGATCTGTGCCGTCGGTACCACCGCGACCCGGGCGCTCGAGGCGGTCGCGCGCGCGAATAACGGGCAGGTCGTCGCCGGCTCGGGCAGCACAGATCTAGTGATCACTCCCGGTCACCGCTTTCGCGCGGTCGATCTCTTGATCACGAATTTTCATCTGCCCAAGAGTTCGCTGCTGATGCTGGTCGCGGCCTTTGGCGGACACGCGCGGGTGATGGCGGCCTACCGTGCGGCGGTCGCGGCTGATTACCGCTTCTACTCCTACGGCGACTGCATGCTCGTCGATCGCGGCTGAGCGGGCGGCACCGGACGATCCAATTCGCGGTGATCCGAAGGGCCGTGAGTCCGAACCCTGGCTCGCGTGCGACGGCGTCTCTATCCTTTGCAGTAGGGCAAGCCGCGGCTCCGCTGTTGTGAGTCCGGGTGCTGGCGCTCGCGCGCTGGTCGTGGCATTCGTCGACCGTGACCCCGGATGATCCCGCGCTCCGTCCCGATCCCCGCCGTGAGCTCAGCTGTGAGCTCCTTGATCCAGAGCAATGGCGCACACCCGGCACCTTTGAGCTGCTCGCCACCGACCCGACGTGGCCGGCGAGGGCCGGTCGGCTGTGGACCGCGCACGGTCCTGTCGACACCCCCTGCTTTATGCCCGTAGGGACATATGGCGCGGTCAAGGGGCTCGACCGTGTCGATCTCGAGGCGGTCGGATCTCAGATCATCCTCGGCAATTCGTACCACCTCGCTCACCGGCCAGGCGCCGATCGAATTCGCGAACTCGGCGGCCTCCACCGCTTCATCACCTGGGACCGGCCGATGCTCACCGACAGCGGCGGCTTTCAGGTCTTCAGCCTCCGCGGTCTGCAAAAGATCGACGACGAGGGCGTCCGCTACCAGACGCACTTCGACGGCTCGCGTCACCGAATGACGCCGCGTTCGGTGCTCGAGACCCAGGCCGCGCTGGGATCGGACATCTGCATGATCCTCGATCATTGCCCGCCGGCAGATGCCCCCCCGGCGAAGATCCGCGAGGCGATGGATCGCTCCTCTCGCTGGGCCCGTGAGGCTGCGGCGTTGCGTGGGCAGATCCTCGCGCCCGAGCAGCTCTGCTTTGGCATCGTCCAGGGCGGTGTCGATCTCGATCTGCGCCGCGAACATCTGGCGACGATCGCCGAGCTGCCTTTCGATGGGGTCGCGCTTGGGGGCTTGAGCGTTGGCGAGTCGATCGAGTTGATGCACGAGACCCTCGGCGAGGTCGCACCGCAGATGCCGACCGAGCGTCCGCGCTACGTCATGGGGATCGGCACGCCAGTGGATCTCTTAGTCGCGGTGCGCTCCGGTATCGACATGTTCGACTGCGTGATGCCCTCGCGAAATGCCCGAAACGGCCAGCTTTTCACCTTTGGCGGCCGGATCAACATCCGTCAGTCCCGCTATCGGGGCGATCCAGCGCCGATCGACGCCGCCTGCGGATGCCGCACCTGCAGCGCCTACTCACGGGCCTACCTCCGCCATCTCCACGAGCAGCACGATCCCCTCTACGGCCGTCTGGCGACGATCCACAACCTCTATTTCTTTCACCAATGGGTTGCAGCGATGCGCTGGGGGCTGCGCGAGGGGCGCTTTGCGGAAGTCGAGCGGGCGCTGGCTGCCTGGGTTTCGGCCGATCGCGCCGCGAAGGCCTCGGCAGCCGCGGCCACCGCCTCGAAGTAGCGCGATTTGCGCATTGTCCCACTCGCCCGTCGGCCGCCTCCTGGGTGACATCGACCTCTGTTCCTGGTAGGTCAGGCCACCCCACGTCGGCGCTCGTCGTCAGCCGTCAGATCGTACGGCTGGCCATGGATACTCGACGCCCAGCAGCACCACCATGCCGATCCTCAGCTCCTCAAGCCCCACCTTCGGAATCATCGCCGAAGCGGCCATCCCGTCCCTCCTCTCGGGGCCGCTGCCGATGCTCGCGTTGATGTTCGCGGTCATGTACTTCCTGATCCTGCGGCCCGCGAGCAAGACCGAGAAAGCCCGCCGCGAGCGGATCTCAGGGATCCAGAAGGGCGACGAGGTTCGCTTGAGTGGCGGCATCCTCGGCAAGGTCGCCAGCGTCGACGGTGATATCGCGATGGTCGAGATCGCAGATCGCGTGCGCATTCGGGTGCTCAAAGCGGAGCTCGGCGACGTGATCAAGGAGCCGGCCGAGGCAACGGCGAAAGCAACGGCGAAAGCAACGGCGAAGGCGAGCTAGCCCCCATGAGACGCTTCCTAAAGCTAAAGGCGCTCTTTTTGGTCCTCCTGATGGTGGTCAGCACATTAATGGTGCTGCCCTCGGTGGCCGAGATCGCCAAGTTCTCGCTGCCCCCCTGGGTCACCGACACCTTCACTCACAAGTTTAAGCTCGGCCTCGATCTACAGGGAGGTCTACATCTCGAGTACTCCGTCGCAGTCGACGAGGCCCTCGAGAACAAGCTCGACCAGATCGCCTCCGAACTCGAGGGCGCCTTCAAAGAAAAGAAGGACGTCAAGGTCTCGGCTCTGCGCGAGGGCATCGATCGGATCAACATCACCTTCGACAACCCGACGGACATCGCCACGGCGACCGACGATGTGATGGGCATCGCCATGGCCGACATGGAGCGGATCGACGAGGCGGACGAGGCTAACGGCATCATCCATCTCAGGATGTTCAAGGCCCGCTTGGCCGAGGCTCGCAAGAGCGCGGTCGGTACAGCCCTCGACACCGTGCGTCGGCGGATCGACTCGATGGGCATCGCCGAGCCCAACATCTACCCCAAGAACCGGCAGATCGTCATCGAGCTCCCGGGGCTCAGCGACACCGCGACCGAGGTCCGAGCCGCCCGTCTCGACGCCGCCTCGCGGCTGACAGAGGTCCTGCGCAGCGCCGGTGCGGCCCAGGTGATCACCGGCGAGATCAAGGCTGACCCCGGCGCCTTTGTGCTCCGCTTGCCCGGCGAGAACGCCCGCGCCTTTGTGCGTCGGGCCCTCAGCGCATCGATCACCGACACCGACGTGATCGTCGACGACCGGATCCCCGGCGACCTCCAGATTCTTGTCGAGAATGCAGGCGCACCGCTCGACGACGACACCGTGCACGTCGCCCTCACTGAGGATGCGCGCGACGAGGTGCTCGCCGAGTCGAGCGACTTCCGCCGCCTGCTCAAGATCATCGAGCGCTCAGCGGTGCTCGAGATGCGCATGATCGACGACGAGACAGCCTTCGGTGACACCGGCAAGCCCTACCTGCGAGCGCTCTACGAGGCCGGTCTGGTCCAAAAGGGCATGGGCATCGCCGTCAACGAGATGTCCGATTACGGCAACGACAAGGGCTTCAACGTCAAGGAGCCCATTGTCTTCTTTGCCAAGGATCGCGGGGTTTTAGAGCAGTTTTTCTCGAACCTGTCGGCCAAGTGGCGACTGCCCTCATCGCACATGTTGGCCTACGGGCGCACGCCGATGATCCTGCGCCGCGGTGGCGAGCCCGAGAGCGTTTGGCAGACCTATGTCGTCAAGTCGCGGGCCGAGGTCACCGGCGAGAGCATCGTCTCCGCCAATGTCGGCTTCAACTCCGAAAACGGTACGCCTGAGGTCAGCCTCAAGCTCGACCGTTTGGGTGCGGATCGCTTCGAGCAGATGTCCGGCGACAACATCGGTCGCAAGATGGCGATCATGATGGACGACGAGGTCACCTCCGACCCCATCTTCAACGACCGCATCCCTGGCGGGAACGTGCGCATCACCATGGGCTCGACGCCTGGTCAGTCGGTCCGCGAGTCGGCGAATGACCTGGTCAAGGTGCTCAAGAGCGGCTCCTTGCCAGCTCGTATGATCAAGGAGTTCGAGATCCGCGTCGGTGCCGATCTCGGCAAGGACTCGGTTGTCGGCGGTTTCTGGGCGATGGTCGCCGGCCTGTCGATGGTCGTCGTCTTTATGGCGATTTACTACCGACGCGGCGGGCTCATCTCAGTCTTCGCGCTGCTCTTCAACATGGTGCTCATCCTGGCGGCGATGGCCTTCTTCAAGGCGACGCTGACCCTTCCGGGCATCGCCGGCATCGTCCTGACGATCGGCATGGCGGTCGACGCCAACGTCATCATTTACGAACGCATCCGCGAGTTCGTGCGCGAGGGGTACAAGGCCCGCGCGGCAATCGAGGCCGGTTACGACCGCGCTTTCACAACCATCGTCGACTCTCAGCTGACCACGGCGATCGCCGGTTTGGTCCTCTGGCAGTACGGCTCGGGGCCGATCCGCGGCTTCGCGATCACCCTCCTGATCGGCATCGCAACGTCGATTTTCACCGCGGTGTTTGCCACCCGCGTCTTCTTTGACTTCCAGGCCAACCGCCGCGGCTTTGACCGCGTGTCGCTTTAGGGCGCTATGCAGAAGTTCTTCGAGATAATCCCCTCGGGGACGAACATCCAGTTCGTAAAGAACGCATGGAAGTTCATCGTCCTCTCGCTCATCCTCGCGGCCGTTTCGGTCGGGGCGATGGTCTACAACGGCGCCGTTCGTGGCTCTGTGCTCAACTTTGGGATCGACTTCCAGGGCGGTTCAACCGTTCGCGTCGCGATCAATCCAAAGAAGAACATCGAGATCCAAGAATTCCGCGACGCTCTCAGCTCGATGGGCTACCAGGGCGCCTCGGCGCTGACGGTCCCCGACGCGGAAAACGAGGTTTTGCTCCGGGTCAAGGAGGTGCACTCCATCGATCCGGCGCAGGCTCAGGCCTGCGAGGATGCGCTCGCGGGCTACGAGACCGCCAAGCTCCTGCAATTCACCTACCCACCGCAGGGTGCGAGCAAGATCTTCCTCAAGTTCGACAAGCAGCCGATCTACGGCGAGCTCGAGCGGCTCCTCGGCAAGGCTGGCTGTGAGGGCCGGGCCGATAAGGGCACTGGCAAGGAGGGCGAGTTCCCGGTCGAGGTCAGCCTCATCGGTATCGGCGCCAAGATCCAAGAGCAGATCGATCAGCACTTTGGCGCCGGTACGGTCGACCACATTGTCTCCTCAGAGACCGTTGGTTCCAAGGTCGGTGGCCAGCTCAAGCGCGACGGCATCCAGTCGCTGCTCTACGCGATCGGTTTCATCTTCCTCTACGTGATGCTGCGCTTCGACCTCCGCTACGCACCGGGGGGCATCGTTGCGCTTACCCACGATGCGTTTATGGTCATCGGCGCCTTCGCCCTGACCTACAAGGAGTTCAATCTCCAGACCATCGCTGCGCTGCTCACGGTCATCGGCTACTCGATCAACGACACCATTGTTGTCTTCGATCGGATCCGCGAACGGGTCGCTCTTAACCGCGATGGCGACATCGAGGAGATCACCAACACCGCGCTCAACGAAACCCTGAGCCGGACGATCCTGACCTCGACGACGACGATGCTGGTGGTGCTCTCGATCTGGGTGCTCGGCTCCGGTCCGATCAAGGACTTTGCCT
>Ga0256845_1003419_pt1 | contig 10760 bp, 10 predicted proteins | sample RiftiametaG_FD_189101 | JGI IMG/M metagenome (GOLD analysis project Ga0256845, IMG submission 189101) | Tube worm associated microbial communities from hydrothermal vent at the East Pacific Rise, Pacific Ocean - Riftia | ecosystem: Host-associated > Annelida > Integument > Unclassified ... | reverse complement strand
AAAGTACTTCGAGTGCCTAAAGTACTTTGAGTGCCTAAAGTACTTTGAGTGTCTGAATAAGTACTCCAAGTACTCCAAGTACTTTTCATTCCGTGTATTTCGTTGTTTCCCTTATCTGTTACCAGGTTTCCCAACTCATGTTTCTCGGCATCGGTTGCGGTTGTTCGCACCGGCTTTCAAGTTCAAGATGCTTTCCGCTCTCAGCAGATTCAAGGAAGGATTGCATGATATCCAGCACATGCAATGCTAACGCGCCTTGTGCCCGAAACGAGCCGCTGTTCATCACAGCATTTGCCATGTCCGCCAGTCCGATTCCCCTTGAGTTCCCAGGAAAACCATGGCTCAAGGGTATCGCTGACCACTCCTCGTCCCGACCGCGTTTCACCATCGGTACTCCGCCAAAATTATTGGGGTCCGGGCAGCGCAATGTGCCTTCAGAGCCATAAATTTCGATAAAAGGCATCTCGTGGCCCCACACATCAAACGACGTGATAATATTGCCAATCCCTCCGGCTTCAAACTCCATAATCCCGTTGATGTGTGTCGGTACTTCGACCTGCACAGTTTGCCCGAATTTCTTGTCGCTGAGGATCGTGCGTTCCGGGAAGCTCATTTGTGCCATGGCACTAACCTTTTTCACGGGGCCTAAGAGATGCACCAACGCCGTTACATAATACGGCCCCATGTCAAACAACGGCCCACCGCCGGCCTGATAATAAAATTCCGGCTCAGGATGCCAATGTTCATGTCCATGGTTCATCATGAACGCTGTTGCTGCCACCGGTTTGCCAATCCAGCCATCATCCAGCAATTTTCGACAGGTCTGAAGACCGGCTCCCATAAACGTATCCGGCGCACATCCCACGAGCAGCCCTCTGTTTTGGGCCAGAGCGAGCACTTCACGAGCCTCGGCCTTTGTCACTGCCAAGGGTTTCTCAACATAGGCATGTTTCCCGGCCTCCAAAATTTGCCGATTCACCTCCGCATGAGCCTTTGGGATCGTCAAATTCAGCACAAGTTGAATACTCTCATCCTGTAAAAGTTCTTCGACTGAACAGGCTTTGGGAATACCGAACTTCTCCGCCTGGGCTTTCGCCCGGTCCGGCAGAAGGTCTGCGCAGGCAATCATCTCCATGTTCCGGGCTTTCGGGCAATTTTCGAGATAAATACCCGAAATGTTACCACAGCCAATCACTCCGACCTTGACCGTTTTCATCATAAATTTTCCCCCTTTCATTGCTCAACGGTTCGTTCTCACACCATTTTCTGCGACAAATACATCTAAACATTAAGAACAACTTGTCTATATCATCGACAGAGATTTCTGGTGTCAAGTAAAAACTTTTTGTGCGATCATCACAGCACAAAGAAGAGATTACAACAAGTTATATCGTATTTTGCAAAAGTCTCAACAGGGTAAAAAAATATTTAACGCCCAGGAATTTCATATTCTATACGAACAACTTATATAGACAACTTATCTGTAAAAATCTATGTACACGACAAAAAACATGCCTCATCCATAATCAGACTCGCGTTACGCAGGATGGAAAACCTCCCCTGGTATCAACGACGCTCTGCCCCACAATATTGGGCTGGTGCAATCCCCGCCACAGCCTGTTTCAACAGGCTTGGTCAGCATAGCCCCGTGTTTCAACACGGGGTGGAACAGATATGGGTAGCGCGTCGCTGGTGAAAAGGAAGAACGTGTGCGCCCTGCGTAAGGTGAGATCAGAGTTAGATAATCTATAAAATATTTTTAGCCTTTAATCACGCCCAGCGGTCGTAATTTTGCGATCTTGCGGCTGATCCCGGCCTGGTGAACCACATCCACTACTTCGGACACGTCTTTATAGGCTTCCGGCATTTCTTCCGCCAGGGTCGAACGCCCTTCGGAACGTACCACCACGCCCTGATCTTCCATTTCGCGCCAGATCGCCCGGCCTTTTGCCCGTTTCTTTGCGGCGCTGCGACTTAACATCCGTCCTGCTCCGTGACAGGTGCTCCCAAAGGTGTCGTGCATCGCCTGGTCTGTGCCGATCAACACATAGGAACAACGTCCCATATCCCCCGGAATCAGCACCGGCTGCCCGATACTCTGATACGCCGGCGGCACATCAACATGTCCGGCGGGAAACGCGCGGGTCGCACCTTTGCGGTGGACGCACACCTTACGCGCTTTTCCGTCAATCTGGTAGGTCTCAAATTTGGCAATATTGTGAGCAACATCATACACCAGATTCATTTGCAGATCACGAGGCGTCATCCCAAGCGTGCGTTCAAAGGTTTCCCGCACCCAATGGGTAATGATTTGACGATTTGTAAAAGCATAGTTTGCAGCGCACGCCATAGCTGAAAAATAGCGTTGCCCCTCTTCCGAAGAGAGCGGAGCACAGCAAAGCTGTCGGTCGGGAAGCGCGATCCCGTATTTCTGAGAGGCTTTCAGCATGTCCTGCAAAAAGTCATCGCACACCTGATAGCCAAATCCGCGCGAGCCGGTATGGACAGTAACGGTAATACTATCCCGTTCCAATCCCAGCACTGACGCCACAGAGGGATTATAGACCTCTTCCACGTAGCCGATTTCCACAAAATGGTTCCCGGAGCCGAGCGTCCCTAACTGCGGTCTTCCCCGTTTGAAGGCGCGTTTGCTGATCACGTCAGGGTTTGCGCCTGCCAGACAACCGCGCTCCTCAATATGCCCAAGATCGTTCTGCGTACCAAACCCTTGCGAAACCGCCCATTGCGCGCCTTGTGTCAAAACCTGGCGTTCGGTTTTTGCCGTGAGTTTCAAGTCTTCCCGCTGCGATCCCACGCCGCTGGGGATATTGTGAAATAACGCCCCCACCAAATCCCGCAGATGATCCTGAATATCCTGACGGAACAGGTTTGAGCGCATCAGGCGCACTCCGCAATTAATATCGTATCCGACCCCTCCCGGAGAAATAATGCCATCTTCCGCATCAAAGGCTGCAACGCCCCCGATTGGAAATCCGTAGCCCTGATGCGCGTCCGGCATGGCAAGGGAGTGGTTGATAATTCCGGGGAGCTGGGCAACGTTGACGACCTGCTGGAGCGTGGCGTCACGTTGAAGATGGGGGAGCAGAGTTTCACTCGTATAAATTATCCCATCAACCCGCATTCTGCCTGTTTTGGGGATTCTCCAACGGGTGTCGTCAATTTTTTCAAGCTGAATCGGTTTTGTCTTGTTTTCCGACATAATGTGTTATTTTCCGCTGCGAATGGCACGAATAAAGTTGTTGTACCCGCTCGTCCAAATGATTCTCGCCTTTGACGAGACAATGTAATGAATTGATAGACCGGGATGCTCTGCGAAACAGATATTAAAATACTGCCGGTTTTTTTTGTCAAGAACACATCGCCATTTTGACAAGATAAGTGATCCTGCACAAGATGGGTCACGTTATTGCGTCAGGCCCTGGAAGAGGCCATGAAGAAGATGCGTTTACCATGAGGCAAAAGGAGGGAGAGCAGATTCAATTCTTAATCTTACGGTGTAACGTCTGTCTCGTCACGCCGAGCAATTCGGCGGCCTGCGTCCGATTCCCCTTCGTACGTTGCAATGCTTCCAGAATGAGGTGTTCTTCGGCTTCTTTCAGGGTGGGAAGATGGGCTAAGGACGTATACAACGTCGTCAGGGGGTCTGCTGCCTGCGTCACTTCCGGGGGGGAAGAAGGGGGCGAAATCAATTTCTTAAAACTTTTTAACGATAACACGCCGGATGTATGGAGACTGACCGCATCAAAAATCATGGCCTGAAATTCACGAACATTCCCGGGAAAATCATAGACGGATAGGAGAGTCTCAAGTTCTGGTGGCGCAGTCGGTTTGGATTTTCCCAGTTCCTCGGCAGATTGTTGTAAAAAGAAATCTATGAGTAATGGAATATCATCTTTCCGTTCACGAAGAGCCGGAATATCCACATGATGCAACAGCAGTCGATAATACAGATCGGAACGAAATTGTCCGGCTTCTTGTTTTGCCAGTAAATCACAATTGGTGGCGACCACAATTCTGGCATTTGTGATGCTGGGCACATCGGCCCCGAGAGGATAATACTCGTGTTCCTGGAGTAAACGGAGCAGTTTGACCTGAGAAGCCGGCAGCAGATCGCCAATTTCATCAAGAAACAGGGTTCCATTCATCGCTTTTTCGATTAAGCCATCCCTGGCCCGTTCTGCTCCGGTAAATGCCCCGCGTTTATGGCCGAACAAGGTATCTGAAAAGGTTGTATCATCCAAGCCTGCCACATTCACGGCAACAATATTCCCCTTGCGTCCGCTCAGGCGATGGATCGCTTGAGCGATCAGTTCTTTCCCAACCCCGGTTTCTCCGGTAATGAGCACTGGTTGGGAGGTTGTCGCGATAGACTCGATGTATCGGAAGATGGCGAGCATTTGAGGATTATTCGTCACGATCTCGACAAACGCGTCAGGGCGTTTGATGATGTTATCAAGCACACGTTCCTTGAGGAGGGCTGTTTCTTTGCGGAGTTCCTGGAATTCAATGCTTCGCTTTATAATAGCCACAATACGATCGAGGGTGATCGGTTTCGTGACATAATCAATTGCTCCAGCCTTGATGCACCGAACAGCAGTTTCTACGTCATCAACCGCCGTGCTGATAATAACAGGCAAGCCGGGGTAGGCGCTTGAAACAATATCGAGCACCTCTTCCCCGGACAAATCCGGCATGTGCAAATCCAAAACCATGAGAGAAACATCCCGGACTGCTAGTACATCCAATGCTTCTTGCCCACTCTGACAACACATCAGATTGGTGATCCCTCTGCGTTGAAGGTGGAGCTCACACAGTTGCAATAAATATGGATCATCATCCACAATGAGGACAGGTAAGGCTGGATACATTCTTTGAGACGTTTTCATGATAATTTAATTACGCGAAGACGGCTGTTGGGTCGTCTGGTTGGTGATGACGGTTGTTTACCTGGAATCCCATTAAGGCGAATGCGAATGTGAGCTCAGAAGAAACCTCTTGACTCAATGCGCCCTCCTCAATATACATAGTTTCCAATCCTGAGCTTCTGTGCGAACCGATGATAAAATAAACTTGACTTTTTAATCCGTGAATCGTCAACGAGTGCTTTGAAATGCACGTCTTCAGGCGCGCGGCAATGCAGCTTTCACAGTCAAAACTTCATTGTGATGCTCCTATGGCAAAATAATATCAGGAATGCCCAGGTAAAAAGTCAAGGATTATTTGTTCTCACGTCAATCCTGCATGATCGGGATTGTGAGACCCTTGTGAAAAAATATCATTTACTGTGAAAAATATTCAAGGAAAATCTGCCCTTGTCACAGGGGCTGCTAAAAGGATTGGCCGGGCTATTGCGCTTGAACTCGCCCGGCAGGGCGTTCATATCGTGTTGCACTATAACCAGTCTGCGGCTGATGTCGAGAACGCTGCTTATGAGGTTCGGGCCTGCGGAGTTAATGCCTGGATCGTCCAGGCGGATCTTAATGATCTGACTCAGGCCGATGCGCTGTTTGCAACAGCGAAAGAGAACGCCGGAATACTTAACATCCTGATTCATTCAGCGTCAATCTTTCCGCAAAACCGTGTCACTGACTTTCGTCGTGATGAATTTTTTCAGAATATGACTGTGAATGCCTTGGCCCCGCTTTGGCTCTCCAGAGCTTTTGCCCGCCAGGAAACGGAAGGGGTGATTATTAATTTACTGGATACCCGCATTCTTGATTATGATGCCGATCATGCGGCTTATCATCTCAGTAAACGCCTGTTGTTCACTCTCACAAAAATGTTAAGCCTCGAGCTCGCTCCTGCCATCCGGGTCAATGGTGTGGCTCCAGGGCTCATTCTCCCTCCGCCGGGGGAAGATGAATCATATCTGGAACAACGGAAACACACGAATCCGTTACACCGAACAGGTCACCTCCCGGACTTGACGGAAGCTGTACTTTTTTTATTGCGCAGCGATTTCATCACCGGACAGGTGATTTATGTCGACGGCGGGCGGCATTTGAAAGGAACGGTGTACGGATCATAAAACCTTCACCAGCCATCAAGCGTCGGTGAAATGGAGTACATTAAGGTATGGAACACTGGAAGATTCTTCACTCCCGAAATGTGTTTGACCATCGCTGGTACACCCTGCGGCAAGACGTTGTTCAATTGCCTGACGGCAGAATGATAGAGGATTACTTTGTGTCGGTTCGGCCTGATGTTGTGTTGATTTTAGCCATGACAGCCGATGAGCAGGTTCCTCTGGTCAGACAATATAAACATGGCGTCCAAAAAGTTCTGCTCGAGCTTCCCGGGGGTTTTGTCGATGCTGGTGAATCGCCAGAGCAAGCCGCCAGGCGCGAGTTGGTCGAAGAAACAGGATATGTTGCTGATGAATTTTATCAATTGGCCGGCGTACACGGCAACCCGACGAAAGATACGAATACGGACTACCTTTTTCTGACTACGGATGCGGTCAAAAAGCACGAACAATCTCTCGATCAGTACGAACAGATTTCTGTGGAACTCGTCCCATTTCAGGACCTTCCGCTACTGATCCAACAAGGGGAACTTTGCACTGGAAATTCAATTTCCACGATATTTCTCGCGCTGGCTCACCTCAACCGATTGCGTATTCGCCAGGTGTAAGCTAAATTTCCGGGGGAATCGTAGCTGTGGAAGGTGAGTGTCGTCAACCTAAAACGTGCGGTGAATCAGAAAAGTCGTTTTCCCTCGTTCTAAATGGACATCTTCGTACAGGGTGTGCTGAGAAATCTGTCCCCTGGCATCAAGAAACGACAGGTCAACATCGGTCACGCCGGGCTGCACAAGAAGTTGGGTCAGATGCACCTGCGCCGGGAGCAGAAACCACTGTCTGACATCAGCTCCTTCAGTCAATTCAGTGATTCCGGTAAACACCAAATGCCAGAACCACCAATGCTCATCATCAAGCATCCCCTCCTCGATTGCGCATTTTATAATATTGCGGCTCACTCCCTGCGCGATAGTTCGGAAACGGCGGTCTTCAAGATTTTTTCTCGCAATTTGCCCGACATCTTCTGCCAGTTCAAGCGTTCGGGTTGTCCCGTTCACAGAGACTATCGCTTGCGAAAACGTCTCAACCCGAGGTACAAAGTCGGCGAACGCCACTTTGACATAACACCCCGGCTCATCATCTTCGCTCCAGTCGTCCCCGTCGGAACTCCAGCGGAAGAGCTCTTCGATTTTATATGGCGCTAAGCCTTTATTCCAAATAATCACCAATCTGGCAGCATTCTGATACTCTCTTTGCGTTGGCCACTCCTGCCCGGAGAATTCCGTCCGATATTCCTCAAAGATACCCGTAAACCCCAATGCCGACGCCGTCCGTAATAATTGTTGCTGCAGTTGGGAAGGCAGAGGGACGCCGTAATACTCCCGATAATCCCCGGTATAGGTTTGGTACGCATGGCGATAGTCAATGAAGGCGTCATTCACTTCTCCCATGGCGTCATAAATCAGACCAGACAGATAGAGCATAAACGCATCGGTTTTATAGACGTTTTTGTACTCATAGCGACTGTTAAAGTAGCGCAAGAGCGTGTTGACCCGGCGACATTCGACCAATGCTTCCTGGAGTTGTCCTGACATGAGATAATTAAGGGTCATGTAATAATGGACAAGCACCCGTTCGAAATCCTCTCCCCGGTAGGGATGAAATTTCTCACTCACAATCCAGTCGGCTGCCATGCCGGAGAGGCTGATCTTGTCCAGTTCTTCCATGCGGCCAGCCGCTCGTTCAAACCAGAGGTTACTCTCAGCATATTTTTTGTTCAGATGGGTCAGCACACCGAGTTCCAGAGCGTACAACAAGTCATTTCGCGGGTTCTGCAAATATTTGTTCTCTTTGACGAGTTCCTCGGCGCGTTCATAGTTGCCGATCTGAGCCGTCTGCTGCACATCGCTCATGGTCGCCAAGTGGCTCTGCCCGTAACATCCGCTGAGAGCGATGAGCATCACACTCGTAAAGATGGCGTGTGAAAAAAATTGGCGCATACTTCCCTCAATTTTGCCATGAAGCCGCGAAGTCACGAAAAATAGTGCTGAAATGAAAAGTTTTGACAGGAATGGAAGCGTTTGTGTATAAATATCCGGGATAACCTCTGAACCTCGTATTGTTACTACTTCGTGACTCCGTGACTTTGTGGCCGCAAGAATTCAAGCCTAGAACATGTAATAATCTTTTTCGATGTATTTCTTTAATTCTTTCTGCCCGATCCAAAGCTTTTCAGTCGTTTCGAGGTCAAGCAGTTCTAAATTGACCTGATAAAAATAGACGGATCGGTTGGTATCAATATCGGCAATCTTATTAATCGTGCCCTGGACGACAAAATTCGCGCCAAGCTCGTTCCGTAAATATCGCCGTGTTTCCGGAGATGCAAACGATTGTTGTCCCTGTCGGATAGCGCGTAATTCGTCAAGTGCAGCTCCTCCCTGAACAACCCTGGCTCGCTTTGTCTCGACAAACGTCCGTTCCAGGTCTTTAATGAACACGTCGATGCTGATGTGTTCATCGGTTTTGTTATAAATGGTCCCGACAACCAGCACCGGAAGAGTACCGGTTGCCTGGATAAACTCTCCGATCCAGGGCGCTGACATGCAGCTGTCAATCATTGCCTCCGACACCATTTGAGAATCAGTGTCATTCCATTTCCCACTCAAATTAATCTCTTGTTCCGGTTCAACACGATACACCCGTGGTGGAGTCGGGGCGCATCCGGCAAGCACGATCAGGCTTAATACGCTGAACAGAAGCATAAATATGTAAAAACGTCTCATTGTGTGTATGCCTCCTGAAAATGAACAATTATGTGTAACTACTCAAGACATGTTTTCAAACAGGATAAAAAGAGCGATCACCAGGAAGGGCATAAAGGATATGAGGGCTTATCCCTTCAGCCCCCTCATATCCTGACCTTACAATCCTGTATTCACCCTGTCTAAAAATACCTGAGTAATTATGATGATGCGTAACCTTACTTCGCAACATGACCTTTTCCCATTCTAAATTTTAGTATAGCATAAATCATGCCAGAAATCATCAAGGTTCCCTGAAGCTTTTCTGCCCTGGTAGTCAGAATGCTTTGAGCCAGGGAACAAACCCAGGCAGCTGTTCCCTGATGACAGACCGCAGACACGGCCTCCCCAGTCAACAAGAGAGAGTCTCTTATGCTGAAGCGGGGTTTCTGACTCGGAAGCAGGGTTTCTAAAAACAAAACTCCCGAAGTCTGTCAGACTCCAGGAGTTTTTAGCATCATTTCCTATCGACAAAATCGTACTCCTCACCTATTGTGAAAATCGAATGTGCAACGGTTTCGTCATCTCAAACTCGATAAGGCTCCGATACGGGATATTCACATCACGATTCCGCGTAACAATTTTTAAAGTGCTGACGCCAAGATCAAACACATTTTTTGCTGCTTCTTCCTGTACGAGATAGTTGGTCGTCACCAGAGGAAGCACCTGATCTTTGACGATAAGCTCCCGCAGGGTAATTGCCATGGTTGCCCCATTTCGTCCCTCCTTCGCGGTCACAACCTGCCCATTGACTCTGGTGCCTTTCGGAGCAATCATCACTCCATCAACCACCAGATCGGAATCGAGCATCCCTTTAAACCAGTCCCCCTTTTTGCTGCTTTCGATATACAGACTATCCAGCAGACGAACAGGGAGTTTTGTTCCTGGCTTAAGAGTGAGCTGCCTGTGATCAGCCTTCGGTGTTTTTGGCTTTTGGGTCGGCGCTTTAGAGACCGACTGCGTGTTTCGGGAAGAAGAGATGCCAACATCAGAGAACGTAATCGCTAAGACATCTGCTTTAGGAAAAACGGTAATTTTCCCGTCAGCCTGAAAACGGATTGAATGTTGCGTTCCTCCTTTATACATCCCATTAATAAGCCGTCCATCTTTCATTTCAAGTGTATCAGCCCGTACAAAAGATGTAAAGCACATATAGATACTTATCACAATGAGCACGATACCAAATTTTTTCATACGTTTATTTCCTCCTGTTAGTTAGCCCGCCGATAAATCGGCAGGCGATATTCTGTCGTCTTCTCTCAGGGACGGAATAATCCATCCCCACAACCTGTGAACTCGTAACACTCGTAACACTTCTCATACCGCATGTGTACCGAAGCGGAACGTTCGACACACATGGCTCTTCACGTACACTCACTCCTTATTACTCTATTTTGTTATGCAATATGTACGCCATCTTTACCCCCTCGGGATTCCCTGCTACCGAATCCCGTGAGCTTGCTTATACGCCGTCCAGTTACGTTTCAAATTAACAAAAGCGTCAAAATCAGGCTGAATCAAAAAGGGATTCGTGTCCCGTTCGATATTGATCGTCGATTCCGGCTGCGTACCGTAATTATGGCCGGGAAACACGCGCGTGTCATCCGGGAGCGTCAGTAAACGCTGGTGCAGGGAATCGTATTCACGCCGGGCCTGAGTACCAAAATCAGTCCCACCGATTTTTCCCACAAACAGGGTGTCGCCTGTAAACACCGCATCACCGATATACAGACAGATCGAATCCTCGGTATGCCCCGGAGTATGAATGATACAGAGCTCTGATTCCCCTAAGGGAAAACTGGCATTGTGGGAGACTCTTTGCCCGGTTTGCGGCTCAATGTCGCCATATAGCATTGGTGTTCTTCCAGTCAAACGTGTGATCGCGGCATTCCCATTTGTATGATCGTAATGTCCATGGG
>Ga0256845_1003418_pt1 | contig 10760 bp, 6 predicted proteins | sample RiftiametaG_FD_189101 | JGI IMG/M metagenome (GOLD analysis project Ga0256845, IMG submission 189101) | Tube worm associated microbial communities from hydrothermal vent at the East Pacific Rise, Pacific Ocean - Riftia | ecosystem: Host-associated > Annelida > Integument > Unclassified ... | reverse complement strand
TTCGCGGTGTTCGCGAGGGCCGGGGCCGGGAGCACGTGTTTGGGGCTCGCGGAAGCCAGACCCTTGGGAATTGGGCTCGCGGTGGCCTTGGTGTGGCTCTGGAGGAGCCGCAGTTGTCGAATCTGGGGGCCAGGGCGGTACTTCCGCGGGCTCCTCGGGGGGATCGGGGGTTTTGTCAGCGCGCGGTGTGTGTTCTCGCTGCGAGGCTTGGCGGTGATCTCGGCTTGGGTCCCGATGCTTTGGGGCGGGCGGCGCTCGGCCATCCTGCGGGTTTGCAGGGGCGCCTGGCATGGCTCCACTCGCCTCAACCATTCGCCAGAGTTCTGCGGAGAGATCCTCCCCTTGGTTGCGCTTATTGCCGCTACGCGGGCTTTGGTTGGTTCTTGATGGTTGTGCCGGCTGCGCCGAGCGCGGTTTTGGCGACGAAGAAGGAGAAGAAGAAGAAGAAGAAGAAGAAGAAGACCTCTGCGGTTGTGGTTGTGCTGGAGTCTTTGTGGTGTGTGCGCGGGAGATCTCCTGCCGTGGACGGAGATCTCCACCGGAGGCAGCGCGGAGTGCAGGCGCGCCGCTGGAGATCTTCTCTAGTTCAGCGATCAGATCTCCGAGCGGAAGCAGCGGCTCCGCGTGCACCAGGTCGAGAAAACCCATCTCGAGGATCAGCCGCGGCACTCGAGTGTGCGCGAGGCTGTCGACGACCCGCGCGAAGCGGTCAAAGAGCTGGCTGAGAACGCTCGCCTGGATGGCGCTGGTCTGTTGGCGAAGTGCGTCGAATTCGGCCTCAGAGGCGTCTAGGAGAACCTCGCGGCTGTCGGTGAGCTTGACGACGACGAGGTTGCGCAGGTGTTGGAGAAAGGCGACCGCGAGCTGGAGGAGATCCTGGCCGGAGGCGACGACGGCGTCGAACTCGTGGAGCAGCGCGTCGGCGTTGCGGCTGAGAACGGCATCGGCGAGCGAGGCGACGGCGAGGTGGCTAGGCACCCCGAGCACGACCCGGACCTCTTCGGTGGTGATCGTCGCTGACTCGTCGGCGAAGGCGATCACCTTGTCGAGCAAGGTCAGCGAATCGCGGACCGAACCGCCGCCGGCGCGGGCGACCAAAAACAGACCGGCCTCCTCGATCGCCACGCCTTCGGAGCGGAGGATGCCCTGCATGTGCTTGACCAGACGAGCGCTCGGGACCCGACGAAAATCAAAGCGCGAGACCCGAGAGAGGATCGTCGCGGGAAGCTCGTGCACCTCGGTCGTCGCAAAGATAAAGGTGACGTGTGGAGGCGGCTCTTCGAGGGTCTTGAGTAGGGCGTTAAACGCCGACCCCGTGAGCATGTGGACCTCATCGATGATGTAGATCTTGCGGCGGGCAGTCTGCGGCAGGTAGCGGACCTGGTCGCGGAGGTTGCGAACATCGTCGACGCGGTTGTTGCTCGCGCCGTCGATCTCGATAACGTCGACGGAGCGGCCCTCGGTGACTGCCGTGCACTCACTGCACTCGTTGCAGGGCTCGGACGTGGGGCCGTTAACGCAGACCAGGCACTTCGCGAGCAGGCGAGCCGAGGTCGTTTTACCGAGCCCGCGCGCGCCGCAAAAGAGGTACGCGTGGTGCACTCGATCGTGGGCGATCGCGTTGCCCAGGGTGCGCGTGACGTGCTCCTGGCCAATGAGGTCAGAGAAGGTCTGCGGGCGGTATTTCCGGGCGAGGACGACGTAAGCCACGGTGCCGGCAACCTACCATGACGGCGCTAAAAAACGCGCGTCACGATGCACTTTGAGGTCTCGCCGAGCGGGTGGCGCTCGACAGCTCGATTCCCAAGCGCAGAAGGCCGAGATCGCTAGGGATGGATCTCGGCCTACGTGCAAGTGCTCGACCGCATGTGTGGTCGTGGCGAGCGGTCTCGCTGCCTTCAGAACGTGAAGTGTTGCGAGACGATCTCGTCGGGGTTGGCGGGGAGTTTTGGCTGAGGTCGTTGCTTGACGACCGTTGGCACCGGAACCCCGGCGGCATCGAGCTTCTCAGCGATGATCTCCTCGAGGTAGCCGCTGACGCTGAGTCCGCAAGCCTCGCAGTAGTCTTTCAGGCGCTGATAGGTGATGCCTTTGACCGAAATACTTCTGCGGGTCTGTCGCTTCGCCATGTCTGTCCTCTCTCCGGCTTGTGGCTCCCAAGCGTCGTACGTCATGCCTAACCTGCACGCAAGGGTCATTCCATCAGTGATCGGCATGCGCATAGGGCGCATGTGCGATTGTGGACTCAAATCGGCATTCAATACGATGAGATGATTCGAATAAAGGAGAATTCAGAATCTCGCGAGGCATGGTGGATCAGTCTTGATTCAGCATGGCCAATTAGCCATTTTGGCTTGCGCGGAGAAGATCTCTGAGATCTCTTCTGAACACTGTACCTAGCTCGTGAGCGGGAGCGCGGGAATCATAGCATTCGTTTGCACGATCGAAGAAGCGTATGTGGTGTCACAAAAACGCGCACGCAAAAATCTCTGGTGCGGATGCGGAGGGAGCAGCAGATCGACGTCTGCAATACGGAAATTTCGGCCAATTCAAACGTTCATTGCCGGATGAGGGGGGGGCCATGGGCTGGTGATAGGCATGTTCTCTCGCTTGGCGTATCGTGAAACCTAGGTAGCGTTCAGGTTGTCAAAGGTGGAAGCCGAGCCCCAGACCAAGGTTGTGCCCTTGGTAGAGCCGCAGATCTCTGGAAACGAGGCCCAGATGAGGCCGTTGCGCCGGAAGATCGGCCGCTACGAGGTGTTGCAGCGGCTCGGGCACGGCGGCATGGCGTCGGTCTTTCTGGCCCGAGCAACAGGTAGCGCAGGCTTCGAGAAGCAGGTCGCGATCAAGGTGATTCACCCGCACCTGGCGGCCGAGCCAAATCTCGTCGAGATGTTCCTCGACGAGGCGAGGATCGCCGCCCAGATCCACAACCCGCATGTTGTCGAGATCCTCGATCTGGGCCACGACCGGGGCGACTACTACATGGTGATGGAGTACGTCGAGGGGGAGACCCTGTCGGCGTTGATCCGCAGGCAGCAGGAGCAGAGCGGGCACCTGCCGTTGCCTGTTGTCCTGCAGATCCTGCTCGATGCCTGTGAGGGTCTGCGAGCGGCCCACGAGCTTCGTGATGCCGACGGCAACCCCTTGGGCGTGATTCACCGTGATGTTTCGCCGCAGAATCTCCTGATCGATCTCGACGGCTGGGTGCGCATCGTCGACTTCGGCATCATGAAAGCCAAGGGCAAGCGCACCGATACCCGAACCGGTCAGTTGCGCGGCAAGCTGCCCTATATGGCACCCGAACAGGCGGAAGCCAAACCGGTGACGCTCGCCTGCGATCTCTTCGCGCTCGGCGTGATCCTTTGGGAGCTGTGCACCGGTACGCGGCTCTTCGCAGGGGAGAGCGACGCTCAAACGCTCTCTCGGGTGATCGCCTGCGAGCGGCCTTCGCTCGCGGAGCTTCGTCCAGACCTGCCAGAGTCGCTCGAGCGGGTGCTCGCACGTACGCTTGCTCGCGACCCCAGCGAGCGTTACGCGTCGGCCGGCGAGATGCTCCGGGAGCTCCGCCAGATTCTTCGCGAGGTCGCTACCAAGGATGGTCGTGAGCCGCGTTCGGGTCTCGCGGCGATCATGCGCGAGTACTTCGGTCAGCAAGCGGAGTACCGGCGGGCGACCCTGCGATCCAAGGCTTCGCCGAAGATCGCACTCGTCGGTGACGGGCGTTCGTTCTCGGAGGAGCAAAACCTGACCTCAGGGGCAGCTGGCCAGGTCGCCCGCGAGGCAGTATCCGATCCGGATGATCTGCAAACCCGCCGAGATCTACCGGTGCTCTCCGTGGTGCCAGCTGTCGCCGAAGATGCGCTGGAGTTCTCCTCTTCGGGTCTCGCACCCGTGGGGTCGACGACAGGAGCGTTCGCGAAAGCAGTGTCCTTGGGACAGACTTCGGCACCGAGCCGTTGGGGTGTTTGGCTCGCGTTGCCAATGGTCGGGGCACTTATCGCGGTCCTGCTTCTAGTTGCCAGCGGCTTCCTGCGTACGCCCGACGGAGAGGCGGCGCCCCGCGAGAGTCCCCAGCAGCAAGGGGTCGCGGAGTCACTGCGAAGCGAGCAGGCGAGGCCCGCCCAGGTCGAGGTCGAGATTGTGCGTTGGGTGATCAACTCCGACCCCGATGGTGCCCGTGTGCGGATCTCTGGGGCCTCCTCGCCAGAGCAACAATCTGCTCTAGACGAACAGCTGGCAGGTCGTACGACGCCGCTTGATGTCCAGCTCCCGCGCAGCGAAGAAGAGTCGCTCACCCTCGAGATCTACATGAGCGGCTATCAATCGACGACCGAGAAGAGGTTGCCGCTGGTCACCGAGAACCTCCGCTATGTACTGCATTCGGTGGCAGGGCAGCGAGCGGCTGCCAACGACACGCACCGCGAGCGGGCGAGTCATGTGCGGTTCTCTGCGAGGCCCAAGAAAAAGAAACCCGTGACCCCGATCGCCGACGACCCCTTGCCGCCGCCGACGTTCGACAAGCCCCTCAAGAAGCGGGCGCCTGGCGGGGGGTAGATGGCAGGATTCAGGGTCTGGGGGGCCGTGTCGATAGCCGCGGTTGTGATCGTTGCGCTCGGTTCTCGGCCGGTGCAGGGAATGTCCCCCGCAAAAGAGAACAAGACCGCAATGCCGCTCTCAGAGGGCGCGAACGTTGAGGCCAGCTCCGAGCCGGTTCGAGAGCGCGAGGGGCTTGCGAGTGATGATGAATCGCGTAAGCGTGCGGCCCTGGCCTCGTTTCAGGAGGCGCGTCGTCTCTTTCTCCTAGAGCAGTATGCGGCTGCGGCGCGGCAGTTTCGGCGTTCGTACGACATCCTGCCCTCGCTGGAGGCGCTGCTCGCTGCGGCTCGGGCCTACGACCGCGCCGGTGCGAATTTTGAGGCGATCGATACCTACGACGAGTACCTGGAGTTCGAGGACGAAGATGCCCTTCGACACGCCAAGGCCGTGCGTCGACTTCGTGAGCTGCGCGCCGAGCTTGGGGTCGTTGTGCTCCGAGTCGCGGAGCCCGAGAAGATCGCCGAGTTGATCTTAAACGGCGAAGTAGTGGTTCTCGATAATTTCCCGCGGAGTGTCTTGCCGGGGCAGGTCTCGCTCGCCATCCGCCACGTCGGCGTCGAGGGTATGCAGGTCATCGAATCTGCGGTGGGCAGCGGCGAGACGACCGTGCTCGAGGTCCTCCCGCGGATGCCCTTGGGGCCTCCGAAGCTGGATTCTCCGCAGATGTCAGAGCTGCTTGGAGACACTCCCGAGCAGGCTTCTGGAGAGCCGCCCGCGGTTGCTGGCCGGCGGATTCTCCGGGCTGTGCTTTGGACTGGAGGCGGGCTGACGGGTGCGGCAGGGCTTGTGGTTGCCGTGCTCGGAGGCATGACCATGAGGCAGGGCAGGACCTACCGCGCGGGGCTCTGCGCCCTGGATGATGGCGTCTGTGCCGAGGGGTCGACCTATCCCTATGCCGCCGAGGCTCGCTTCGTGAGGCTGAAGCGAGGCACCAACGTGGCGATCGGCGTGGGTGTCGGTCTGGCGGTGACGACCCTAGTGGTTGCCACGATTGTCCACAAAGGCCGGGTTCGGAGCGGGACACAGCTGGCACGGCACCGGCGACGCGGGCTTCGCTTCTTTTTTTAGCTCGGACTTGGCTCAGGCTTTGGGTCCGTGGCACTGGCGGGCAAAGCCGGAAATCGCTGCAGCTGCATGCGCCAGTCAACGCCGATCATCTCGGTGGGTGCCATCCGTTGCCAGACATTGTCACCGTGGAGCGGCTCGCTCGAGAAGACCAGGTGGGAGACAAAACCCTTGGCCGAGGGACCCTCGCACTCGGGCGCATAGCTCGGGCAGAGGTCCCGATCGGGGCAGCGTTTTTTGTAGGTGCTGACACAGATCGTCTTGCCGCCCTGATGCGCGAGCATCGTCTTGCCGTTGGTGATCACGAAGGAGAGGAAGTTGTTGTCGGGCGGCGCATCGTTGTCGTGGCAGATCGGCCCGGCGAGCTCGCAAACCTCAGCGACCGCCTCTCGAACTGCAGCGGCCAAGTCGCGCAGCGAGTAGCCCGGGCGGTGGAGTTCGCAGCGGCGGGCCATCTTGCCGAGGATCAAGTAAAACAATGCCTCAGAGTCAGTATCGCCGAGGATGAAGCGGCGGAGTACCGGAGGGATGCGCTCTAAGATGCCGCCACGGAGTTCGCGAAAGCCGGAGATGTTGCCGTTGTGGGCGAAGACCCAGGACCCGTATTGAAACGGGTGGGTATTGATCGTCGATAGCTGCCCCTGGGTCGCCTTGCGCAGGTGAGCGAGCACTGTCTCGGAGGTGACGACCCCGGAAACCCGCTGGAAGAGGTTGTCGCTCATCGCCGTGTTCACGCTCTTGATCACGTGCGGCGCACCGGCGACGTAGTAGGCGACACCCCAGCCGTCCGAGTGGCGCTCGCTTTGGATCATCAGAGCGTTGTCGGCACTGATCAGGCTGCGGTGGACCTGGCTCTGGATGACCGAGCGGAAGCCGAAGATTCTGCACATGGACGGGTCACGATCATACGCCAGCCGGCAGAGCGCGGCGAGCTGCGTATTTTGCACGGGCGCTTGGTTCTCCGGTCGGAGCGAGGTGCGTTTGTGGGCCCTTCGCCGCATTGACAAGCGCTACCGATCGCTGACAATCCGGGGTGCACAAACCTCCGTAAGGGGCCCTCAAATGAGCACTGCCGCCACTTCTCACTACAAGAGCAATCTTCGCGACCTCTACTTCAACCTCTTCGAGTTCTTGGAGATCGGGTCGGCGACCCTGGGCAAAGGCGCGTACGAGTCGCTCGATGTCGAGATGGTTCGGGCGACCCTGGAGGGGCTCGAGGAATTTGCCCAACGTGATCTGGCGATGAGCTGGGTCGAGTCCGATCGGGTGCCGCTTAAGCTCTCGGAGGACGGCACGGTCACCCTGCCCCCTGGCCTCTCGAAGTCGATCCGCTCGCATTTCGACGGCGGTTGGCACATGCTCGAGGTGCCCGAGGCGCTCGGTGGCGTGGGTGCGCCGCCTTCGGTGTCCTGGGCGGCCTTTGAGCTGACCGTTGGCTCAAACCCGGCGGTCGCTTTTTACGCCCTCAGCGCGGTGATCGCCAAGGTGATCGCCCGTCTGGGCACGCCCTCGCAGGTCGAACGATTTGTCGGTCCGATGCTCGAGAAGGGCTGGGGTGCGACGATGGTGCTCACCGAGGCCGACGCTGGTTCGGACGTCGGCGCGGGTCGTGCGAAGGCGCGGCAGATCGAGGGTGACCTCTACGAGATCGAGGGTGTTAAGTGCTTCATTACCAACGGTGATTTTGATGCGGTCGACAACATCGTGCACTTGGTTCTCGCGCGCCCCGAGGGTGCGGCGCCGGGCACCAAGGGGCTGTCGATGTTCATCGTGCCCAAGTTCACGGTCAACGATGACGGCTCGATAGGCGAGCGTAACGGGGTTTTCTGCACCAACATCGAGCACAAGATGGGGCTCAAAGGGTCGGCGACCTGCGAGCTGACCTTCGGCGAAAAAATGCCCTGTCGCGGCTACTTGGTCGGCGGGGTGCACAGCGGCATCCGCCAGATGTTCCACGTCATTGAGCACGCTCGCATGGCGGTCGGCTGCAAGTCGATGGCGACGCTGTCGACGGCCTATCTCAATGCGCTCGACTACGCGAAGCTCCGGGTCCAGGGCGCGGATCTTGGGCAGGCGAGCGACAAGAAAGCGCCACGGGTGACAATTATTCATCACCCCGATGTGCGCCGCATGTTGATGATCCAAAAGTCCTTCGCCGAGGGCATGCGGGCGCTCTGTTTGTTTACGGCGTCGATCCAGGATCAGGTCGAGCTTCTGGGTGGGCACGGTGACAAGGCTGCGAAGGACCTCGATCGCCTCAACGATCTGCTGCTGCCGCTAGTTAAGGGTTACTGCTCGCACCGCAGCTTTGAGCTGTTGGCGATGTCGCTGCAGGTCTTTGGCGGCATCGGCTACTGCCAAGACGTGCCGATGGAGCAGTACATCCGCGACCAAAAAATCGACACGCTCTACGAGGGCACGACGCACGTCCAGGCGCTCGATCTATTCTTCCGCAAGGTCGCCCGCGATCAGGGCGCAACCCTGCGGGGCTTGATGGGGCGGATCCAGGGCACGCTGGCGGAGCTTGCGGAGGGACCGGCGAGCCTCGAGGTCGAGAAGAACGCGCTCACCCGGGCCCTGGGTGATATCCAGGGGATCTACGGCACCATGCTCAGCAAGTTCGGCGAGTCGATTTACCACGTCGGCGTGCAGGCGAATCGAGTGCTCTTTGCGACCGCTGAGATCGTCATCGGTTGGCTGCTCGTGCGCCAGGCGATCGTCGCCGAGCGGGCCCTGACGGCGCTAGAGGCCGCAAACTCCACCGATACCAAGGAACTCGACTTCTACCGGGGCAAGCTCGCTGCGGTCCGCTTTTACTGCAGAGAAGTACTGCCCGGCCTGACCCTGGCTCGCAAGCAAATCGAGGGCGGCACGCTCGAGCTGATGGACGTCCCCGAGTCGGCTTTTTAGTTCTTTAGTTTCTTAGTTTTCAGATTCTCAATTTCAGCTCGGCGCTGAATCGGATCAGGGCGGCGCCGCGCGCTCGCGGGCACTGGCTTTGCGGGGCGTTGGCGGCCGTCATTTGTTTGTCGTTGGTCGAGCTTGCATCAGCCCTGGAGGCCTGCGATAGCAAGGGTATGACTGATCTCCGCTGGCCGACCTACGGACTTCGCAACGTCACCCTAGACGGGCTCCTGCCCGAGGGCGATGGCGGCTCGATGCACCTTAAGGGCAGCGACGGGAAGGTCTTCTTAGACGCCATGACCGGCATCGGTTGTGCGCCGCTCGGTCACGGCCATGCGCTCTGGGTCGAGGCGTTGCACGGGCAGATGCAGCGGCTCTGCACCGCTGCGAACAGCTTCTTTACCGCGCAGCAGCAGCAGCTGGCGGCTCGTCTCGCCGATCTCTTCCCGATCGATGATGCCCGAACGTTCTACGCCAACAGCGGTACAGAGAGCACAGAGGCGGCGATCAAGCTGGTCCTGCGGGCGACTGGGCGGGATACGATCGTCGTCTTCGAGCGCGCCTTTCACGGGCGCAGCCTCGGGGCGTTAAGCCTGACCGCCAATCCGAAGTACCGCGAGCCTTACATCCGCTGCCCTGGCGAAAGCTCGCCCGAGCGTTTCCTCGAGGCTCGGGTGTTGCGTGTGCCCTTTGGCGATGTCGCTGCGGTTGAGCGGGTCTTCGCGGCCTCTGGGGAGCGCATCGCCGCGGTCTTCATCGAGCCGGTTCAGGGCGAGGGAGGGGTCTTTCCGGCGAGCCGCGAGTTCCTCTGTTTTCTCCGTCAGATCACGCGCAAGTACGGGTCGTTGCTCGGTGCAGACGAGGTGCAGACCGGTTGCGGTCGCACCGGCGAGTGGTCGGCTTGGACGGCGATCGTCGGCGACGATCCGGAGCTGCGTCCCGACCTGATGTGGCTGGCCAAGGCACTCGGCGGTGGTTTTCCGATCGGGGTCTGTTTGGCGTCAAGCAAGGTGGTGGCGGCGATGAGCGCGGGCACGCACGGAACCACCTTTGGCGGCAACCCGCTCGCATGCACGGCCGCCCTTGCGACTCTGCGGATCATCGAGGAGGAGGGGCTGATGGCCAAAGCGGCGGCTCAGACCCCTGCCCTACGGGAGATCGCAGCGGCATCTCCGATCCAACAGGTGAGCGAGATCCGCGGCCTGGGAGCGATGATCGGCATCCAGATCGGCAGCCTGGAGGAGCGCGCAGCGGCGCCGTTGACCGGCGTGTTGATGAACGAGCACGGCATTCTCGCGACTGTCTGCGGTGGCCACTCGGTCCGCCTACTTCTGCCCTATCGGGCAGGTGCCGCTGAACTCCGCCAGATCTGGGACGCGCTCTCGAAGAGCCTGGGTGCCGTTACGGCGCAATGAGCCGGTAGACGATCAGTTCGCGAGCTGGGCGCGGATGTCCTGCTCTAGTTGGCCCAGGCACTCGGGTTTAAAGCCGCGGTAGGACGCCCGAATAATTCCCTTTTTGTCGACGACGAACGAAAAGGGAAAATTCGGGCTCTTGTAGCTGTTGGCGAGTTCTTCGCCGCCGATGGCGATCTTGGCGGCGAGCTTGCGCTCCTTCGCGAGGGCGATCACTGGCTCTGGATCGCTGTCGGTGGCGATCGCCAGGAGGAGCAGGCCGTTCTTGCGGTAGCGCCGGTAGAGGCGGTCGAACTCCGGTAGCTCTTTAAGACAGGGCTTGCACCAAGTGCCCCAGAAGTTGAGGAGCACGACGCGGCCCTTGAGGTTGGCGGAGGAGATCGTCTTGCCCTTTGTAGTCTTGAGCGAGAACGACTTGATCGGCTTGCCGATCCCGGGATCGCGACCGCATGCCGCCTTGCCCTTGCCGAAGATCGGCGCCGGCAGAGCGCGCTTGGCCGAGCCCTTCGCAGCCTTGTTGTTGTTGTTGTTGTTGTTGTTGTTGTTGTTGGCTGTTGTCTTTGTGTCTTGGCCCTTGGAGTCCTTTGTCCCACCTGAACCAGTGGCGGCGGCGGCCTCAGCTGCCCCGGGCATCGTCGCCGCGGGAGTTGCCGGATCGTCGCCGGCGCTCGCAGGGGACTCGGCCGTCACAGGTGTTTCCGGCGCTTCAGACGTGGGGCTCGCCTCGGCGGGGGATGGCTCGGCGCTGGCGACCGGAGCCTCCGGTTGCACGCTCGG
>Ga0256845_1003417_pt1 | contig 10762 bp, 8 predicted proteins | sample RiftiametaG_FD_189101 | JGI IMG/M metagenome (GOLD analysis project Ga0256845, IMG submission 189101) | Tube worm associated microbial communities from hydrothermal vent at the East Pacific Rise, Pacific Ocean - Riftia | ecosystem: Host-associated > Annelida > Integument > Unclassified ... | reverse complement strand
TAAAATCGGTTAATACTGATTATAGGTCCATAAAAGATGAGTATTTTGTTTTTATTCGTAAAAGCCCATCAAGAGTTTGTAATATAATTAAAACGGTTCAGTTTAGATACAGAGGCAGGTTATCATTCAAACCATCAGTATTTGTTGATCCATGTTCAAATGATAGATTTGATATGGCAGGTTGTATATATGTCAATAACTTCTCAAGTAGAAACTTATTGATGATAACACCATTGAACTATATCCAAATAATCAGGAGACAACCGAATGAACAAATTTCGTATAAATATTTTATTAATAATTTTGATTTACCTGTTTGGCTGCTCCAAAAATGAAGAAATAACCAAAGAGCAGTTATTACTACAATCAATCGAGCAACTAGAGCTAAGATTTGAGGCACGAAAACTCGGCGATATTATTGAATATGTTAGTGAAAGTTATAGTGATGATTCTGACAGAACCCTTAAGGACATTAAGCGAGCTATTCAATTGCAGCTGATGCGCCATAAATCCTTGCATGTGTTTTCTACCATCAAAGATATCCAATGGGTTAATGACAACAACGCCACTGTTAAAATTACAGCAGCGATGGGCGGACGACCAATGGAAAGTGCCAGTATATTAAAATCAATACGGGCGGATATGATTAAGTTTACCGTTGATTTTGTGCTCGAAGATGAGGTCTATAAAGTTAAATCAGCGGTTTGGACCTGGGCAATTCCATCGGATTTTTTGTAAGCTTGGCGGTGAATCCAAAAAGGTGATTTTTTCCAGCGTTTTTCTTTCTGATATAAATATCTTTTATTTTCTAAATAATGCTGAAAGTCAGACTGAATCATATTGGAATAACTTCTCAGTGCAAAATTGTTACCATTAAAATAATCACAGATAGTTTTGGCGGCAGATATCCCGTGCGTTAAAGCTTTATAAATACCACCAGCAGAAATTGGGTCAAAGGCGCAAGCGGCATCACCTGTTGCTAACCATGATTTACCTACAATTTGATCCAATACATAGGAGGAAATTGAATTAACCCTAATACTGTCTTGTATGTATTGACTTTTATTCATGGCTTTGTATATATTGATTGAACTGTTTTTTAATAACTTAAACCAATTGATGTGTTTGTTAATTTGAAAAAATTTTGAAAAGGATTTATCACATGCCAATGCAATTGCCAGTGTATTATTTGGAAGCTGTGCGGCATACCACCAACCATATTCAGTTGCCTCAAGTAGTGTTAACTGCTTAATATCATTGCGATTTATTTGCTGATAAAAGCTTGTGATACAAACCAATTCATCATCTGTTTTTTTTCTGGCTCCTTGTTTTTTTGCAAAACTGCTGTTAAAACCACCTGCATCAACAACAAAGCTACTTTCGAGCTGAAAAGTGAATCCATTCTTTGCTTTGATTGATAGGACATGTCGGTCATCTATTATTTGAGACTTATAGACTTTTGTGTCTTGTAAATGGTCAATGTTACGATTTTTTAATTGCTGCGAAAAAAAGCGATCAAATTTTTTTCTGTTTAAATGCCAGCCATGACCCATTGGATTAAATATATAATCATTATAGCCAAGTTCAGAGTGCCCCCAAACTGAACTGCTACCTAGACATGGATCATGGTCGTCACTTAAAAATTCCTGCCAGATATTCAATTGTTTAAATAACAATCGAGTATCTGGAGGAATCGACTCGCCAGCACGCTGCTTGGCATAATGCCCACTTTCTAAAACCAAAACTTTTAGTTTTGAAAGTTTATTTAACATTAGCGCAGTTGAGCAACCAGCAGGTCCTCCCCCTATTATTACTACATCATATTTACTACTTATATTCATTGATTTTATTTTGGTAAAGTATTATTGATATTTGGATAAGGTTCAACTGGATTTGTGGGATTTTTTCCTTCTTTGAGAAGGCTTGAAACCTCTAAATAATAGCTGGCATCAGCAGGTCCGCCTTGGGCAGAATCAATTGAATTACCCTGCATAACCACACCAATATCCTGCCAATTCTTTATCATATTTATACTCTGTTGGTACCTTCCCCAATCTTGAGCAACACTCTTGTTGGTACTGGTGCCTTCACCTCTAACAGACCATTGTTGTAGCTGTTCCCCATTAGATGTGGTTAATTGTCCATTGTTTGCAGCCACATCAGTTGCTACATAAACAGCCACAGGACGTTGCGCAGGCCATGACCAAAATAAATTGGTATTACCCGTTGGATTGGGAGAGGGCAAATGAGTGGCACAAGAGTTGTAGTCAGTATGCCAAGGTATGGCCATAAATTTAGATAAATCACCTGGTTCCAGCCCTGAATTACCTGTATGCAATGGGATATATCCTTCAGTTAACAAAGGTGTATCAGAATTTAAATTTTGATAACTTATGGGAAAGGCTTTTATTCTAAAGGGACCTTGACCTGAAGTAGTCCAGTCTTTTATATACAAATCAGGTTGTCTTACAATAAAGGTTAAATCGATTCCTGGGCTAAATCTTCCACCCAAGCAATTCATTAAAATATTTTTATCCAACAGTTCACCAGGGTTTAATGCAGTACCTTTACCAGCATTAAACTGCTTGTTATTCCATTGATCAATATAAAAATATTGTGTTTCTGTGACGGCAAGGAAACTCTCATTAGCATCTCCCAGTGCTAGAGGCATATAACCGGCATCGCCAAATTGGTTACTAATATTGGGGTTGCGTATGCGAGAAAAAACCCCCGTTTGTGTGGGATCATCCTGAGCTGTTATTTCACCAACTTTATCATGTGCACTAATCCCATAGCCATTTAAATTAATATTCCATTTTTGTAATGCCACACTTTTAAATATTGGGTCTAGATTGTCATCAAAATAGGGTGTAAAAGTTTCTAAAAATGCACCATTGGCATATAGGTTTGGTGATAAATCCAATTGTTGAACCCATGCATTATAAATATCATCAAATAAAGGCACAATATTTAATGTTTGCGGTGCATAGGATGGATCTGTTGCAGTCACCCAGGCTCCTGCATCAACTTCTTGGTGGCTTCCGTCATCAAACTCTAACACAGCAGTAACTGGTCCATCTGAAGCATCATCGAACCACTGGTTATTGTTTACATCACCAGACAAGATGTGTTTGCCCCATGAACAAGCTCGTCCTTTGCCTCCAGTAACAATTAATCGGCCAAACTGATCAGTTTGTATTTCCCCCAATGTATCAATGGCACCTGTTGGACAATCTAAATCATCAAAACTATCCTGAGGAAAGGACATCGGGTAATCAGGAATAGCAACAACTTTGGATTCATCGAGGTTAAAATAACTAGCAACAGTTTTGTCATCAAAATTAACGCTGGCAGCATTGGCACCCGATACCACTCTGGGACCGGGATCAATGGTTAATTTTTTGACGCGTGATGGATCATTCAAAACCGATATTTTATCTGTGGGCTGGGGAGCCGTAGGGTCATTAATATTCGTATTCCTAATGGGTGGTAACTGACCATTGTCATATCCAGATATCCCCTCTGCTTGATTTGGATCTTCAACCAAAACGAAAGTATTGGTCTTTTTATTGGCAACATGAACGGTCCAAATAATATTGCTTACTGTTTTACCATCTATTTCGCTACCAATCTTTATCTCTTGAATATTGCCACTGGCTATGTCCATTGGATAGGTTTCGATATTTGAATCAAGTACATATTGATAGATTTTAAATCGTGCGGCTTGTTTTTTAAAGGCACCTTTGGCATCTCTTAAATCAGAGCTGGTAATGGTATCAGTTTCAGTATTTGGTTTTATCGGTAAACCACCAGTGTGTGTATCACTTGTGTTTAGTTTCAAACCAGCTACAGTTTCTGGTCCTAAGTAATATTCATCACTGTTTCCAACCCGAGCAATGCCAATGGCTGGATGTATTCTATAATTATATTTATTCATTTTGTGTATTCCTTTTTAATATGTGAGTAAAATTTTAGTGGGATTAGTGGGAACCATCCCTAAAATTAATTAATTAGGGCAATTTGCATCAATCCAGGCAGAAACTTGGTTGATGACATCATCTTGTGATGGTGAGTTTGCATTGTAAGGTGGACTGGGCTGTGGCATTTGTGGGAACTGTGTTGATGTTCCATCTAAAACCTGAACCAGGTTTGACTCTGCAGAATTGCCCTTTACTAGGATTGGAACACCTATATTAGGTACATTACCAGTAACAAATTGATCATAGGTCAGAGTGTTCCAAAATACACCGTGAGGTGCTATTCCTGGTGATAGACTGTTAACACCGACAAATGAATTGAGTAGGATTTGTAATTCTTTGTAATTTTTAATTGAGTTTTGCATTTTATATCTCCGGTTGGGTAATTGTTGTTTATTTGCTTTGTTTTAATGGGAATCCTAATGGGTTTTGTTTAACTATTGCACCACCAGGGTAGGGTTCTATTGCTTCTGGTGTTAAAAAATTTCCATTAGCTGATATGACACTAAAGTCATAACCTTTATTTTGAGCTTGCGCGCCATGGCAACCCAAACATCCACCAGAAGCATGAGCAGAAAATAGGTTAGTGGTTGTGTTAAATGTATGAACAGCTTGTGTATTTGGATCTGGTACATTTTGATTTGGTGCAGCTAAACCGCCTTGAAAAAACTGCAATGTGTCATTGGTTTCTGTTGCAAAATTTGACAAATAGAATTCTTGAGCAGGTACTGTCGAACTGGGATTGTCAGCAACTTGTGCTTGAATACCGATTAACTGATAATTGGCAAGAAAAGTACCGTCACTGTATTGGCTTGTGATTTGTTTTTGTACATTACTGTTAAATGTTTGTAAGTCAAAAGAGCTACTTGAACCTGGAATTGGATATTGCCTTATGGCTTCTATATTTCCAGGATCTGGTAACATCCTAGTGACTCCTGGTGTTGTGGTTGACATTGGGTTTGTGTTATTAAAAATAAAGCCATTTTTTTCATTACTATTATGTTCAAAAGTAGCAAATGTAAAACTTGGGAAGTTAGGAGTTTTCTGTATGATATGTAATCCAATGAGTAACATTTTTGCATTATTTGCAGTGAAATTCGGGCTGTTACCAGTGTAATATATGCTGTTTTGCCATATAAAATCTTTTAGATTATCAACGCTAGGATCGTACCTTCTCCAAGTGGCTTTGATCTCGATAGAGCCATTGGGGAATTCAAAAGTATTGTTACTATCATAGGGCAGGTTGGTGATTTTTTTCAACGTTTCTGCTGCGGCTGAACTACGAACAGATTTTTCCTGAAAACCTTTTGTGTTGACATAATTATAAATAATATTATTGGCCTTTGCTTCATATACCAGTGCGGCTTTAATGGCTGCATCACTGATGTCCGACATTTCTTCATGACCTGCATCAAACCCGTGTTGTTTTCTTAGGTTTTGTGTTTGTTCTACGAATGGTTTGTAGTACATATTTGCCAATGATATTTCACTGGCCTCATCCAAATTATTAAACAATGTTAAATCAGTACTACTGTCTGCTTTTGTAATGTGTAAATAGCTCGGATAAATATAATGTGGTGTAAAATTAATATTAGGTAATACATTTTTTCCTGTGGGTGGATTGTATGGGTATAGTTCCACTCTGTGATGATAAGTTTGCCAAACTAGAGTACCACCAGAGCCTGTTGAGCCAAGACTATTGGTTGAAGCCTGTCCTCTTAAAAATCCAGATGAACCAACAACAATTGAAGCATCAATGGCAGCAGGCCAGTTAAGTGCTACAAATTCCTGCCAAGCAAAAGTAGCCAAATCTTGTTTGCTGGGACTGTTGCCTCCATTTACTTCTGTGGGTACAGTAGAACTAAGATTAATATGGGTATAACTGTGCGCAGATAAAGCCATGTTTAAATTAAGTGTAAAAAGAATGATCAAAACTATTTTCATAAGTCACCTCGTGGGATTAGTGTGTTTGTAACGCACTTGTATGATGCCACTTGCATCAAATGAAGTCCTTACGGATATATTGTATTTCCTTACCAAAACCTTTCCAAGTGTTATTTATTGTTTTATATCAGCAACTTACAAAAATTAATATTTCCCATTTTTTAAATATTTTAAAATCTTAATTTAAAGAGTGTAATTATTTTAAAATAATTCTGGTAATCATTCCCAATTAGCTGTAGATTAATGTCACTCCACTTTGTTACTCATTTTAAAATGTCACAGATTGAAATATTAGAGCAAAAACCATTTTATATGGGCAGTTGGCTCGTAAGCCCTGCAAAAAACCAAATAAAAAATAATTTGTGTTGTAAAACTATTCAACCAAAGCTCATAGAAGTGCTCACTTTTCTGTGCTCAAAACAAAATAAAATCATTAGTTCTGATGAATTGATTAAACAATGTTGGCCAAATCAATTTATCAGCGACAACCCCATTCACAAATGTATTGCACAATTAAGAAAAGCATTGGGAGATTCATCAAAAAATCCTAAATATATCGCCACAATTCCAAAGAGGGGATATTCTGTCATTGCTAAAGTGACAAAAATTCAGAATCAAGGCCAAGATATTGAACCGTATTGGTTGGATAAAGCACCATTTAATGGTCTTAAACAATACACCAGTGATCAACAAGAAATATTTTTTGGTAGAAACAAGCCTATTTCAGATGTTTTGGCTCTAATTGACCAGAAACAAACAGGTCAGACAAGTTTAATTATGGTGCTGGGTCAAAGCGGATGTGGGAAATCCTCATTGGTACTGGCTGGCGTATTACCAAAACTCATACGTCCCTATAAACCATTTAAAAATGATTATAGAGAATCTTACCTGTTTATTCCCTTACAGGAATCTCCATCAAGTTCATTAATTGAATTTTTGTATAAACACAAAATATTATCTCATCAATTTGAAGAAGAAAAATACCAAAATTATTTAACATCAGGTATTGATAAGTTAATCGACTTTATTAAACCTGATGTATTAACAAATAGAATCATGAATAACAATTCTGGTTTAGGACAAATTGTTCTCTTTATTGATCAATTGGAATATGTTTTTTCTCAGAATCAATCAAAACATGAGATTGAAATATTTTTTACAATTATATCAACTTTGCTAGATTCAAAAAAATGTTTAATAATTTCAGCATTAAGAAATGAATACTATCAAGAGCTAACCGAATCCCATGCATACATAAAAATTAGAGCCAATGCTTACCATTATGATATTCCTCCACTCAGTTATGATGAGATTAGTGATATTGTCAGAAAGCCAATTCAAGCGGCAGGATTAATGTATGAAACTGACCCGATTAATCATATTTCATTAGATTCATATTTGATAAACAAAGCCCAATCTAAACAAGTTAGTCTTCCAATCCTTCAATATACATTATCTGAACTATATAAAAATCGTGAAGAAAACTTGTTGAGTTATTTAGTCTATAAAAGTAACGGAGGCATGGAAGGCGGTTTGTCAAAAATGGCTGAGAAAACCTTTCAGGATTTGCCGATAGCGTCGCAGGAAAAATTTGAAGAATTATTACACAATCTTATCCAAATAAATCCAGATGCCAGAAAAACCATCAGTTGCAAAAAAACAGCAATAAAACAATTTGATAATAAAGACTTTAAAAATATTATTAGTACATTTACAGATAAGAGGTTGTTTCAGACTGAATGGATAAACAATGAATCCTATTTATCAATAACTCACGATATTCTTATAAGTCATTGGCAAAGGTTACGTGATTGGGTGAGTAAAAACATCACATTACTCAATTCTCAACATGAAATAAAAACGGCAACCAATAACTGGTTGCATCATGAAAAAAATAAAGATTTTCTGTTAAATTCCGAACAACCGATTAAATCAGCCAATGACATTAAACAAAATATTTATATTAATTTAACAAAAGATGAAAAGGCTTTTATTCAAGCATCAAATAGTAAATTTTCATTTGCTAAAAGGTTGAAAATTGGGCTTGTTGGGGCATTAGTCATATTTCTGGCACTATCGACAATACTGGCAGTATCAATAAATTATAAAAACAAACAAATAACTACAACAAAAAACAATGCCGAAAACCTTATATCATTTATACTTTTTGATTTGAAAGATAAATTAACTCCTTTGGGTCGGGTTGATTTACTAGATTTAGTTGGTTCAAAAACCATAGAATATTTTGCCAGTATTGATACAGAGAATCTATCAACAAATTCTTTGATACATTGGGTTCAAGCATCGCACATCGTTGGTGAAGTAAATTTTACTAAAGGTGATTATCAGCAATCTTATCTAAATTTTCAAAAGGGGGATGATATTCTATTAAAAGCGTTGTCCCGTAATGCAAATAATATAGAGCTACTAGAAATGCAAATGTTGGGAAATTATTGGCTGGGTTACTTAAATTTCCTTAAAAAAGATTATCAATTGTCTGAAAAGTATTGGAAAAACTATTTAAAGGTAGCAAAAAATCTGTCAACTCAGCAACCAGATAAACAAAAATGGTTGTTAGAAACATCTTATGCCTTTAATAATTTAGGTACATTATCAATTTCAGTCAAGAAGTTAAATGCAGCCAATGAATATTTCAATCATTCAATTGCGATAAAAAAACAACTACTCCTAAAACAACCAAACAATCAGGTACTTATAGCCGATTTGGCTGATAGCATTTCATGGTTAGGTAAAATCAAAGAGTATGAAGGAGATTTGAAAGAAAAGCTGAAAATAAATCACCAATCATTAGTGCTTTCTAGAAAACTAAATAGATTAAACCCCAGCAACCCTCAATGGTTAAACCGGTTGTCAATGGCATTACACCGAGTGGCTTTAAGCTATTATATTTTTGGAAATTTGAAACAAGCAAAAATTCATATTACCGAGTCAATTAAGCTGATGCAATCGTTGGTAAATAATGACAAAGAAAATTTCAGCATTAAAAGAGAGTTAATTAATAACTATCTTCTTTTGGCAAAAATACACAGGCATCAAGGAAATTTAGATAGGGGTTTGTATTTTATTCAAAAGAGCCAAGGGTTGTTGGATGTATTTAAAACTAACTTAAAATTCACACAAGAAATTGCTTTATACAATATTCATATAATAACTGAACAAGCAATAATTATAAATAGGCTAAATCAAAACGAGTCTGCACTTCAGACAATAGACAAAGCTTTTAATTTATGGCAAGATTACTTTCAACCCACAGAGCAAAACCAAAACGCCGAATCGGCTCAAGTTGAGTTAGCATTAATAAAATTAATAAAACTGATAATCCTTCAAGCTATGGATAGCAACAATAAGAATGAACAAATGGAATTGTTACATTTAGCCAACAATAAACTCGTACCACTGATTGAGATCAATCCATATAATTACCGAACCATAGCCATATATCTACAAATATTAAAAATATCAAATAACTTAGGAACAGATAGGAGGCTAGAAAATCAATTAAAACTAGCCAAATATCTCAATCCTGATTTTGTCTCTACAGCCAGTGAAAGTAGCATAAATTTAACACAAGCTGTAGAAATTTCTTTATCACATGAATAGGAGAATTAAAAAAATGAAAATTAAATTAACCGTTGCATATGTCGGATTTGGTGGAAACATCGGAGACGGTGAATACTTTTACAGTTATAGTCCCAATGTTATTATGGTGAAAAATAAAGACGTGCAATTGGATTTTGTCTTTAGTGGCGCTACAACTGATAATTTTTTGATGCTTGAAATTGTCACAACTGATGCCAATAACCAGTTTGATAAAGGCAGTAAAGCACCAGATCGTCGCAGTATTGCCATCAAAGATAGCAATACAAACAGCCAATTAACATTGGTATCAGTTATCGTACATGACAAATCTAGAAACAAAGATATAAGCTGTGATCCACAGGTACTTAATGTACCTGATCTTATTTAACAAGCATCAGTTAACAGGATATTAAAATCACAGGTAATATCCTGTTTTACTCTGTATAAAAATTATTTTTAACATTTAGTTAACACCCAATCGTTACAATGGTTGTTCATTTAAAACATCTAGTAAATGCAAGTAACGATTTTGAGACACAATAGATTTGGATTCAATAATTCGACTCATAGGCAGCTTGTTGCCTTTGTTGTGTCTGTAATAATTGTATTGTTGATATTGATGATTCCAGTTCAAGTGTATAATTTTTCAACACTACAAGAAAAGACCATTGAAGTAGAAATATCAAAATATACCCCTGAAGTAAAACCAGAAATTGTTGTACCACAACCAAAAAAACAGATGGTTGAACCCATATTAAACCCTCAACCTATTGCAGAAACAACAGATGCAATGCCAATAGATAAAAAGCCAATTGTTGTAACCCCAAAAGTGATTACAACCACACCGACTGAAAAACAACAGACGGAAAAAGCCACGAAACTTCCATCCAGTGCGGTTATTTTTGAATCCTCTTATGGAAAAGTACATTTATATGAACTAGATAAAGATTTTCAAAAAAGTACAGGTGATGAATATGACTTTAAATTTAAGGTTATTGAAAAACACAAAATATACAAGGTCACAAAATTAATAGATGAAGAAAAAGACAAACCCAGAGTTAAGATGAATTTTTATTCTTTAGGAGTTGTGGGATCTGTAGAAAGATTTTTTGATAAAATCTCATACAATAAAAAATACACCACTAAGTAGAGTCTCCTCAAAAACTAAAATGACTATTTTCTGATTTTTCTGAATTATGCCAGATTTGGCTCTTTTTATTTATCAGATATACATTACATAT
>Ga0256845_1003416_pt1 | contig 10766 bp, 11 predicted proteins | sample RiftiametaG_FD_189101 | JGI IMG/M metagenome (GOLD analysis project Ga0256845, IMG submission 189101) | Tube worm associated microbial communities from hydrothermal vent at the East Pacific Rise, Pacific Ocean - Riftia | ecosystem: Host-associated > Annelida > Integument > Unclassified ... | reverse complement strand
TGGTTTTTTCCATGAGAAGAAAAGAGACTTGTGTCGTTTGATATCTCCCAGAGTCTTAATATAGTGTCCTTCAAGCCTTTTTTGAAATCCTTTTCCTATACCAGGAAATACTTTGATAGGTAAATTCTCTATATAGGCATCTATATCTTCTACCTCATATACACCATAAGGTTTAGCAGACTCCGTTGCAAGTTTGGCTATCCATTTAGCTCTAGATATACCTATAGATACAGGAATATCAAAATGATCTAGTATCTTAACTTGTAACTCTTGTGCAAAAGCATATACTTCATCATCATTTTTCCATCCGCTTACATCACAAAAAAATTCATCTATACTAAACTGCTCAACTTTGGGAATATGTGCTCTCATAAATGCATGTATTTTGTTTGAAAGTTTATGATAAAGTGGATAGTTTGAGGGTATCACTATCATTTCTGGACAAAGCTGTAATGCCTGAGCTATGGGCATGGCAGTCTTTACTCCTCTTGCCCTAGCCTCATAGGAAGCTGTAGTCACAATACCCCGTATCTTTTTACGTCCATCTATCTCATCTATAAAATAGTTCGCGAAGGTCTTTTCTTTATCAGAGTAAAATACTGGCATCACAAAAGCACCAGAATTATCATTCATAAGCCGTATATTTGTACGTTTTTTGTTAAATATTTCAAGGTTGGAGCGAGAGCCCACACAGATAGGTATGCCTTTAAGACTATCATTAACACTACGCTCGGCTGAAGCAAAAAAGCTATCTATATCTATATGAAGAAACATAGGTGATTATAGTATAAAAAAAAGAGTAGGTATTAAAATATGGCAAATTGCCATATTTTTAATATAAAATTATTTTTTAAATATATTTAGAAACTTCTGCCATAAAGACTCTTTAAAGATATCTTTTTTATAGCCTTCATTAGTCTTCTTGTGTATATTTGCAGAAAGCACATGTTTGTCTAACTTTTTATTTGCATGCTTTAAATGAATAGGGTCAAAATTACTTTGCATCCAATACCTTCTCTATCTCATTCATCGCATCTTGATTTTTAAGTCTAAACTTAATTTCAATACGTCTAGAGGCTTCTTTATCTTCTACACCATTAACTTTGATGGCATCAAGATATGCTCTACCTGAAGCTGTCATCAGTGGTCTAATATTATGTTTTTTAGAAAACTCTAACGTCAGGAAATACTCCATAACTGCAAGGGCACGTTTTTGAGAAAGATTTAGATTGTAGATGTAAGAACCATCACTGTCTGTATGCCCTTCAATAATAACCTGATCTAGGTGAGGCTTGATTTTAGGGTTATTAACCAGTGCACCTATATACTCTTCAAAGGCTTTCTTTAACTCAACTTTAGACTCAGGTTTAAGGGTAGCTTCACCACTACCAAAAAGAATGTTTGATGCCAATCTAAGTGAACCTGTTTTTTTATCGATATTAATCTTAGAACCTAGAGACTCTTTTAATGCAGCCACTACTTGAAGCTTTATTCCTGTGAGTGATTTAATTTTTGCTTTTTGTGACTGTAAGTTTGAAATCAATGCATCATACTTTGTTTTCTTCTCATCCATAGCATTTAAAAGGGTTAAAAGTTTTTCATCTTTTATTTTGACATTGTCTTTTGACTTAGTTAAATCATTCGATAAAATAAGTACTTTTCCTTCATAGTCTTTAAGCGTTTTTGTATTTGTTGCTAACAAGTCTTTATTCTTTTTCAATGCATTTTCATTTTTATCAAGCATGTTTTGCACAATAATAATTTTATCACTCAGTTGTGCTTCTCTTGTATTTGCAGCAAGTAAGAGTTTATTGAGTTTCTCAATTTCAGATATTTTAAGTTTAAACATTCTTTCATTATCAGATAACATCATTTGGTCTTTTGCAATACGTGCATTGTTCAACTGTATGAGCTTTTCACTTTTACTCAATTTGGCTACATCTTCAGCAATGTGAGCATCTTTAAGTGTAAGTAAATTATCTTTTTCCATGAGAAGTTTTTCATTTTCACTCAGATGCTCTGCATCTTTTGCAATACGTTCATTTTTAAGTTTAATAAGCTTTTCATTTTCAGAGAGATAACCGTCTTTTTCACTTATAAGTGCCTTACTCTTAGCCAAGGTATCACTAAGTTCATCTAGCGTATTTTCTTTGTCTTTCAAGTTTTTAGAAAGAGAACTAAGCTTGGCTTCTTTGTTATGTAAGTCTGACTTTAAAATAATAGACTTAGAGACAATCGCCCCAATGAGCAAAATAAAAACAAAGAGTAGTCCTGCCATCAAGTCGGCATATGATATCCAGAAGTTACTCTCTTCGTTTATATTGTTATTTTTAAACATTTCGTTTACTTCTCTTGCTGTTTGAGGGTTGCCATGTTTTTCAATATCAACTGATTTTGTTCAGAAACAATACGTGCAAAAGTTGCAAGTTTCTCTACGGCTTGCCCTAACTCAGAATCTATCTTTTCAAAAGTATGATCAACAGAACCATCGAACTTTTCCATTGATTTATGAAGATTTTTTGCATTTTCATTAAAACCTTCAATATTCTGTTCCATCAACTCTAGTGCAGTCATACTCTTATTTTTAACATTTAGACTATCAAGTGTTTCACGCAAATCTGAAGATGCCTCTTGCATGTGTACTGTTAATTTTGTAAAACTATTGGTTGTATCATTAATAATAGTGGTAAAGTTTTTAAGATATTGCTCATTCAACTCTTTAATAAAGTCCATATTGAAGGTCTCTTTTAATGTATCAACTATTTGTTGATCTTTAAGCTCTGACTGCATATGTTCATGTTTAATAAGCTCAGATTTTTTCCATACTCGTTTACCATAAAGCTTTTCAAGGTCATAAATCTGTTTGTCAACTTTAGCCATACCTCTTTTTTCAAAATAGGTCCAAATGAGCGAAAGCATAATACCGTAGATAGAAGCATAAAATGCCGTTCCTATACCCGAAAGAAGTACCGATATTTCACGATCTAATGCCCCTAAATCTTTTACGGTAAAGTCTGGCATAGACAAAGCAATAGCAATAAATGTACCTAAAATACCAAGCATAGGAAATACAGAAGGTGCAACCCGTGCAAAGTTATCGTTACGAATATCTTGATAATACTCAGAGATAAAATCTTTTACATATAAAGTTGACTTGGTTTTACCCATAATAGTCAAAGCATTTAAACGTAACTCTGATTGTAAATCTTCTTCCATTTTAAAGAATGAACTTTTCATATGACAAATAGCATAATTTGCATTATGTCTCACAAAAGAGACAAATACCAGAAAAATAAATGTAACAATAGCCAAAGTATGTAGTTCAACTTTTAAAGGGAAAATACCTATATAAGCCAGTATAAGTCCTAAAAGAAATAAAAATGGAATAAGTAAAATGGCTAAAGAGTGAGAAATACATGAAGTAGAGTTTTGTTTATCAAATTGTTGCATATATAAAGTTCCTATACTAAGTTAGATTAAATTATTATAGCCAAAATCTATAAATCAACTATTACTACTTCACCAAAAGGGACATCTCTACTTTCTGGCATTACCCACAGTACATCATAGGTGACTTCTTCTTTAGGGTACGTGCCTTCACCATCAGTGAAGTATATGAGTAGTGTTGGATAGTCGATATGTCTCTCTACATACTCAAATACAGGACGAAAGTCTGTACCCCCTCCTCCTGATATCTCATACTCTAAAGGTTCACCTGGTAAAAAAGTTTTAAATGACTGAACCTTTGCATCTGCGGTGATAAGGTCTATTTCATAGTTGGGGTACTGTTGCATCATAGAGCTTACTTCCCCTAAAAATGTAGAGAGTAACTCCTCATCTACAGAACCAGAGGTATCTATAGCCACTATAACACGTAACAGGTCAGAACTCATACTGGGCAAATATATACCTCTATAAAGCAACTTCATATTGGGTGGTGTAAAAGTATAAGAAGTCTTGGCATGCGTTGCGATATACCCATACAAAAACTCACGCCAGTCAATTTTATGAGAGAAGTATTCAGGAACAACAAACTCCATGTCCTTGGGCAAATTGCCCTGACGTTTGAACTTTTGAAATATCTGCTCCATACGCTCTTTCATCTCTTCATTCTCTTCATTATTCTCTAACGATGAAGAGGCTTCCTCTTTATCGTCAGCATTTTGTTCATTTTTACTATCTTCTGCATCAGGGTTACTATTTAACTCTTCATGCATGGTAATATTTTCTGCATGAACATCATCTTCAGCATCTGTTATCTGTTCACTCTCTTGTTCCATACTATGATCAGAGTTATCCATCATTTCTGCACGAAGCATTTCATACACCTCTTCTACATACAAGCCCTCAAACTTCTCTTCAAAGTAGGCATATTCAGGAAGTTGCATACCATTTTTAACAAGCATGGCATTGACCACATAATCAGTAGCTGTCTGCCAAAGCCACTTCGTACGACCATTCACACGTTCGTAGTGTTTGAGTACTGAGTGCATAGCTCCATTTGCCATGACAAACTCCACCTCTTCAAGAGAGAGTTTATCGAGGTACTCAGAGTTATAATGCATCTTCAAACCATCAGAAGTAAAAGTAAGGATGTCATTGTTTTTTTCTAAAGCAAGAGAAGAAGCCACCGTTCCAAAATACGGATGCTCTAACATCAGTCTGGCTTTAGCTTTGGTGATTTTATCTTGGTAGGTCATCAATCCATATTAAAAAAATATTAATTTTGTATACTATATGAAATTGAATCAGTATTATTATTTGCATTCAAGTCATGAAATTGACTCATATCTAGTATATACGTGTAATTACCTGATGTAAAAGTCTTTGGTAATTTCACATTCATACATATATCAGAGGATGTCTCATGCGGTTGTAATGTAACATGATTACCAAAAAAATACCAGTCACCAATTGCATCTGTTTTAAATTTCATTTTATTTCCAAAAACATAGTCTATATTGTGAGAACCATTATTATATATTTTACAACAGTATGAAGCATACTTTCCATCTTTATTATCTTCAGAGATATCAATAGTATTATTATCTCTTAATATATTAGAAGAACTATCTTTTATTTTTACAGTTAATTCTGATATAGAAATATCTGTTTTATAAACATACAGCGTAGAAATATTTGAAATATTATTTTGCTTATATTTTTCTACAAAAAGATTTCTTTTCCAAAAGCTATCATTAAAAATAGATTTATTTATGTTAATATCAAACTGTATAGATTTATTATTATCATCAGTTCTAACAATTTTATGTGTGTCATATATAAATGTCACTCTTTTACCTGGTTCTAAATTAATTAATTCTGGAATTAATATAATACTCCTATTAACTGTATCACTAATAGTAATATTTGTATAGTATTTATCTCTATCAGGAATATTTTCATCTCCAATATTTTTTAAAGTCATCCTTACTTTAATTGAATCACCTGCTTCATACTTATTACTTTCATTAATTATATTACCCACACTATCAACAATAACTGTATTAATGATTTCCAAATCAGGTCCGATATCTTCCTTTATATATGGAATAAAAGTCATGATATTATCCATAATAATAGGAGCAAATGCTTTACTTCCTGCATAAGATATAGTGATTCCTAAACTTAATAGAATACCCACAATTATTTTTTTCACTCAATATCCTTATTTTTGAAATTATTATAATAAAAAATAATTAAAAGAAACTTTTTTAATACGATACTAACAGATAACCCCACCACCAAGTAGTTTATCCTCTTCATAAAAAGCTGCTATCTGCCCTTGAGCCAGTCCAAATACAGGTTCATGCAGTATGACTGTTGCTCTGTCTGCTTCTATTTTAACATGACAAGGTACAGCTGTCGTTCTAAAGCGTACTTTTACTGAACAGTCAAATTCTGTAAGGTTTTCAAACATATTAAGTTGTTTAACCAAGAAAGCATTCTCTTCTAGCTTCTCTTTCGTACCAACGACTATCTGGTTAGTCTCAGGTCTAATCTCTAATACAAAGTGAGGATCATGTGCACCATTAACAAAAAACCCTCTACGTTTTCCTATGGTATAGTGCATATAACCTTTATGAGAACCAACCACATTACCCTCTGTATCAAGTGTCTCACCAGGAATATCTATATCCATATGTTTAGCCAGTATTTCATCATAGCTATTTTCAACAAAACAGATTTCAGAACTCTCTTTTTGGGTTGCAAATGATTCAAGTACATTAATATTTGCAGCATATGCTTTTACATCTTCTTTTATCCAATCACCTAAAGGAAAAATAAGACGAGGTAACACTTTTTTATCTACCTCACAAAGAAAATAACTTTGGTCTTTAGTATCATCTTTTGCCATATAAATATAGTCACCATCACATTTACAGTAGTGTCCAGTAGCTACTTTTTCTATGCCAAGACTATCTGCAAACTCTACCATCTTACCAAACTTAATAGTACGGTTACACATCACACAAGGGTTTGGTGTTAAGCCTTCTTTATAACTCTCAACAAAGTAATCGTAAACATCTTCTTTAAACGCTTGTGACAGGTCATGAAAATGTACTTGTATACCAAGATAGTCACCTACTTTTTGCGCTTTAGTATAGTTCTCTTCATGGTACCCAGGTTTATGATGGAGTTTCATATAAACGCCTACTACTTCATAACCCTCTTTTTGTAGAAGTACAGCCGTTACTGTAGAGTCTACACCACCACTCATACCTACTAAAACTTTACCTTTATTTTCCATTATCTTTCAACCTTGTCTATCTTCACTGCTATCTCACCCTCTACATTAATAAGTGATGCTGTTGCAATCTTTTTTTTGTCAGAAACTAATGTTACTTGTTCTAAACTTACCTGTGCTATATCTATCATATGACCAGCAGTAAGTGTTCTACACTGAACATCACCAAATATAAGTTTAATCTTTTCATATTTTTTATTATCACTCCATTTTATAGGCTCTTGTTCTGTTTCTATGATTTGCATACCATATCTATTATTCTGTTTTATCAACACAACATTTGCACAAATTTTATCACTATCCATCAAGACACACTCTAAGCTGTTCAGCCCTAAGAGTAAGATATCTCCTGATTCTAACTTTTTTAAACTTGAACTGCGTATAGTAACAAGAGGCAATGCCAATGTATAACTAGGTAGAAAACCCTTTTTTTGCATCAACTCTGCTAAACGGTTAGCTTGTGTTTCACCATTCATTACTATTCCAAATCTCCAATGAAACGCTCCAACAGATACTCTTTAGAAGCCACCAATAAGTCATCAGGAACTTCCTGTCCTATGGAGAAATAACTCATAGGTACCTTGTAGAGTAACATAAAGTTAAGGAGTGTCCCTAAGTGTTTTGTCTCATCAAATTTAGAAATAATCACTGAATTGAGGTTCAAAAATGAGAAGTTATTATAAATATCATCCATATCTTCATATTTTACCGTTGCTGAAAGTACTAAATTCACTTCTATTTTTCTAGGTATATCAGACTGTACAAACTCCACAGTTTTGATAAACTTTTGCGTATCGTACGGAGACATACCTGCCGTATCGACAAGAATAACATCATATGCTTTCAATGTCTCTAACCCACGCATAAAAGCTTCTACCGAATCTATGGTTACATGCTCTATCTGCATAATATCTGCATACTGTCCCAACTGATCAAAAGCCCCTACTTTATAGCTATCTAAATTTAAAAATGCTACTTTATAAGGCTTATCCATCATATACGCATAACGTGCTGCAAGCTTTGCAATAGTGGTTGTTTTACCTACACCCGTTGGTCCTACAAGCATCATAATCTTTGGTTCATCAAGAGACTCTTCTTGTACTTTTAAAGACTCATCTATCTCTTCGAGTATATAGGAGACCAAAAGTTTTTCATCACTCACTATACTATTACCCATGAGTGTAGAGAGTGTATCATCTAACCATTTTTTAGCAATACCTTTTTCAATAAAAAGTGTTTTTACTTTTTCAAGAGCACTATTGTTACTACTACCAAGCATATCTTCTTTCATGAGTGCTAGTTGTTTTTTAAGTTCCCCTAACTCTGCTAAAAGTATCTTTTCATCAGACTGCTCAACCGTTGCTTCATCGGAAGGTGTTTCCTCTCCAAATGATTTCTCAATGTAAATATCTTCAGGTACAGAAATAGCCACTTCACAGCGTAATTCTCCATCTTCATACTTCACTTGCTTTGCAGAAATAAGTTTAATGCCGCTACCATACTTCTCAATTGCTTCGTTATAGGCTTCTTTAGGTGTCTGGGCTACAAATGTTTCATTTATCATACTATTATATCGCCTTCTTCATACGTGAAAGTGGAGTCAAAACAGAAGTTCTTTGCATCCATCCTGGATGAGGAAGGGTCAAAGTCTTTGTTTGCATCTCTACATTTTCATAAAATATTATATCTATATCTAATGTGCGTGGTCCATCTTTAAAAAGACGTTTACGACCAAACACTTTTTCTACTCTTAGCACATAAGTCAAAAGTGCCTTAGGTGTGAGTTTTGTCTCTATTAACATCAAAGAGTTATAAAAATCATCTTGTTCAGTATATCCAAAAGGAGGATTTTTTAAAATAGGTGCTGTCTCTATGAGATGTATAAAGCTACTACGTTTAAAATACCAAAAAAGATGGTTAAACCGTCTCAACACATCTCCCACGTTACCACCTATACCTAAGAGTGCTTTATGTCCACCTCTATTATTTGAACTATAAGGAAAATGTGGTGTGAAAATCAATGTATGATTGTCATTAAGCTTTTTTCTTTTAATCATCATTTTCCTTATGTATGAACTTGTAGTGTGTTGTGCCCTCACAACACCTTTTAATATTCAAATTTTGGTGTTGTAATGGTACAACACCCTACAATACCTTCGTCTTACCATCAACCATAGCTACCATATCTTCTATACGGATACCAAACTCATTTGGTATGTATATACCTGGTTCTATGGTATAGACCATGCCATCTTCTATAATGGTGTCTGACTTTGTTGAAATATATGGCATCTCATGAATATCTAACCCTACCCCATGTCCTGTAGAGTGAACATAATACTTTCCATACCCTGCCTTTTCTACAATATCACGTGTGAGTGCATCTACTTTCTTTGCTTTCATACCTGAGCGTGCTTTGGCTATGGCATTATCATGTGCTTTGAGTACCACATCATAGGCTTTTTGTATCTTCTTACGTTTATAACTTTGGTGAGTGTCAAACATAAAGTACTTATCTGCCTGCACAGTACGTGTACGGTCAGAACAATAACGTTTGTACTTTAGTCCAGCATCGACTAAAAGTAAGTCATTTTTTTCTAACACTGTAGTTGTTGGCATCGCATGAGGCTTAGCTGCATTTTTATTGATAGCCACAATAGGGTCAAAACTCAGTTCATACTTTCCAAAATCACCTAAAATACCTTTGGCCATATGCGTTAAAGTATATTCATCTTTACCAAAACCATTTTTTCTAAACTCTTTAGCCAAATGTTTAAAAGCCTTAGCTCCAAGTTTTGCAGCTTTAGCAATAATTTTTAACTCTTCATCAGACTTGATGATACGTTTTTTATGTGAAAAGTCTAACTCTGGTTTAAAAGTGACCTTTACTTTAGTACGAATACGTTCAAAACCATCCACACTCCACTCTTTAGGATCAAAAATAACCTTTTTAACTCTTGCTTTTTTGAGCCTTGATACTGCTTTACCATAAAGATCACCATTGATAATAACAGTAGCATCTACGACATTCTCATTTGCATCAAGTGTGTAACGACTATCAGTAATAAAAAATGCTTCTTTTCCTAAACGTAAATAGAGTGCATTATCACAACTATAGCCACATTCATAATAGATAGCATTTTCGTCTTTAAGCATGTAGTTCATAGAGTTTCCTAAAAAGTGTTTATTATCAAAAAGCTCGTTCCTACTCTCCTGAGTGGGAATGCATATACACAATTCTAATAGATTGGAAGTGGTTAGCCATTAAAAGCTATATATGCATTCCACCTGAGGACAGGTGGAACGAGAAAGATGACTCGGTAGCTGAGCCTGTCGAAGCTATTTTTGTTGTGCTTTAGCTTGTTGTTCTTTCATTATCTTAATTTCATTTAAAATCTGAGTCATACCAACCATCGCTAAGTGGTAACCAAATGGTCCCATACCAGATATTTGACCTGCACATACAGGAGCTATAAGTGAAGTATGTCTAAACTCTTCTCTTTGGTAGATGTTTGAAAGGTGTACTTCAAGTGTAGGTATCTGTACTGCAGCAATAGCATCACGAATAGCAATAGAAGTATGTGTATACGCAGCAGGATTAATAATGATACCATCAGCATCACCAATACACTCTTGAACTCTATCTACAATCTCACCCTCTAAGTTAGATTGAAAAAATTCAATTTCTAATTTACTTTGCTCTGCAAATGCTTTCATTTGTGAGTGGATATCTTCTAATTTCATTGGACCATAAATATTTTGTTCTCTATGACCTAGCATATTTAAGTTTGGACCTTGGATTACTACTATTTTCATTTTCTGCCTTGTATGTTGTATTTGGATATTATTTTAGCGAAATAGTTTGAAAATGAGGCAAAAGTGAGAAAATCTTGTTCCTCCTCTCCCGAGACCGTGAAACAACTTCTCCAAATCCAAGTATTTCAACTCAATTCCTTGAAATATTTGGCTCTAATAAATGAAATCTCATAAATCCTAAATATTTATCTAAATATACTAT
>Ga0256845_1003415_pt1 | contig 10767 bp, 8 predicted proteins | sample RiftiametaG_FD_189101 | JGI IMG/M metagenome (GOLD analysis project Ga0256845, IMG submission 189101) | Tube worm associated microbial communities from hydrothermal vent at the East Pacific Rise, Pacific Ocean - Riftia | ecosystem: Host-associated > Annelida > Integument > Unclassified ... | reverse complement strand
AACTGAAGAAATTTCAAGTAAAGCAATGTTCTATGTTGAGCAACATTATTTGAGCCATTCAATGCAAATTGCTGACGCTCTAATTGGTGCCACAGCAGCATCTTATGGTGTTCCTTTATCAACAGGTAATGACAAATATTATAAAGTCGTTAAGGAAATAGCCCTAAAGAAATTTCGACCATAACTCAATAAATTGTATAATCGGGTAGCCGGGGTTTTTTCTCCCCCGGCCCCACAACACCTTTCTATTACCCACAAATATTACAACCTCACAGCCATTTCCCACCCTTCGGCAATATCCACCATTCGTTTCCATCCGCGCCAAAGTACGAGGGTGCCTGGTGGCCATCCATCTTTCTTGCTGTCAGTGACCATTTGAAAGAGTTATTTTCTTGGCCAACTGAAACAGTCTTCTTTTCTTCCGTTATATTTTCTTCTTTTGTTTTTTCGAGTTCGTGCAGAGATGTAGTACATGTTTTGCAGGTGGGATGTTCGCCCGTTAAATAGAAAATCACAATATAAATAAATATGGGCCCCATACAGTGAATTCTGTATGAGGCCTTGTTTGTTTATTTACTACTTACATTTGCCTGAACAGATGACCGTAAGTTCGGCTTACTGTGAGAACTTCTTCATGGCTTGTCAGTTGAACCTGATAACGTCCGGTAAATGAACGGGAGGCTGATTTAATTCTGGAAACATTTACAATTGTGGCTCTGTGAATACGCCAGAATTTTTCAGGGTCAAGGGAGGTAGTGAGCTCTTTGATGCTTGTTCGGATAAGCTTTTCACCGGATTGTGTAATAACTCTTGTGTACTTGTCCGTCGCCTGAAAATAACATACATCATCTACATTTGTAAGCTGAATTTCCTTACCCTGTCCGATCTTAAGCCATTGCAGGTGCCTGGCAGGTGAGGCTGGCAGATCCAGTTTTTGCCGTAATTCCTCCAGTATCTGGTCAGATAAAGGTGGTGTTGAATGAAAATCATTTTGTAATCTGGTAACCGTTTGAGCAAGCCGATCATGGCTGACAGGTTTGAGCAGATAATCAATAGCTTCCTTTTCGAATGCTTCGATTCCGTATTCATCATAAGCAGTAATAAATACGATGCGGCAGATACTATTTATTTCTGAAGCTGCTTTAAGTCCTGATTTTCCGGGCATACGAATATCAAGAAAAGCAATATCCGCCTGAGTTTTTTTAGCAAGTAGAACAGCCTGTTCACCATCTTCGGCCATACCAACAATAGTCAGGGCAGGCCATTCCTTATGTAGCAGGTCCTTCAGGTGCTGGCGTAAAACAGGTTCGTCATCAGCTATGATTGCGGTAACCGGCATGGTACCTCCATTTTGATTCGCAGACCGCATGGCTTGTTTTCAGTGATATGTAGCGTGGCCTCATCTCCATAAAACAGTTGCAGACGTTCCTTTACATTCGCAAGACCCACACCTTGTTTGTTTTCGGCTTCAAATCCCATGCCAGTATCTTTGATTTCCAGAAGCATTTTGCCAGAGTGATGTTGTGCTGTGACTATAATTTCACCACCTTCTGCTTTTGGTTCAAGTCCATACAAAATGGAATTTTCCACCAGTGGTTGCAGCAGCATGGGAGGAATTGTTATTTCATTTAACCCGGGATCGCTCACTATTTGAAAGTTTAGCCGTTTTCCCATTCGTATCTGGAAGATCTCAAGATATGCCCTGATCATTTCCATTTCCTCTTTTAAGCTGATACTGCTTTTTCTGCTCTTGTTCAGGCTTGAATGTAAATAACGGGTAAGATTTTGCAGCATGGCTTCGGCGCTGTCTGCATCTTGTTTGAGCAGTCCTCCAATATTGGCAAGGGTGTTGAACAGAAAATGTGGTTCGATCTGAGCTTGCAGAAGTGAAAGACGCATCTGTAGTGCGTTTTTTTCACTTTTGAGCCGCTTGATCTGTTCTTCCTGAAGTTGAACCTCGGTATTACGAAGGCGCTTTTTAAAAATAAAAAAGAGGCTGATTATTGATCCGAAGCTGAGGCCAAGAAAGACGGTTTTTTTATGGAAATCAGACGTGAGATTGGCATCTGAGAAGAATGGAGTGACAGCAAATGCCAGCAGAATACCGCTGGCAATGCCTGCTGCAACTGTTGGATACAGGGTCAGATAGTATTGCGGACGAAAAAGGTGAAGGGCAACGTGGATACAGCTACAGATTGATAAACCGATAATCTGACTGAGTACAAGAAGGGTGTAAAATGATTCGTCATACTCAAGGACATAGAGAAAAAATGCGATAAGGCAGTTGATAAAAACTGTGATCAGCAAAGTCCGAAAGGCATAAGTCAACGAGACGAGCTGTTCTGAATCAAATTCTTTCTTTTTCATACGGTTCATAATAGCACACTATCCCCCGTCGGGCATAGTGCAGTTGCGATAAAGTGGAAAAACAGGGGTGTGAGTGGACAAGGTGGATTTGAAAATCCCTTTTGGCACCCTGTTTTTCCACTTTGTCGCAGGCCTGTGGAAAAGATATTTTTCTAGGTCTATGCTGACTCCAACATAAATAACATATTACCCATGGAGGAAAACATGAAAAATCAAAACCGAATTTCTTACCTGTCGTTGATATTTGCTTTGCTGCTAAGTGTGTCGCTTCAGGAAAACAATGTATTCGCAGCAGACTGGAATGAATTATACGGTTTGAATGAAAAGCAGTTAACGGACAAAATAGAAGTTTTTCAACTTAGGTTGAGCGAGTCTCCTCAAGATTATGAAATACTGAAAGCCCTCGGTATTGCCTATCACTTCAAGGCAGGAATGGATGCAGATGCTTTTGCATCTTTAGCCGTTGGCTATCTCACAAAAGCCCATGAACTCAATAAAAAGGATTATGTAACCATGTGTTACCTGGGAGCCGCCACAAGCCGAATGGCACAAACTACCTGGAATCCAATAGCGAAGATGAATTACAGCAACGAGGGAATGGGTTTTATGGATAAGGCGGTTCGGAAGGCGCCTGATAATGTCACTGTTCGTATGACACGAGGGAAGACTTCGCTGGATATGCCTTCTTTCCTTGGTCGGGGAGATCTGGCGCTGGAAGATTTTGCATATCTTGAAAAACTTATAGAACAAAATTCGGGATTGTACGATTCGATTAAAGACGAGGTCCACGCGATTCTTGCGGAAATTCGTTCTTCAAAATGAGGCCATAAGCGATGGAAAACAGACATGGAAACAGTATGGAGGAAAAATTGGATCTTATTGAAGTTAAAGGGGTAAACAAACATTACCAGCTTGGGGAAACAACAGTTCATGCTTTAACTGATATCAATATATCGATTGAAACAGGTGAGTTTGTAGCAATCTGCGGACCATCCGGCTCCGGGAAAACAACTTTATTAAACCTGATTGGAAGCATTGACAGCCCAGACAGCGGGCAGATATTTTTTGATGCTCAGGATATCGGGCTGTTATCTGATAACCGACAAACAGAACTCCGTAATCATTCCATGGGTTTTATTTTCCAGAATTTTAATTTGATCCCGGTACTCACCGCTCTGGAGAATGTGATGCTGCCCCTGCGAATCACAGGGATGTCTGTAGCCAAATCCAGAAAAAAAGCGCTTAAACGCCTTTCTGATGTCGAGCTGGAACATATTACTGCTCACCGGCCAGATAAAATGTCAGGGGGGCAGCAGCAGCGAGTGGCAATTGCAAGGGCGCTCGTTGCAAACCCTTCACTGGTGATTGCAGATGAACCCACAGCTAATCTGGATTCTGTGACGGCAAAAGCCATTATCGATCTGATGCAGGATCTTAACCGGAAAGAACAGACCACCTTTATCTTTTCTACTCACGATCAACGGCTTCTGGATCGGGTGCAGCGAAAAGTGGTTTTAAGGGACGGCAGAATAGATGGAGGAAAAAATAATGCTTAGCTGGTTGAAAATCGCATTTGGTAATATCGTCAAAAACAGACGTCGGTCACTGGTCACCATCTTTGCTGTGGCTCTTGGTTTTGCCTCTGTCAGTTTGTTTCAAGGGTACATTCACAACACGTATTCAGGATTACGGAATGCAGCTATCCGTGGAGAGGGGCTTGCCCATCTTACCATTTACAAAAAGGGCTGGCAGTTAAAGGGAAAGATCGATCCTGAGAATCACATGTTCAGTAGAGAGGAAATCAGGACAATCACAAATATTGTGGAAGAAGAAGACGATGTTATACTGGTTACTCCGCAGTTGCAAATTTCAGGTCTGGTTTCCAATGGTCGTGTTTCTACAATCTTTATTGCCAAAGGCGTGGTTCCGGAAGATGAGCGGATTATAAAAGGTACCTGGGCAGCATTCAGGCCGGTCAATGGGAAACGCCTTAGCAGCACTAAAGAATACGGTGTGGAAATGGCTGTTGATCTGGCGGCTATTCTTACTATTTCACCGGGTGGTGACGGAGTGGTGATGGTCACAACCCCTGACGGGCAAATGAATGCTCTTGATATTCAGGTGAGTGGTATCTATGACACCGGTACTGAAGCCACAAATGATAAATACCTGCGAGTTCCCTTTACTTTTGCACAATCTCTGTACGATACAGCAAAGGCGGACAGGCTGGTGGTACTGCTCGATAACTGGCAAAAAACAGAAAAAGCACGCATAAAAATACAGCAGCTTCTTGATGATGTCGGTATTGCATGCGAAATCAAAACCTGGAATGAGCAATCCCTGTTTTATTCAAAGGTCAGATCCATGTTTGATTTAATCTTCCTGTTTATCTTCTCCATTGTTTTTGTGGTGGTTACCATGAGTGTGATTAACACCATGGGAATGGCTGTACTTGAACGAACAAGAGAGATCGGAACATTACGAGCAATTGGTGTGAAACGTAGCGGGATAAGCCAGTTGTTTGCCATGGAAGGTGCGATGCTGGGACTGTTCGGCGCACTTTTTGGTGTGCTGCTGAATTGTATTGTCTGGGCAGGAATCCGTTTTGCCGAACTGAGCTACGTTCCACCGGGGAACTCTTCTTCCGTGCCGCTGATTGTGGGTCTGCTGCCCAAAGCAATGGGTGGACTCGCATTGTTCCTGATTCTTCTCTCCCTTCTTGCAGCCATTATTCCGGCAAGAAGAGCAGCAAAACTCTCTGTTGTGGAGGCACTTGCCCATGTGTAAATGCAAACAAAAAAGATCAGTCCGTATAATTCTTATCCTCTTTTTCCTGTTGATTACAACTCTTTTGCCAAAAGGCGGTTATGCGGAAATGGATGCAAAGGCAATTCTAACAGCCGCTGATCAGGCAAGGGGGAATGTTGCGGGTATTCAATGGATAATACAACTTGAATCCACTGAAAACGGACACACGCAGAGCAGAACACTTCAGCTTAAGGCCCGGGGCAGAAATTCGCTGGCCACTTTTCTGGCACCAGCCAGGGTAAAAGGGCGTATGCTGTTGATGCTTGCCCGTAATATGTGGTTTGTAAAACCGGGGCTTCGAAAACCTGTTCCCATTTCTCCCCGGCAGAAACTTTCAGGAGGCGCTGCCAATGGCGATATTGCATCCACAAACTATGCGGGTGATTATGAAGCACACTACGTATCTGATGATCTGTCGGGAGGAGCGGAGTGTTATCTGTTTAATCTGTTAAGCAATAACCGGAAGGCAACGTATGATCGTATTCGATACTGGATCAGTAAAGATCAAAACGTTGGGGTGAAAGCAGAATTTTACACAGTATCAGGAAAGCTTTTGAAAACGGCTCTGTTTGAGTATGACAACATTCTCCACACCGGAGCAGAAGAGCGACCTTTTGTTTCTAAAATGGTGATTACTGATGCACTTATCCCTGAGAATATTACTGCTATGACGTATAGCGATGTACTGGTGAAAGAGATACCCGATTCGGCATTTAACCTGAACCTGTTGAGAAGGTAAACACTTTGTATTTTATGAAAATATATATAGTTATTATGGCTGTTTGTTTGTCTTTGATTCCGGCAAAGTATTCTCTTGCCGGGTTTGACTACAACATTCGTCTTCTGACTTACGGTTTACTGCAGGAACCCGCAGACAGCCTGAGAAATCCGGGAAACACTGTTTTTCAGATTTCGCAGAATATAGCAGTTACGGAATTGAGGCCGGATTTCAGTTTTGCATATAACAAAATGGATATAAGTGTAAAACCCAGATTGCGATATCAATGGGAACGGCTGGAAATAGCAGGATCTTCAGAGAGCAAAAAAGCAGGTGAGCTGTTTGTAAATGAGTGGCTGGCAAGATTTATGGCAAGTGACAGAGTGTTTCTCTCCTGTGGCCGGGAAAATTTGCAATGGGGGCCGGGCTGGCTCTCTTCCCCTTCCAACCCTTTTTTTTATTACAATGGACGTCTGAATCCTTTACTTGAAGTGCCAGGTAAAGATTTTGCCCGTATCGTCTATCTGCCGGATATGATGTGGACTGTTTCACTGATAGCTAATTTTGCCAAAGGACGATCCGAAATTCAGCCAGGGAAAGACTTTGAAAAAACATATGCTTTAAAAACAGATTATACCGGAGAAGCTGCATTCGGTGGAGTGATTTTCTCACATAGTGAAGGAGGAGAATCGAATGCAGGTGCTTTTGGTGGCTGGACAGTCAGTAATGCCACGCTGCTTTATGGTGATTTGAATGTCAGCACAGAAGACAAAACAGCCCTGCTCTCCGGTATTTCCTATACTCTGGAATCCGGTCCGACGTTCGCCCTTGAATATAGCTATCGGGAAAACAATCCCGATTCTCTAAGCCATCATACCGTGATGCTTCAATATTATCAAAATGAGATATGTAACAGAATTGATCTGCTTCTGAGGGGCACCTCCAATATAAACGATGATTCAATACAGTTTGTGGCCAATGTTGACTATATAGCTGGTGATCATAGTCAGCTTTTTCTTAATACAATTGTCAATTCTGGTTCAGATACCGGAGAGTTTGGCAGGTTTTTTGACTATCAGGTGATGGCCGGTTTCGAATACTCTTTCTGACAGCATATTCCTTTCACAACGCAATGTTACCATAATCAGTGACCAACAGACAACCAGGGTCAGAGTTGAATAAAAAACTGCTAAATTTTAGATGGTTGGTTCTTCAAAAGAAGAATTTCACTCTGATCCAAATGGTGCTGGTTTATGGTGTTTTTACGACAGGTACCACCGTCAATGAATGGTGCCAAGGCTTTGAAAACAGCCGGATGTAAAAGGGTAGAGGTATTGACCATCTGTCGGGCCGATAAAACCCTCGCATAGCATCTGCTGACTATCCACTCTTTTAAAAACTCCGTTTAGCAATTGTAGGAAGTTTAAGGCCACTCAGCCTTTTTCATAGAGCATAAGGGGGTGCCATAATGTAGTTGTATGTCTGGTTGATAAAAAAAAGTAAAAAAAATTGAACTGGCCTATGTCCTCTGAACCCCCTGTAATGACGGTGATACACCATACTGCATAGAGTAAAATTAAGAAATATTGCGTAATATCTAAAAATATGGAGATATATTGAATGTAATAAAAAGCTTAAATTGTTGATAACTTTGGGCATGGAGGGCTAAGAGTGCTATATGTCGCAGGAAAAAGGTCATTGCACTAAAAGTGCTGATAATAAGGGTTTCTAGGGTGTGTTGGTTCTCGATGTAGTTGTTCAGGGGGGTTGAGGAGGGTGTTGATAAGAGGCTGCTCTCATGAGAAAATATCCCAATATCGTCTTTGACGACATGCACAAATTCGAGTTAGCTCTGCGTCATAATTTACATGTCGGGTGTTTCCTTCCGATAGTTCTGTCGATCAGGTTGTGTGAGTGTTTTTTTGCGTTTTATTTCGTGTTTTGAACGTGCATGAGAGTTTTCTTCTGTATTTGCAGGATTGTCTTATTTGGTTCATAATTGATTTTTTCCATCAATGAGGGGGAAGGGGTTTTATGGTGTGGGAGAAAATTAAAGGAAGTTTGAAAGAGGCGTTGGCTGAAAATGTATTCAACTTGTGGATTGAACCAATACAGCTAGTAGAGATGGAGAACGATTGCCTTTGCCTTTCAAGCCCTGATAGATATTTCAGTGCGTATGTAAAACAAAATTTTCTTGAAATTATAATTGATAAGGCAGAAGAGCACGGATTATCTGCAGTCAAAGTAGTGTTTTGTGAAAAGCCGGAAAGAAGGGTAAACACCAGGTCAAAAAGTAAGACGAGGCCAGGAGTGCAGATGCGGCTTCCAAATGTTCCTGTGAATAATTCGAAATTTCGACCACTTCATCCCCGGTATACCTTTGATGAATTTATGGTTGGAGAGAGTAATATCCTTGCCGAATCCGCATGTAAATCTGTGGTGGCAAAGGATGGAATGGTTGGTCCATGTCTTTACATTAACAGCGATACGGGGCTTGGAAAAAGTCATTTGACCCATGCTGTTGCCCATAAAGTTCTTGCAGAAAGTCCTATGACCAGGCTGCACTATGTGACTGCAAAACAATTCGCTGCTGAAATGGTTCGGGGTATACAAACCAATACCATGGAGCAGTTCAAGCGCAAGTATCAGGAACAGTGTGATATTTTACTTGTTGAAGATATACACTCTCTGACAGGTAAGAAAAAAACACAGGAAGAGCTTAATGATATTCTTGATACCCTGATTAAATCGGGAAAAAGAGTCGTTATGACGTCGAAGAGTGCTCCAAGAGACTTGGTCGGAATCGATAACGAGTTTTGTTCTAGAATGACTTCAGGGCTGGTCACCAGTATAAAGGCACCGGATATTTCGACCCGGTTTCGCATTATTGAAAAAAAGGCTGTACAGCAACAACTTATGCTCGATGAAGAGTTGATTGGGTACCTGGCCAGCCATATTCGTGGTGATGTCCGGAAAATTGAATCGGCGTTGATATCCATTCGGGCAAAGGCACAGCTTGTTGGTGGCGTAGTTGATATGGATCTTGTAAGAGACGTGGTGACCACTGTTATCGGAGTAAACAATATCGTTACTGCGACAATGATCTGTGAGCTTGTTGGTGGACAGTTTAATGTGAGTGTGAAGGAATTGCAGTCAAGATCACGCAAACGAACAGTTGCTTTTCCCCGGCAGATAGGCATGTATCTGTCACGAAAATATACCGATGAATCACTGGCTGATATTGGTAAGGCTTTTAATCGCGACCACTCTACAGTGCTGCATTCTATTAAGGTTGTTTCAACCAAAGCAGTACGTGATACCTCTATAAGTGGTCAGCTTAATATTCTTGGTGATAAGGTGAAGCAGTTGTAGGGGCACCGAAAATTTTTCATCACCCTGTATAAAACAGTGCCTGACGTGTAATACGTTCAGACACTGTTTTTTTTTTAGAGCCTTTCAAGGCATTTACTTGCAGCTTGTCTGTGTTAAAAATAAACACCTTTTATTGCTGGGTTTGAGCCTTCTGCCGGAGTGGGAGTGATGATGTTTGCAGCCACTTCTGTACCGTCTTTTATCATATCATTAATGCCAATACCTCCCCAGCCAAAGCCACAGATGTGCAGACCATTACGTTTTTTCTCAGATTCCTGTTTCCATTTCAGCAGTGCGGGAAAGTGTTGTTCCAGTTGCGGGATGCCACTCTCTGATCGCAGGACTGTTGTGTAGACCGGTTTCTCGTGAATGTTGAGAATTTGCTGAACATCTTTTAATGCGAGTCTGGTAAGGGTCTGGTCGTCGAGATCGAGTCGTTCCGGATGTCGTCTGCCACCGACCAGTGTTTCAAAAACGATATGGCCCTCCGGTGCTCTTCCCGGGAACATATTTGATGAAAAAAGTGCGCCGAGACAGAAGCGTTTTTCCGATTCCGGGGTGAGGAAACCAAAGCCGGGAGGGAGGGAGACACTGTTTTTATAACCGGATACAACAGTTGCCATACGAGCTTCTTGAATAGATTTTTGTGGGATATCATGGCAAACAGAGCCGAGGAGGCGTAAGGCTTCATTGACAGGCAGAGCCAGTACAATATTTTTTACCTGGTACGAATTTTTGTTGGTATGGACCTGCCATCTGTTATCTGAGTGGTGGATGGCTGTTACAATTGTACCGGTAAGAAGATTTTCGCCATGGTTCAGGTTTTGAGTTAATCTATCAGGCAGATGCTGCATGCCCGATAGAAAACTCGTCATCGCAGGCATGCGCAATTTTGTTTTCTCTTTAGCCCCTTTTTTTTGTTGCAGCGTTTTTTTGAGGAGGCCGCGCAGGACAGAGCCATATTCTTTTTCCAGGGCGCGAATGCCGGGCATCACACTGTCTATGGTGAGCCTGTCATAATCACCGGCATAGGTCCCAGTATATATGGCATCGATAAATGGTCGTAGGGCCGGGCCAAACCGGTGGGTGACCCATTTGGCAACCGTTGGTTCACCTTTGAGCACCGGTTGCCAGAATTCGGCAAGGACCCGTAATTTGGCAGGCCAGGAGATGAGTGGTGCCAGAAAAATTTTCCCCGGAGTCTGGGGAATGAGGTTGAGTTTGTCGTGTAAGTAGACATATCTGACAAAATCAATTAGTGGAGCTTTGACACATTCCTCGTCAAGGCCGATATCTTTGAGCAGTTGCTTGCTTTCCCGGCAGTTGTCCAGAAAACCATGGGGGCCGATCTCGGTGATATATCCGCCGTCGTTGTGGGTTTTGATGGCCCCTCCTGTGCGATCACTTTTTTCCAGTACAAGAAAACGGTGTTTTGGCGCCTGCTGCAGCAGATTGTGGGCAACGGTTAATCCCGATAACCCTCCGCCTATTATGATTGTTTG
>Ga0256845_1003414_pt1 | contig 10767 bp, 11 predicted proteins | sample RiftiametaG_FD_189101 | JGI IMG/M metagenome (GOLD analysis project Ga0256845, IMG submission 189101) | Tube worm associated microbial communities from hydrothermal vent at the East Pacific Rise, Pacific Ocean - Riftia | ecosystem: Host-associated > Annelida > Integument > Unclassified ... | reverse complement strand
GTAATTATCCTTACTATAAATCACAAAAAATGACCACCTTAAAAGGCGATTTTTTGTTGTCTTATCAAATAGATCCACCCTCACGGACAGACACTAGCTTATAAAGTAAAACTTCAGTATGAACTGACCTTTGTCCAAGAAAAGGTCATTGCCGTCAGAGAAAAAGATTTGCAAGCGAAAGAAGAACTGTATAATCAGGCAAAAGCTCTTGCTGAGCAAGGCCTGAAAACCCGTGCAGATGCGACACGTTTTCTATCCTCAACCGCTGTTGCCAAAGATAATCTGTCCATTGCAGATTCGAGCTTTATCAAAGCAAAAACGGTGTTATCCCTCTATATTGATGAACCTATCCCCAAGGGGGTAAAGTTTGAAGATGATACCATAAAACCCGATACACACCCGGCCAACGAAGAAACAATGCTGCAAGACTCACCAGCACTCCAAAGTCTTCAAAAAAATATAGAGAGAAGTAAACTCCTCCACAAAGTAACAAAAGCATCTCACTCTGGTTCCATTGATGCGATTGCTTCTTATGCCTATCAGGACACGCTTAATGCATATGATTCAAGCCTGGTAGGAGTTATGCTCAATATTCCTTTTTACAATGGCGGACGACTTTTTGCTCAAGAAGAGCAAGCAATCATCGACAGGGAAAGCGCCAAAAACGAATATGAAGCAAAAGTGTTAGCTTTGAAAGAGGAATTTGAGAGCCTGCTCATCGACCTGAAAAGCTATGGACAAACTATCAAAGCTAAATCTTCACAGCTAGAAGCCGCCAGACAGACAAAAGATGTCGTCAATGGTCGCTACAAGGAGGGCCTTTCAACGTATATAGAAGTTTTAGATGCAACGGCATTGATGCTGGATGCCCAACTTGGCCTTCTCCAAGCCAACTATAATAGAAACAGCACAATACACCGATTAGATTATTTACAAGGAAATACTGAATGAAAACAGTTTTCAAGTATCTCGCAGTATTAGTCGTTATAGCCGTCCTTGCCCTAGCTGTTTATTCTAAAGTGTATGTACCCAAACATACATTTGAGATTATTGAACCAACCACAGGTCAACTTCAAGTTAGTGTGAAAGGTATCTGAACATTTATTCTATCACTGCACAGACAGGTGGAAAAATTTTAAAAATTTTGACTGATGAAGGCAAGTGGGTTGAAAAGGGTGAATTGCTGATTGTAATGGATGGAGTCGATCTACCTAAGCAACTTGAAATCGCAAAGGCTAATTCTCAAAAAGCTGGCTATGAGGTTCAAGCTTTGCAAAGCGAATTAAAAAGCCAAGAATCACAGAAAACACTTTTGAACATTACATACAACCGCTATAAGCGCTTAAATAAAGTGGGATTTATTGCGCAAGCAGAATACGACAAAGCCCTGACAGACCTGCAAGGTATACAGGCTGCGATTGGTGCAACGATATCGAGGATTGATTCTTCTCAGTCTGCCGTCGTAGTTGCGTCGAAAAATATTGATGTTATACAAGAAAAAATAGCTCGACTCAAAGTGCATGCCCCCGTGGCAGGATATGTGATTGCCAGGGAAGCAGAGGTTGCTCAATATGTACAACCGTCAACACCTGTTTTGCAGATCGTCGATCCAAAGACATTATGGGTGAAAGTACGAATTGATGAACGAATAAGTGCACAGGTAAAACCATTGCAAAAAGCAACCATTATACTCCGCTCACAACCGGATAAACGCTACCAGGGCGTGGTTAAACGAATTGACGCCATAACAGATGCCGTAACCCTTGAACGAAAATTTTATGTAGCATTTGAGACAATACCCACACCGTTCTTTATTAACGAACAAGCCCAGGTGATCATCAATGTCAAACAATACGACAATGTTACCAAAATCCCCCTTACAGTAGTTGTGCAAAAAGAAGGGAAAATGGGAATATGGGTGGTTCAGGGGAAACACGCTCATTTCGCAGCTATTGACAAAATCGCCAGGAATGAGACGGAAGTGGCAATAGAAAAAACAGATAAAAACCACTTGATCATCGTTCCGGACAGGCGTAAAAAATCTTTGAGTGAGGGCATGAGGATCTACCTATGATCCATCTGGCCAAAGAAGACATCAAACACACCCTCGGCAAGTTTATTGTGACTGCTATGGGTGTAGGGATGTTACTGGGCATAGTCTTGATCATGATGGGTGTTTATCGTGGGATGATAGTCGACGCTGAAGTTTTGTTGAATGACCTGGATGTAGACTTGTGGATTGTACAGGAAGGGACCCTGGGGCCATTTGCAGAAGCATCAAGGGTGCATGAAGATTTACAATATACAATTAAATCTTTACAGGAAATCGACAAAAGCAGCGCCATCACTTTTCAAAATATTCAATTGCCACAAGGTAATAGTAAAGTGCGTGTTTTTGCGGTTGGATATGATGTCTATGGAGACATTAATCCTATTAACCCTGCAAGGCTGGTAATTGGACGAACGCTGGAAACCGACCATTACGAAATCGTTGTTACCGACAAAACACGTTTCACACTCCATGACAAAATCAAATTGGGACGTAATATTTACACTGTTGTTGGAGTAACCCATGGCAGTGTGTCCTCGGGAGGCGACTTATTAGTGTATATCAGCCTTAAGGATGCGCAGGAATTACAGTTTTCATACTCAAATAAACGAATACAAACTGACAGGGCAAGAGGAATAATCAGCAGGGACACCCATATGGTCAATGCCATTATCGCAACAATACAGCCTGGAGACAATGTGGAAATGGTTGCAGGAGAAATACGAAAATGGCATCACAAGAATGTGTACACCAAGTCGCAACAGCATGCAGTGTTGACAAAATATGTTGTGGAAAAAGCATCAAAACAGATAGGTCTCTTTACAACTATTCTGATAATCGTTGCAACGATTATCATATCACTCATCATCTACACAATGACCTTGGAAAAGATGAAAGAAATCTCCATCATGAAACTTATAGGATTGCCAAACAGTATAATCGTCAGGATGATTGTTGAAGAGACGTTGTTACTCGGCATCTTAGCTTTTATGTTTGGCAATATATTTTCACATCTTATTTATCAAAAATTCCCTAAACGGGTTGTTTTGGAAATCCCCGACGCATGGATACTTTTTGGTGTAGTAGTGGTTGCCAGTATAGTTGCCTCATTTATTGCGGTTAAAAAGGTGATCAATGCTGATCCTGCTGCCGCAATAGGTGGTTAACATGGACAATAATATTGCAATACGCGCTGAAAACATATGTAAATCTTTTGGCGATGGCGATAGTTTTATTGAAGTGATTAAAGATGCTTCGTTTACTATCAATAAAGGTGAGCTTGCAGCCCTCGTCGCTCCGAGTGGCACAGGGAAAACAGTACTTTTGATGATGATAGGATGTGTCAATAAGCCAGATTCTGGAAAAATGTGGCTAGGAACCGAAAAAGTATTTGATAATAGATGGCTTACTAAAGAAACACGAAAAATCAGACGAGAAAAAATAGGTTTTATCTTTCAGGCACACTACCTCATACCATTTTTAAATATCATAAACAATTTGATACTGCTTCCTCAGGCAAGTAAAACAGACGAAAAAACTTCAAAAGCAGAAGCTAGAAGACTATTGCATTATTTTGGTATCGCAGATAAAGAAAAAGCCATGCCTTCACAACTCTCAGGCGGACAAAACCAAAGGGTTGCCATTGCCAGAGCCCTGATCAATAATCCACAGATTATTCTAGCCGATGAACCGACCGCGGCACTTGACACACAACGCTCAGTCGATGTGGTAAAAATGCTTAAAAAGATAGCATTGGAACAAGAGGTCGCCATAATAATGGTGACCCATGATGAAAGAATGCTTCCTTATTGTGATAAAATTATGAAAATAGAGGATAAAAGGATTATTTTTGTATAAACGTCAATAACTTTAAATTGAGAGAGTTTGACAATATCGGTGGGCACGCTTGTGCCATTGGGGAAAATAAAAAAACATTTCCCCAACGTTTTTAAGAAATGGTTCACACCTTGTTTGAACATGGTGATGATGTCATAGAGGTTATCCGATCCTAGCTTAGCAGCAACGAGTTCTCCTCTTCGACTTTATCCTCAGGTAATGGCTCCTGACCGTACCCGGAGCAGGAGTGATTCGAGTCTCTTTTCGTACAGGGCATATTCCGTCCAGAATGCAGAAATGCTGTTTATTCTGTGTGCCCTGTTCATTGTTATTACCTGAAAATTCTCGCAACTCACATGAAATGACGTTCTGGCTGTGTAAAGTTATGTAAAGCTATTACAAAGAAAAGCAGTGATGCGGTATTGTTTCAGGCGAAGCTGACTTCTGAGATCGTTAAATGATATGAAACACATTTTAGTTATTGATGACGACAGGGAACTTTGTGAATTGTTGAGTGTTTTTTTAAGCTCGGAAGGATTTGTTGTCGAAACAGTGTATTTCCCCGGCACTGGTTTGCAACGCGCCCTGTCGGGGCAACACTGGTTGGTTATATTAGATGTAATGTTACCCGGTATGACCGGCTTTGAACTTCTACGCAAGCTCAGACTTTCTTCACAGGTTCCCGTTTTAATGCTCACAGCAAGAGGCGAAGACACTGACCGCATAACCGGTCTGGAGTTGGGCGCGGATGATTATCTACCCAAACCGTTTAATCCTCGTGAACTTGCAGCCAGAATCAAAGCCATTGGTCGGCGGAGTCAACCGACGGCGATATCGCAACCAAAAGGTTCTGTAGAGCTTGAAATCGACGATGTGATAGTCAGGGCGACTTCAAGGACAGTACTGCAAAACAAGACAGAAATCCAGCTCACAGCTGTGGAATTTGCGCTGCTCTATGAACTTATGGAAAATGGTGGCAAAGTTATGAAACGTGATGGGCTGACCCAAAAGGTTCTGAGCCGAAAACTTGAGACTTTTGACCGCAGCATTGATGTCCATGTCAGTAGCCTGCGCAAAAAACTCGGCCACGAGATAAATGGCAGGGAGTGTATTAAAACAGTCCGATCCGTAGGATACCTATATACCCTTGCGCAGGATGGATCGTAGATCATGCGAAGCCTTTTCATAAGGATATTCCTCAGTTTTCTGCTTATAACCCTGCTCGCCAGCATTACCACGGCGGCAATCTCATACCTGGCGCAAGTAGGCCCATATGGAGAATTGAAAAACCGCCTGCAACGATACCAGTACCAATCTATTGTTCACACCCTTTCGGTAGCAGGGATAGCGGCGGTCAAAATACTAGAGACCGGCAACGAACAGGATCTGGTATCGTATTTTCACGCAATTGAACTAAGCGGAAATAATCATATTTTTTTCTGAAAACCGCCAAAAATACTATTTCTGGCCGACCACTCCCTGCCGACGCAGATAATCTCGCCAATTTAGCACTCCAATCCGATGCCATTCAATACACCATCTCTGAAACCAATATGGTGGTAGCCATGCCCCTTAAAATCAGGAATGGACAAGATACTGCAATTATCGGTACCATTGCCCGTATACTCTTGCCTCCCGCATTTCCACAGCAGGAAGATAGTGAGGGCTTTCTCCAGCCACCATCATTTCATTTTCCTTTAGGTCTACCCCTTATCGTCGTAGTGCTTGTTGCCGCAAGCGGATGTTATCTACTGGCCCGTTCCTTGACCGCTCCTGTTCGTCGTTTACGCACAGCAGTCCAAAAAATGACCAAAGGCGATTTTTCCGCTCGCATAATTATCCCCCTTCGCAGGAACGACGAACTTGCTGATTTAACCAGAGATTTCAATGCGATGGCTGAACAGATAGCGACTTTACTCAAAAGCCAGAAGCGACTGTTACGTGATATTTCCCATGAGTTACGCTCTCCCTTAACACGAATGAATGTGTCACTGGAATTGGCTCGCAAGCAACCCGACAATGCGGAACAGTATTTATTGAGAATTGCAAAAGAATCAGAGAGAATAAACGACTTGATTGACCAGTTGCTCACCCTGACCAGACTTGAAGGGGATGCTGATTACACGCAAATGAAGCCGGTAAATATCCCGGAATTGATCAAGGATATTGTCGACGATGCCAACTATGAAGCAGCTCATATCAACCGAACAGTTACCGTCAGGCGTCTTACCAAGGTATTAGTTCCCGGTTCCAGAGAAATGCTTGGTCGAGCTTTGGAAAATGTGATCCGCAACGGCCTGTATTACACCGCAGATGATACCACCGTTGAAATTGATATTGAACAAGGTAGAGATCACACGATAATAAGCATCAAAGATCACGGGCCAGGCGTGCCTGACAAGAACCTCGATCAAATCTTCAAGCCATTTTTTCGTGTTGCAGAATCACGGAATCGGGATAGTGGAGGGTCCGGAATAGGCCTAGCCATTGCAAAGCAGGCGGTGTTAATGCATGGCGGGGATATTAAAGCAGATAATAACCCCGCCGGAGGCCTGATCATCACCATACGTTTACCAATTGTATAAATAATGGGTACCTTGCAAAATTAGCATTTTTTCTCAAAACCAAGGCGGCTGAAAAATTTTACCACAGGTATATGAGTGATATTCCGAGGATAAAATTTTTCGGGCAACGCTGGGTTTGGGCGAAAAGGCAATTTTGCAAGGTAGCCTAATGATAACCGGCAATAATGCCAGCCAGAAGATTGTCCGAGACCAAGCATCTTTACTCAAATGGAAGAGACATACCACACAGTGTATTACGCCTGTGTATCAATGGGGATGTATTCATCTTGTTCTTCTTTTTCTCCATCCAACATGTCCAGAAGTGTTGATACAGAATCCTGCTCTGGATCCATCTGGTATGCACTTAGAGCCTGCATGGAGTTCCGATCCATCTGGCCCCCTCCACCCACACTGCCACGCATCTCCATCATCATGGATTGCATCTCATCCTGGGCAAGCAATCCATCATTATTGGTATCGAAGGCCTTTGACACCTCCTCGACATTGATTTTTTGCCCCGTAACCGACGATATCTTATCGGTCATGGTCTGGAGTTCCGTCTGATCGAGACTACCACTTTTATCGGCATCAAGTTTGCTAAACTTTCCTTCCTGGTTCTGGCGACGCATTTGTTGCATCTGTGGCGAATACCCGCCTGAACCGCTGATTCCACCTACCATATTCGTTCCTCCTCAGGTGTGGGATAATAGATTGAGAGAAAGGCTATCCTTTTCCCTCTCCTGCAAAACTTTCCTCTGTTACAGAGTACCTAAAGACCGATACAGGTCTTCCTTTATCATTATCGGAACGAACGGGGACATATTCAATGTACTTTACACAAACTTTACATTGTCCGCTGGGTATTCAACAGATACATATTGGTAGCAAAGAGGTTGATTTTTGCATCACATCAGATATCATCCCTTCATTACCGATAATAAGTAACATTGAAGAATGACAACCTAAATTCTCTTTTTAAAAGTTCTAAAAAAAATTTTCCCGATATTAGAGTGATCCAGAATTGCTGAACAATGAAAGATAATCATCAAAAAATGGCGATGCCAAAAGAGGTTTCGGCCCTCAATACGTATTGGTTGATTCAATATTTACATGAGCATCACCCTGCCCTCGATATTTCTGATTTGATTCGTCAAATAGCCCACCAATTTCCCTGTTACGTAGAAAATCTTCAGACCGGAAAAGTCGAACAGATAGCTCTTGAACATCTGCAAATCGCCCGATACTGGTTTTCCCATAAGTTCGTCAAGACTCTACACGATTTAATCCAGCTCCAAATTCCCGACCCGAGGCTCGGTTTCAAAATTGGAAGCACCCTGTATAAGACACAGCCACTGGTACGGACGGCCCTGGGTGTTTCCCTGCTTGGAACCAACCGTGTTGTCAAAAAAATTTCCCAGGAAGCTGCAAAATTCAACAGAACAAAACAGTACCGAATTCTACAATTGGATAAAGGTTCGGCAAAAATTCGTATTACTCATAACCCGGGTATCGTCATTTGTGATTTCACCATGCAGTGGAATGCCGGCTGCTTTGTATCCTATGCCAGATTAGCTGGTGCCACAGATATTCAGGTTGAACTGATTTGTGTCGATTCCGGCCCGAACAGCCCGGATGAGGACAGCAGGGCCATCTGGGATTTTGAGATTCGATATAGAGAACCCGGAGTTCTGATCCGCCTTTCTAAAACGATATTGCGCAGGTTGCCGTGGGTCGGCAAACTTATTGAGCGAGCTGAGTCAGTTGAGATCGAACATCAGGAACAGATCTTCAACCGTGATAATATTATTCGAGAACGCACCGAAAAACTGCTGAGTATTCAGCAGAAACTTATCGATGAAGAGCGAGAGAACATTGAGCAGAAATTGCAGAAAATTTCCATGGAGCTGGTCACCGCAGAAGAGCGGGAGCGACGTGCTATTGCCGAAGGTCTCCATGACAGCGTAACGCAACTGCTGGCAATCAGCCTGTCCAAAATCAAATCAACTCGACAAAACGATTCTGCGTTTGAGGTTCTTACTGAAATTCAAGATTATCTGGAGCAGGCCGTTACGGATCTTCGTTCACTCACCTTCCAGATAAGCCCCCCTGTTCTTTATGATTTTGGTTTGGAAGCCGCCCTGGAATGGCTTGTTGACGAAGTGAACAGCAGGCACAATATGGAGCTGCTTTTCTCCAACATGCTCGATGAACCACTCAACCCGGGACAATCGCAAAAGGTAACATTGTACCGAGCCCTGCGGGAACTCGTTATCAATATGATAAAGCATGCTCAGACCCCTCATGGCCAAATCCAACTTTTCCAGGAAAATGATCATTTTGTGGCTGAAGTTGCAGATGAAGGTGTTGGCTTTGAGCCGGAGCAGGCAGATAAAGGTTTTGGTCTTTTTTCCCTGGAAGATCGCTTACTTTATCTGGACGGAAAAATGAAAATCATAGCTGCACCAGGAGAAGGAACAATTGTGCAGTTGTCGATACCTCTTGATCGTATGGGCTAGGCAGGCCGACAAGGATCAAAAGAGGACAACCCTGCTAATCCGTGTTAATCCATTTTTTCAGGTTTTACCGCACCAGCCTTTCAGCGCAACCTTCACCGACCGGCGCATTTCATCTGAAAAGGCGGCTCCGGGTTTTCGCAGGTAAGTATGTTGGCCAAAATTTGTACTGTTTTTAAGATAGTTTTTTTTCTTGCAGACGAACTGATCGTGCTCACTCCACATGTCTGAAAATTCCTCATCTGTAAATCGTCTGTACGAATTTTCAAAACAGACATATTTTTTATCCAGACGAGGACTATAAACCTTCCTTGTATCATTTTCTTTGTGATGGCCGAAACAGACCATAATCGTGGGAAAAACATAGGCAGGTAATGCAAACATCTCTTTATGAATCTCAATATTTTCGACTATATCACCGATATAGCATGATCCTATCCCCAAAGATTCGGCTGCAACCACAGCGTTTTGTGCTGCAATAAGAGCGTCACAATTTGCAAGCAGCAGATCCGATTCTGCAGGTTTAACAAACTCCACTCCATTTTCCCTACACAACCCACCCACTCCACTGTATTCGTAATAATCATACCATCGCTGAAAATCAGCCATAAAGAGCAATACCAGCGGTGCCTTTGCAATAAATGGTTGCTTATCACAGGTTGTCACCAGACGCTTCTTTTTTTCCGGATCGGTAACCTCCAGAATAGAGTAGAGCATCATATTGCCTGCGGTTGGCGCACGTATAGCACTGTTTATGATCTGTTCTTTTTCTTCGTCTGTAACTGGTTTATCTGCGTAGCTCCGCAATGAACATCTTCCTGCAAGAAGAGACAAAGTCTCATTCATCGACAATCCTCCTGTTGTAAAAATTCTGCCATCCCTTTGTATAGTTTTGCTGGAAAAAAGTGTATACTTCGTCTTTTCAGACACCATTTTTCAACTCACCACTTCATCTTGGGGAAAACAATGAATGTTCCTGAATCAATTCGCAATGAAAAAGATTTTCAAGAATGTGTCAAGTTTCATGGCCATACCTGCATGGGTGTGACTATAGGATATCTTGCGGCAAAGCTTGCAATGAAGCTTCTGGAACACAAACGATCAATCGACGAAGAGCTTATCACAATTGTTGAAAATGATGCATGCTGCTGCGATGCCATCCAGGTTCTGACAGGCTGTACATTCGGCAAAGGTAATTTCTTTTTTAAAGATTACGGCAAGATGGCCTTTACTTTTGGTAATCGAAGTAATGGCAAAGCCATTCGTCTTCTTCTAAAACCCGAAATTTTTGGTGTGCCGGAACAAGAACAGATACTTCTCGAACTGATTCGCTCGGGCAAAGCTTCCCCGGAAGATATTAAAAATTATGAAACGATGACCGAAACCAGAGAAACAGATCTGTTTTCGGGTGGGCCAGAGGCTTTTTTCGACGTCCAGGACATCGAGATGACGCTGCCACCAACTGCCAGCAGAGCACCTTCAACGCCTTGCGTCATTTGCGGTGAAATGGTTCTACAAACCAAACTCGACGAGGTGGGTGGTCAGTTGACCTGTAAAAGCTGCCAGAAATAATTTGCACCACGTCTTACAGATCTCGAGGTTTATTGCGGGTTTTAAAAGTTATGCGGTGGTAAGCCTTGGTCATCGCCTTTTGTGTAAGGCTGCGAACCCCGGCAAGGGGGTTTTTTATCCTCATGGTCGAGCGATTGCGAATCACCTTTCCCATTGTCTCTGTTCTGATTTTCCCGTCATTCTCATTAATTGTGCTACATAGAATAGCAAAGAGGTTCTGCTCTTCAAGCAC
>Ga0256845_1003413_pt1 | contig 10771 bp, 5 predicted proteins | sample RiftiametaG_FD_189101 | JGI IMG/M metagenome (GOLD analysis project Ga0256845, IMG submission 189101) | Tube worm associated microbial communities from hydrothermal vent at the East Pacific Rise, Pacific Ocean - Riftia | ecosystem: Host-associated > Annelida > Integument > Unclassified ... | reverse complement strand
CGGTTCTTTCTTGAGTCTAAACAAAAACTTCTCCATTTATCTTAAGAATATTTGAATGTTAATTTTTAAGGATTAACAAAAATGGAATTTTATTGCAATAACCGCTTTCTCGGTCTGGCACTATTTAGCCATTTTAAGATAGCACTTGTTTTTTCCCGGAGATGACCACCCGCTGACCATCCACTAAATCGATGGCATAGACCGAATTACTGCTGATGACTAACAAACGATTATTGACGGTATCCAACACGATCCCTTGTGGTAAGGATAAGGGATTAAACGTATTCGGTGTTGTCGCATCGGATAAAATAGTTCTAGCGCCGGTGGCTAAATCGACGGCGATGATGGCATTCAATCCATCATCGACCACCAATGCGCGGTTATTGGCGCTGTCCAAAGTGATACCTTGGGGCTGGTGAGTCGTCGCATTGGATAAAATAGTTCTAGCGCCGGTGGTTAAATCAACGGCGATGATGACATCCAATCCATTATCAACCACCAATGCGCGATTATTGGCGCTGTCTAGGGTGATACCTTGAGGCCTGTCGAAAGCATTCGCACTGCCCGGAGTTGAAGCGTTCGATAATATAGTTCGCACGCCGCTGGTTAAATCCACCGCGATGATGGCATCCAATCCACTATCAACCACCAATGCGCGACTATTGGCGCTGTCCAAGGTGATACCTTGAGGCTGGCCGAAAACATTCGCGCTATCCGGGGTCGTCGCATTAGATAAAATGCTTCGCGTGCCGTTGTTTAAATCCACCGCGATGATGGCATTCAATCCACTATCAACCACTAATACACGGTTATTGGCGCTGTCTAGGGTGATGCCTCGGGGTGTATCAAGAGCACTCGCATTGTCTGGGGTCGATGCGTTCGATAAAATGCTTCGCGTGCCGTTGTTTAAATCCACCGCGATGATGGCATTCAATCCATCATCGACCACCAATGCACGATTATTGGCGCTGTCTAGGGTGATACCTTGAGGCCAGCTGAAAGGATTTGCACTATCTGGGGTCGAAGCACTGGATAAAATAGCTCGCACGCCAGTAGTTAAATCAATGGCGATGATGGTACTCAAACCATAGTCAACTACCAATACGCGGTTATTGGTGCTGTCCAAGGTGATGCCGAGGGGGTAGATGAAAGCATTCGCACTGTCCGAGGTCGATGCATTCGATAAAATGGCTCTAACGCCGGTGGTTAAATCCACCGCGATAATGGCATCCAATCCATCATCAACCACCAATGCGCGGTTATTGGCACTGTCTAGAGTGATGCCTTTGGGGGAGCTGAAGGGATTCGCACTGTCCGGGGTTGAATCATCGGATAATATAGTTCGCACACCGCTGGTTAAATCCACCGCGATAATGGCATCCAATCCACTATCAACCACCAATGCGCGGTTATTGGCGCTGTCTAGAGTGATGCCTTTGGGGGAGCTGAAGGGATTCGCACTGTCCGGGGTTGAATCATCGGATAATATAGTTCGCACACCGCTGGTTAAATCCACCGCGATAATGGCATCCAATCCACTATCAACCACCAATGCGCGGTTATTGGCGCTGTCTAGAGTGATATCGAGGGGGGTGCTGAAAGGGCTCACACTATCTGGGGTTGAAGTATTGGATAATATAGTTCGTACGCCGCTGGTTAAATCCACCGCGATGACTGCATCTAAAGTAGAGTCAACCACCAATGCGCGGTTATTAGTGCTGTCCAGGGTAATACCTCGGGGATAGTTGAAAGGATTCACACTGTCCGGGGTCGTCGCATCGGATAAAATAGTTCGCACGCCGCTGGTTAAATCGACCGCGATGATGGCTCTCAATCCACCATCAACCACCAGTGCACGGTTATGGGCGTTATCCAACACGATACTGTTTGGTCGAGTCAAAAGAGCCCCTTGCGCTATTTTGGATTGGGCGGCATTGTTATCATTGTTTGAAATGGCGTCAGTGACATTGACGGTGAAGGTATTGTCCCCGCCAATCAATGGAAGCTCTACCAACCAATTGGCATAACCATCGGTTGTGGTTGCATTAACCCCATTCACGCTAAGAGCCGCAACACCGCTTAAATCACTCGCGGTTCCTCGTACAATAATGGAATCGCCTTCGCTCATCGATTGACCCGGAGGGAAGGTTATTTTAACCTGTGTGGCTGTTGTATCCGCTAAGGTGGTAACACTAAAGGTATCGCTCACCCCGCTAATGGTTAAGGTGCTATCAGTGGTGGTTGAGTTCATCGCTGACGCCGTTTGCCTGACCACCACCGATTGGCCATTAGTGACCGTGCCGTTGGTACTGGTAAAAGCCCCCTGTTCAATCGAATATTCGCCATCGGTGACGCTGATTGGTGTGGCCGCATCAATACCGGCCACGATAATAGCATTGGATCCAATCACCGCACTTAATGCGACATCGGTTTGATCAACGAAGCTAAAAGCATCGGGAATAAGATCCGCTAAGGTGGTAACACTAAAGGTATCGCTCACCCCGCCAATGGTTAAAGTGCTATCAGTGGTGGTTGAGTTCATCGCTGACGCCGTTTGCCTGACCACCACTGATTGGCCGTTGGTGATGGTGCCGCTGGCACTGGTAAAAGTCCCTTGTTCAATCGAATATTCGCCATCGGTCACGCTGATGCTAGCCGCCGCATCAATACCGGCCACGGTAATAGCATTGGATCCAATCACGGCGCTTAATGCAACGTCAGTTTGAGCGGTCAAGCTAAAAGCGTTGGGGGTGACATCATCCACTTTTTTCGGAGCAGGAGTAGGACCACCACCGCCACCTCCACAAGAAGCGATTAAGGTGAGCCAACTAAAACAAAGCAACCATTTAAATCTTCGAGCGTTCAGTGTGAGAGTGTTTTGGTGATTTTTACCCGCAATATTCATTCAAACAAATCCTTCCGTTATAAGGCGATTGATATAAGTGATCTGATTTTTAACGATCGGTTTTTAGCCCTCGTTATGAACCGTTTGTTTTAGCCATTGTTTCAACAGGAAGCGGACCTTCAATATGCCATTGGCTCCTGTCCCTTTCTATCCAAAACCGGCACCCAACCGTTTCAGAGCACCACAAAATACCATAGCCCTAACAACACCGTCAACGCTTAGTTGAGGGTTGAATTCAATCAATCGAATGAGTGATTAGTCTGTCACATAATGGGGGAATTGATTAGACAGCTAACCACTGTTATTTTTTATTTAAACTCAATGAATCAAAGTAGAGCTATTGATGTGCTTTATCAAATTCGCCTAAGTCCGTTCTCCAATACTCATCCATATGTGCCGCATATTTTTTTTGCTATTCCGAGTTAAGGACTTCATCGATCGCACCATGATGCTTTTTATCCAAATGCTTTTTAGCCTGTTCTTGCAAGTTATCCCAAGCCGGTACAAAGGTATTTTCAGCAAAGCTTTTTAAACTTTCTCCTCGCTCAATAATGTGTAAAACGTATTCTTTTTAGGATCGTAATTGTTTGACCTAGCTCCACAGACAATGCTAAAGGTCATTCACGGTTCATGCTATTTTGACATGTGCAGCAATAAGAACGGGCTAAATTCGAAGCTTTAACTAGGGTCTGTTGATCTTTCATATTTCAACACTGCCGAGGTGCTTTTTGTGCCTAACGAGGCAGAAGAAGCGCTGTTTAGCGATTCTAAATGAGCGACTGATAACGAAGTGAGGTGAAAAAAGCACCCGGCCCTTCGGGTTGTGGTTAAAATATCGCCACTTGCTGTTGCTCCTCACTCATTTGGAATAACCAAACTACACTCGTCGCGCCTAAATTGGCGATATTTTAGCCGCAACAGTGATGAAATATGAAAGATCAACAGACCCTAATGTGCATAAAACCATAGAAATAACTTTAGCTCACTTATTCGTCTTAAAAAACATTCATTTAATACACGGGCTTGAGTATACTATGCGTTCAAAGCGAAGAACGATACCCATAATCATTCAAAGTGTGTGAATTTTAGAATGATTATGGATATAGGTTACTTAGGGAATGATTAACAAAAATGTTAGCTACAAGAGTTGTTAAAAATAGTACTGGTGAACATTTCGCCTTTCGACTCCGTAATGGCTTGTTAGCTCAATCACTTATCCCCCAAAGGTTTAGAGATGAATTTCAAACGTTATCGTTTATTCGTGGATTAAAAGTACCTAATGGTCATTGGCAACGTTTGTGCCAATCCATGAATCACTTTAGTTATGATGCTTGGCGAAATGCTCATCCTTGGTTATCAATTGAAGAATATATTACCCAATGTCTTATCAAAGGTGACGTTCAGGTTTTTAAAGTAAAAAGTTCTGAAGGATTAAGGCTTACACAGAGTAAACGACAATTCAAAAATGAACACGGGATCAGCTATCAATTTATTCCGGCTTGTCAATTACTGACTAGTCAGCCCGAAATTAAACAAACAACCAGCGCGGAGCAAATTCAAAAATTGTTGGATACTCTCAAACCATCAAAAGAACAATTGCATGATTTAATTAAATCGCTTGAGATCCCGATTACCGCGGCAGACTCCACGGATACAAAAGCTTTAACCGATAAACTTACGACGTCTCTAACCAAAGGTGAAGTCGTAATTACCGTAGCAGAAGAGCCTAATAAGCCAGAATTAGAAGAGATTTTACTGAAAGCGGCGACAAAAACCCTTGATTTAGGACCTCATGAAACAGAAAGTGCGGATAAAGAAGAGCAAAAGGAAGAAGAGATAATTTGTAAACTTAAAAAATTTACTGTGTCTTGTGCACATGATGGTCGAAAGCAAGTTGTTAGCCCCAAAACAGTCGGGATATTGAATCTGGATGTGGTTGCAAGCGAAAAAGCGAAAAGAGGCTACGAAAAAATAACAGCAACACTACAAACCGATGCTCCATGTGGTACTCATATTTCCTCTAGTTCGAGCATTCACCCTGCCCCGGCCAAAACAATTAAAGGTTCATTAGAAAATACCTATCATCTGGCTTGTGCTCCTATTTCTAACCCTCTTAAAGTTTTATGGTTGCCCTCTATTAAACCAACTACTTATAAAATAGCGGCAAGATCTTGCGAAAATTTCACCCCTTCTTCTGTTGAAGTGAATGTATTTCCAAAAATAAAATGGAATGTCAAAGTTGGCTACTCTTTTGAGGGGAATGATAAAGGTAAATTTTCTGGAGAGGTAAGTCTTAAATATGATGAGGAAGAAAGAAAGTTAGTTGCTGATTACAAAAAAAACATTGAAACTGTCCTACAAAAAATCGATTGGATAAAAACAAAAATAGATTTATTCCTAAAAAAAATTAGTGATGGTTCCCCCATTAAACTGGAGCTTTACTGGCCAAATTTAAACATTGAATATAAAGCAGAACTTAAAGAAGACAAAAAAAGCCCAGAGGTCGTGAGTTCATACTCATTAGATATCGCTGCATCACCTTTAATCGGCATGAAAGGAAGTATTGATATTTTCCCTGTATTGCTAAAAGCTGCTAGGTCAAATCCTGCAGCGGCCTCTATTGCTTCTATTTTAGAAAAAGTAGTAGAAGGTGTAGGTAATGAAAATAGTTTTGCCAGTATAAAGGCCGATATTCAATTAGTTTTTAGTATTGATACTAAAGTATCAATTAAGTTTTCGACTAGTGGCGAAAATGGTAAAGACAATAGAGAACCCAAGGCCGAACAAGCCATAGGAATGGATTTTCAATTAGAAGGTGTAATTGGAGCTAAGGGACATGTTTGGATTATTAAATTTGAAAAAAGTTACAAAGCAGGAATTAAAACAGGTTTTGTAGGAAAAGTTATTATAGAACGAGACGACAAAGGCTATTTTTGGTATTCTCAGTTCATATTTAATGGTCTTATTGTTTACTTTACCAAGTATGAAAAACTAGAAAAATCAATAACTGGAAATGATAGAAAAAAAAATAAATATAGTAAATTACCTAACCAAGTAGAAAACTCCAGCACAAAACAGTGGACTTGGATAGAACCCGATCCAGATGAAGGTTCATCTAGATCGCCTTCAGTATCTAACAAGCACTATATAATTAAATTTTAGGTTATATGATGAAGATTCAAGCTAAACAACTATTTACCTTATTACTAGTGATCGAGAGTTTAATTATGTCTAATACCGTGAAAAGCACCCCCTATTTTGGCGTAGATATCGATTTATATAACGTCGGCATCGAAGTAAAGGTGAATGATATTCCGGCCTATTTTGATGAAGAAAAAGGCCAGCTTACTGTTGAAATTCCTGTTCCTGAAAGTATTATTGATGGAATAAATAGTCTCAGCCTTTCTATTTTTTTGCCATACGATGGCGACGAAAGGACTACGAAATATGAAAAAAATGCATACGCAACAGTTACTTTATTTAGTCAGGATTTATCTACTAAGAACACTCCAAAAATCAAACTCACTTCAATAACATTAAAAATATCAGAGAAAAAAATTCTAACCATAGTTGAAGACTTTGTGAGTAAGAAACGAGCAACGCCTTCGAGCGAGATGGCAGATGATAAAAGTGTTTTTGCTCAAGTAGAAACGAAAATCACTTCTCCTTTTTCTCGTTGGGCTTGGCAAGATGGTCAAACAATAGAGAATAACAAAAGAAATTTCGACACTTTGCTGGCAGTCTACAAAGAACTTCACGCAACCTTTAAATCCAAAAATATACAAGCATTAAAAAATAGTTACAGTTTAAGAGCAAAAGAAATAGCTATCGCTTATAGTCTTGTAGATGAAAAAGAAGGACAGAAAAAATTAAGCACTGGTAAAGATATGATGGATAAATCTCTTGAACTTTATGATTTTCATACTGACGGCATGCGTTTAGAAATTATTGGTAATGGAAAACTTGCTCGCATTAGTGATGCAGACCATGACCAGCCAATTCTCTATTTTGAACCAAAGACAAACCTGCTTCATTTGTATAAATTTATGTTTTATCTAGATAAAAATAATCAATGGATTATGGTCCGATGATTCTGTAAAGTATGAAAAATACCCAATCAACGTTAGGCTGCAAATTTTATATTATTCGCATTTTAACTACTATGAGAATATTTAACAAAGAAAAATACATTAGGCTATTTACGCTCACTTTATTAATGATTAAAGGTTTAATTATGGCTAATGCTGCCAACAGTGCTCCTTTTTATGGTGTTGATGTTGACTTACATAACGTCGGCGTTGATATTCGTATAAATGACATTCCTGTTTATTTTGACTATTCAAAGGGACAGCTAACCGTTGAATTACCTTCTCCTGATGCGATAATTAATGACGAAAACAACCTCAGCCTTTCAATTTTTTTGCCTTTCGACGAACAAAGTGGCGATCAAACACTTACATATGAAAAAGGGGCTTATGCAACAGCTACTCTATTTCAACAAGATTTAAAAATGAAAGACAGTGAAAAAATTAAACTCTCAACAGTCACAATAAAAGTGACAGATAATGGCGTATTAGCAACAACCGAAGACTACGTCAACAATAACAAAGCAAGCCCTAAAATCATATTAACCGAAGATAATACCTCTTCGGTATCTGTCAATACCACAATCAGTTCACCCTTTCCACGTTGGGCGTGGCAGGATGGCAATATAATAGAAAATTCCCAAGAGAATTATGAATCATTATTGGTTGAATATAAGAAAATCCACACGGCTTTATCTGAAAAAAGCCTAACCAAATTAAAAACATTTTATAGTGAAAGGGCAAAGGAAATAGCCATCGCTTACCACCTCAAAAATCAAGCTGCTGGGTATAAAAAATTAAGCGTCGGTGAGGATATGAATGATAAATCTATAGAGCTAAATGATTTATTTGTTGACAATATGCATTTACAAATACTAGGGAATGGCAAGTTGGCTCGCATAAGGAATGAATTAAACGCTCAACCAATTTTTTATTATGACGCCAATGCTGAGTTATTTCATTTATATAAATTCACGTTTTATTGTAACAAAGATGATCAATGGGTAATGATCCGATGATTCTCTAAAATATGCGAAATACCCGATCAACGTTAGGCTGCAAATTTTATATTATTCGTATTTTAACTACTATGAGAATATTTAACAAAGAAAAATGCATTAGGCTATTTACGCTCACTTTATTAATGATTAAAGGTTTAGTTATGGCTAATACTGCCAACAGTGCTCCTTTTTATGGTGTTGATGTTGACTTACATAACGTCGGCATCGAAGTAAAGGTGAATGATATTCCGGCCTATTTTGATGAAGAAAAAGGCCAGCTTACTGTTGAAATTCCTGTTCCTGAAAGTATTATTGATGGAATAAATAGTCTCAGCCTTTCTATTTTTTTGCCATACGATGGCGACGAAAGGACTACGAAATATGAAAAAAATGCATACGCAACAGTTACTTTATTTAGTCAGGATTTATCTACTAAGAACACTCCAAAAATCAAACTCACTTCAATAACATTAAAAATATCAGAGAAAAAAATTCTAACCATAGTTGAAGACTTTGTGAGTAAGAAACGAGCAACGCCTTCGAGCGAGATGGCAGATGATAAAAGTGTTTTTGCTCAAGTAGAAACGAAAATCACTTCTCCTTTTTCTCGTTGGGCTTGGCAAGATGGTCAAACAATAGAGAATAACAAAAGAAATTTCGACACTTTGCTGGCAGTCTACAAAGAACTTCACGCAACCTTTAAATCCAAAAATATACAAGCATTAAAAAATAGTTACAGTTTAAGAGCAAAAGAAATAGCTATCGCTTATAGTCTTGTAGATGAAAAAGAAGGACAGAAAAAATTAAGCACTGGTAAAGATATGATGGATAAATCTCTTGAACTTTATGATTTTCATACTGACGGCATGCGTTTAGAAATTATTGGTAATGGAAAACTTGCTCGCATTAGTGATGCAGACCATGACCAGCCAATTCTCTATTTTGAACCAAAGACAAACCTGCTTCATTTGTATAAATTTATGTTTTATCTAGATAAAAATAATCAATGGATTATGGTCCGATGATTCTGTAAAGTATGAAAAATACCCAATCAACGTTAGGCTGCAAATTTTATATTATTCGCATTTTAACTACTATGAGAATATTTAACAAAGAAAAATACATTAGGCTATTTACGCTCACTTTATTAATGATTAAAGGTTTAATTATGGCTAATGCTGCCAACAGTGCTCCTTTTTATGGTGTTGATGTTGACTTACATAACGTCGGCGTTGATATTCGTATAAATGACATTCCTGTTTATTTTGACTATTCAAAGGGACAGCTAACCGTTGAATTACCTTCTCCTGATGCGATAATTAATGACGAAAACAACCTCAGCCTTTCAATTTTTTTGCCTTTCGACGAACAAAGTGGCGATCAAACACTTACATATGAAAAAGGGGCTTATGCAACAGCTACTCTATTTCAACAAGATTTAAAAATGAAAGACAGTGAAAAAATTAAACTCTCAACAGTCACAATAAAAGTGACAGATAATGGCGTATTAGCAACAACCGAAGACTACGTCAACAATAACAAAGCAAGCCCTAAAATCATATTAACCGAAGATAATACCTCTTCGGTATCTGTCAATACCACAATCAGTTCACCCTTTCCACGTTGGGCGTGGCAGGATGGCAATATAATAGAAAATTCCCAAGAGAATTATGAATCATTATTGGTTGAATATAAGAAAATCCACACGGCTTTATCTGAAAAAAGCCTAACCAAATTAAAAACATTTTATAGTGAAAGGGCAAAGGAAATAGCCATCGCTTACCACCTCAAAAATCAAGCTGCTGGGTATAAAAAATTAAGCGTCGGTGAGGATATGAATGATAAATCTATAGAGCTAAATGATTTATTTGTTGACAATATGCATTTACAAATACTAGGGAATGGCAAATTGGCTCATATAAAGAACTATTTAAATATCCCACCAGTTTTTTATTACGACCCTAAAGCTCAATTAATACACTCATATAAATTTATATTTTATCGCAATAAGGATAATCAATGGATCATGATCCGATGATTCTCTAAAATATGCGAAATACCCAATCAACGTTAGGCTGCAAATTTTATATTATTCGTATTTTAACTACTATGAGAATATTTAACAAAGAAAAATGCACTAGGCTATTTACGCTCACTTTATTAATGATTAAAGGTTTAGTTATGGTTAACACTGCAAATAGTAGCCCATATTTTGGTGTCGATATCGATTTACACAATGTGGGTGTTGATATCAGGGTAAATGATATACCCACTTATTTTGATTATACAAAAGGTCAATTAACGGTTGAAATACCCGTGCCAGAATCAATTATTGACGGCTTAAACAAGCTTAGTCTATCAGCATTTCTGCCAATCAATACAAAAGAATATGAGGATGGTGCCTATGCAACAGCCACTTTATTTCAACAAGACTTATCCTCTGAGGCTAGTAATAAAGTTAAATTACTTTCTGTCATGTTACGAATGAATGGTGGTAAGGTTTTTGCTGAAATTGAAGACTATGCCAACAATCAGAAATCTTCACCAACTGTCAGCCTTTCTAAAAACAAAAGTGTTTCTATAGAGCTAAGTACAACAATCAAATCACCTTTTCCAAAATGGGTTTGGCAAGATGGTTTACCAATAAAGAATAATCGTAACTATTCAGCGTAAATCATGAAAGTCCACCAACAAAATCTGGTAGTTTACCTTCAAATATCAAATTCATTGCCTGACTAGAACTCACACCATGCTTTCGACAAGTCGATAAGTAACCTCTG
>Ga0256845_1003412_pt1 | contig 10772 bp, 7 predicted proteins | sample RiftiametaG_FD_189101 | JGI IMG/M metagenome (GOLD analysis project Ga0256845, IMG submission 189101) | Tube worm associated microbial communities from hydrothermal vent at the East Pacific Rise, Pacific Ocean - Riftia | ecosystem: Host-associated > Annelida > Integument > Unclassified ... | reverse complement strand
AATGGTGCCAATACATCTTTTGTGAATAGATTGGTGGATTTAGAGCTAGATATCGATGAAATTACCAAAGATCCTATTGCAGTAGTGCGAACACATACAGATCACCGACACCCTCAAATTCCATTACCTGTTAATTTATTTCAACCGATAAGAAAAAACTCAAGTGGTATTAATTTTTCTGACGTGGCCACATTACAAAGTTTCGAAAATGAATTAAACCCGTTAAAATTAGAAAAAATTACCGCCACTCCATTGATTCCTGGATATATTGGAAACTCAAAAGCTAAAGATGTTTATTCACCTGCCCAATTGGATTTTTTGGTAGGCCACTGTATTGATGCCAATCAAGCCGATGCACATTTGGCTTTATCCAATGCCCAAAAGGCATTTAATCAATGGAATAACACCGATGTTTATCAACGCGCATTAATGATTAACAAAGTGGCAGATTTAATGGAAAGCAATCAAACCATTATTATGCACTTGTTACGCCATGAAGCGGGCAAGAGTTTGGCTGACAGTATTTCTGAACTTAAAGAAGCGGTCGATTTTTGTCGTTATTATGCCCATCATGCCAACGATAAAATGACCAATGGGTTAAAAATGCCAGGCCCTACTGGTGAAAGCAATTTCCTCACACTACAGGGCAAAGGAGTTTTTGTCTGTATCAGTCCATGGAACTTCCCATTGGCTATTTATGTGGGCCAAATTGTTGCGGTCTTGGTTACAGGTAACTGTGTCATTGCCAAACCGGCCGAACAAACATCAATAATTGGCTATTATTTAGCTTGTTTGATTCACCAAGCAGGTATCCCACAAGCCGTTTTTCAATTTGTGCCTGGCTTAGGGCGTGAAATCGGTACTGTCTTATGTCAATCCAATATAACCACAGGGGTTGTTTTTACCGGATCCACACAAACGGCACAAGTGATTAATAAAAATTTAGCCAATCGTGAAAATGCTGCCATTGCCACCTTAGTTGCTGAAACTGGTGGACAAAACTGCATGATTGCTGATTCATCAACCTTACCTGAGCAATTGGTTAAAGATGTTATCGCATCAGCTTTTGTTAGTGCTGGACAAAGATGTTCTGCGCTGAGGGTTTTGTACATTCAACAAGACATTGCAGATGACACATTAAAAATGCTAGCAGGTGCCATGGATGAAATGAGTATTAGCCACCCACAAAACTATGCATCCGATGTTGGTCCATTAATTGATAAAATCTCACTGAACAAACTCAATGCCCATGTAGAAATCATGCAAAAGCAAGGAAAACTTATAAAAGCCTTACAAGTACCCAATGGGTTAAATGGTTATTATTTTGCTCCACATGCTTTTGAAATTGATTCAATCAATCAATTAAAAGGGGAAGTGTTTGGTCCCTTTTTACATGTGATTCGCTACAAAGCCAAAGAATTGGATAAGGTTATCGATGAAATCAATGCCACAGGATATGGTTTAACCTTTGGAATTCATAGCCGCATCAATGAAACCATCGAATACATCACCAATAAAATAAGGGTTGGAAATTGTTACATCAACCGCAGCACCATTGGTGCAGTCGTTGGGGTTCATCCATTTGGTGGCATGGGATTATCAGGTACTGGTCCTAAAGCGGGTGGACCAAACTATTTAGAAAGTTTTGTGATTGAAAAAACCATTACCAACAATATCGCTGCTGTTGGCGGCAATGCGGATTTACTGGAAATTAGTGAGGATTAATACATTTTAAGATAAAGGCAAAGTTTTGGGTATTATTTTTCTACCATAGGTTTGGTTTTAGGTTTTTTTAGTCGGCCAGATTTCCAGAGGGCTTCGCGGATTATGTATTCTAATTGTGCATTGACGCTACGTAAATCGTCAGCAGCCCATTGTTGGACTGCCTTGATTATATCTTCATTAATTCTTAATGGAAATGACTTCTTTTTTGCCATGCTTTTTATCTAATACAAGCTACCAGAATTGATAATGGGTTGTGCATTTTCTTCACCACACAAAACAACCAACAAATTACTGACCATGGCGGCTTTGCGTTCGTCATCCAATTCTATGATTTTTCGTTTACTCAATTCCGATAAAGCAATTTCAACCATGCCCACAGCACCTTCTACAATCTGAGTTCTGGCGGCAACTATGGCTTGTGCTTGTTGTCTTTTCAACATAGAGGCCGCGATTTCTGGGGCATAGGCCAAATGGCTAATGCGCGCTTCTATTACTTCAACACCAGCTTTATCCAAACGGTCTTGTACTTCTTTTTGTAACAACAGAGCAATTTCATGTGGACTGGATCGCAAAGTTGTTTTTTCACCTTTATGGGATTCATAAGGGTGTGCTGATGCCATGTTTCTAAGAGCTGCTTCGGTTTGAATTTGCACAAAAGATTCATAATCATCTACTTCAAATATGGCCTCTGCTGTATCCACAATTTTCCACACGACGACCGTTGCGATTTCTATCGGGTTTCCTGCACTGTCATTGACCTTTAATTGACCACTTTCAAAATTTCTTACCTTTACCGATACGGCCTCTTTTGAATAAAATGGGTTTGACCAACGTAATCCTGTGTCTTTTACTGTACCTATGTATTTACCAAATAGTTGTAGCACTTTTGATTGATTGGGGTGCACCATATACAACCCAAACAACATGACAATAATTACGGGCAAGGCTAAAATGCTGATAATCATTAACGGAATGATACGTGCATTACCCACTACTATCAAAAGGGCAATGTCCATTAATAACATTGCTAACAAAACAAACAACATGGTTAAGCCTGATTTAGCTTTAATTTTTTTCTCTGTAATCATAATTATTCTCCAGTTATTAAATGATTTGATAAACACAACAGAGTTCAGGTGATATCAATATGATATCATTATGTATGCTTTCATTGCAAATAAATAGTGCCAAAAGTCACAAATCTTTGAAATGGTTTGAGGTGTATACAGACATTTACGCAACTCAAAACGTATAATTACATTGGGATTGTGAGTTAACTATTAAAGAATATTCTAGCGTAAATATTTTTGCCAATTTAATTTAGCCACGATAAGTATGGGAATAATACTTACGATGGCGGCAATCGCGGCTGTTACTCCTGGGTTGACAAAGGATATTATTGTTGAAGAAATTAACTTGTTGCCGAAAAAATACAAACCAAAATGTATGGTTAATGCAACAAGTGATGACATCCAAACATATTTAATTGGAGGGTTTTGATAAATTATACCAAATATCAATGCAGGTGCTGCAGCTACTGTTAACCCATAAACACCTACCTGTCCAAATATACCGAGTAGTTTGGGTGGATTTAAGTTGATGAAATAGGCAGCAATTGCGATGATAACCAGCACAATATGGCTGGTACGCAAAGCAAATTTCATTTTGGCTTCTTTATCCAAACTATGGTTTCTAGCAAATAAATTTAAAACCAAATCATTGGCTGTTATCGTTGATATTGAAATTAACAAACCATCTAAAGTTGACATAGCTGCAGCAATTAAAATAACACTTGCTGTTGTATGAATCCAAGGTGGAAACATGTTTTCCAGATAAGCAGTCATAACTAAATCTTGCCTAAATGCACCGGTAATAGGGTCAACTAACACTCCATCTGGAAGAATTAAGTGTGCAAAAAAACCCACACTGCTCAATAACAAAAATAACATCCAAATGATAGTAAACACTGATAAATACTGTTTGACTTGCTTGTCATTTTTCACATATAAAGCTTTAGTTAAAATATGTGGTTGGCAAACCAATACTGCTCCAATTATAAAACCAGCAATATAAATAGAAAATACATCATTAAACAATCGGCCGTTGGGATTAATTAATGAAATTAAATCGGGATTGATAGCACTCAACCTGTCAACAAAAGAATCTGGAGAATCATTTAGGATTGTAATGCAGGAGACTAATACCAAAATGGTCACACCAATCATTAATATGCCCTGTAATACATTGGTGAAAATATGGGCATACGTCCCACCAATAAAGACATAACTAGTGACAAAGATTAAGGTAATGAGTAAAGCATTAGAATTTGAAATACCTAACAAGGATTGCATAACAATGGAAATGCCACCTACAAGCAGCACCACAAAAGCAAAAGAAAGTAGATTTAAAATAGAAAAAAACAAGGCAAGTCCTCGCGATTTATATCGTTTACCGATCCAATCAGGAATTGTCAGGGCGTTGTTCTCATCGCCAATTCTGCGGAATTGAAAGGATAAAAAATATAACATAGCAGTAAAACCAAGACCAATGCCCACCACCAAATGAAACCATGCAGAAAAACCATCGACATAAATAAACCCAGGATTGATGATAAAAGTAGCAGCCGATGCCACACTGGCTGCCAATGTTATGCCAACAAATACAGGATGAACATCTTTATTGCCTAGGGCAAAACTACTAAATCCAGTGGTTTTTTTCTGCCCTTGCCATCCTATCCATGCGGTTAACAAAAGATAGATAATAAACAGAATCCAGGCAAAACTCATTACTTCACTCCAGAAATTTTATTGATCATGGCATTTATTGCCATTATTTGAGGTCCTTTTTGATTCGAATAATCCTCACTTGTATAACCCCACCAGTCCCAACAACCTTTAGGGTTTATTGGTGAAAATTTACTGCTATTAATTTGTGGATAAAATACAACAATATCATTAGTCTCTGCCCACTCATTATAACCCGCTCCTTTAACAAAGGTATCTCCAATAAATTCCGAAGATTGCATGCAGCCATGAAAAACAGTATGCAGTTTACAAGTTTTATTATCTTTGCACGAATTTGGTACATACAAATATCCTGAAGTAGCAAACTGTGCATTTTTGTATACCGTTTGATCTATTTTTTGGAGTTTTCCATTAGCTTTTCCTCGTGGCTTTAATGAACCATAAAATGTTTTGAAAATTTCTCCAGCGGCATCATAATTACACGAATTTAAAAATGATGCTCCGATTGAATCACATTTACTTCCTGTTGCTAATGTTGGCATTCCATGAGTAACAGGGATATCATAAATTGTAGTAATATTATTAGAATTGATGTATTGGATGTAAAAATCTTTAATAGCACGACTAATATCTTTGGCCATAATATTGTCTTTTGCACCATGAAATATCCAGATTTTATCGTTTTTTAGATTTGATGTCATATCAATTGATTTATTCTTTTGTGATTTATCTATGTATTCATTAACCAACACCGAACCCGTTGTGACACCACCTTTCATACAATATCCCAGTGCTTTGGTAATTGAGCCTTGGGCACACCAATAAGGACCTGCTGCAATAATGGCTGCTCCTGAAATTTTTGCTGAATGGGCGACATGAAATTGAGTAGCCATGTAACCTCCAGCTGATATTCCTGAAACACTTATGTTTTTTAGATTTATTTTAAAGTCATAGTCTTTATTAAATTGACCAACTTGAGTTTCATCTGAAGACTGGCAACCAAATAAATTGATAGATAGTATGATTACCAAATAATTTAGGTATTTAATTTTCATGATTTATCTCCTGTAAAAATTTATCGATGGCCTGTGTTGATATTGCTTCATTCAACAATGGTACATGACCTCTATCTGGTATAATAATTGATACTAAATCTGCTTTTTTATCGTGCATTTTAGCTAATATTTTAGCAGATAAAATATCTGACAATTCACCCCGAAGCACCAAAGTATTAATATTTTGTAAGGCTGCAAATAATTCCCATGGATCTCCTTTTTGCGCACCTAGTTTTTGTATTGCGGTACTTATATTTAAATCCATGTCCAATATTGGTTTTTTTTCATGGTTTTCTTTATAGGCACGTTTAGCCAAAATTAACCACTGGCTGTCATCTAACCCCATCAACCATGGACCATATATGTGCTTTGTTTGTTCACTGGCTTGCTGCCAGTTTTTAACGGGTGGTAAAATCCCTGCATATTTTTTTATGCGCTCTAAACCATTGGTATCAATTTCTGGCCCTATATCATTCATAAGCACTCCAGCCAAACGGTCTTTATCTTGATAGGCCATGACCATTGCAATCAACCCACCAAGTGATGTACCAATTATTATAACTTTTTCTATTGATAATTTATCAAGCAGTGTCCAAATATCTTGTGCATAAGTTAAAGGATGATAATTGCGCCAATTTTCATCATACTCAGATAGGCCACGCCCTCTTAAATCTACACTGATGACCCGATGACCTTCTGCAAGTCTTGTTGCTAATTCTTCAAAATCTCGGCTGTTACGGGTAAGCCCAGGCAAACATATAATAGTAAATTTGCCCTTATCATCTCCGATATCTCGGAAATGTAATTTCAAACCATCGTGGCTTTGATAATATTTTGAAGAATTATAAAACTTATCTAAATTGTTCATTTATAATCCCAAGTTAGTGTAGTATTTTCTTAACTCACGTTTAAGAATTTTTCCTGCTGGGTTTCTGGGTAAACTTTCAGTGGTTATAACTAAAGAAACTCTTTGTTGTTTTCCAAGTTTTGAGTTAAGCCATGTTTTAATTTCATCACAATCCAATTTCTTATTTTCTTTTGCAACAACAATAGCAATCGGTGTTTCGCCCCATTTTAAGCTCTCTACTCCAATAATTGCCATCTCTTTAATTTCATCTCGCAGACTTAATATGGCTTCAATATCAGCAGGGTAAATATTTTGCCCGCCTGAAATAATCATATCCTTTTTTCGGTCGACCAGATATAAAAAACCCTCTTTATCTATGCGGCCTATGTCGCCTGTTCTAAACCACTTTTGGTTGTTATCATCCAACCAAGTTGCTTCTTCGTTCGCTTTTTCGTTATTCAAATAACCTGACATTAATATTTTGCTTATTCCGACAATTTCTCCAGCCTCTCCCGTTTTGACTTCTTTATCATCATAGCCAATTATACGAATATCTTGTCCAGGATAGGGTCTACCAACAGATTCAATTTTACTAGGCATTTCTTCAGGGCTTAAAATAGTAACCAATCCTTCGGTTAAACCATAGAGTTCAATAAAATCACCTGGTAGCTTTTTAATTATTTCCTTTTTCACCGCTACCGACAGTGGAGAACCACAACACATCATTGCTTTAATCGATGATAAATTATAATGATTAAAGTTGTTACTTGCCAATAATAATTGATACTGAACAGGTACCATTGCAAAGTGCGTTATTTTATCTTGTTGTATTTGTGCTAAACAAGATTGTGCATCAAACTTATCAGTTACATACATCGTACCGCCTGTTATTATGGTATTTAAAATGGCTACCCAACTAATATTTGAATACAGTCCCAAGGTAAATAATGTTCGGGCACTAGAATCATATCGCAATGATATAGACAGGCTACTTGCCCAAGCTACCCTACTTTCATGACTGTGTACGATACCTTTTGGCAGCCCAGTAGTACCTGAGGAATAGATAATGTTACATTCATCTTTGGGTGCAAGCGTTATTTTCGGTGCGATAACACTCACATTTTTCAAAAAATCATTGTATCGGATCCAATCATGATTATCGTTATTTAATGCAATATAGCCATTTTCAACGATGTTATTAAAATGGTTCTTAAATGAATCAACCTTATCTACATAATCATCAGATGCGATAATAGCCTTGGCTTCACAATTTTGAACCATAGCAATGATTGCTTGATCATTGATTGCAATATTTAATGGTACAACCACTAATCCAGCAGAAATAATACCAAGTATTGACTCCAACATTTCACTTGAGTTTTTCATTAACACTACAACTTTATCGCCTGATTGTAATCCCAATGATAAAAAAGCATTGGCTATTTTGTTGACCTTCTGACCAAGTTCATACCAGCTTAGTGTTTGATTGCGATATACCAGTGCTGGTTTTAAAGCCAGCCATTTACTGTTCTGTTTAACTAAGTCTGGAATTAGTGGTTCGTTTTGTTGAAAATATGTCATTTAAATTGTATTTTATATCCTTTAATAATTTGTTTATATTCAGCGTACGTTGAATATAATTGATAACTATAATTTATGCAAGGAAATAAAGCAGATGAATAAATTTTCAAAATCGCCTATAATTAATGCGCCAACACCACATAAAATATATAACCAACCATTAGACACTATGAAAAATAATCTACAAACAACCAAGCAAAGACTATTAAACGCAGCTGAAGAACTTTTTGCAATTGATGGATTTTCTGCTGTAACTGTTAGGCAAATTGCCAGAAAAGCAGAGGCCGATATCTCTCTGGTTTATTATCATTTTAAATCCAAACGAAATTTATTCGAGTCAGTTCTTATGCGCCGTGCAAAATACATCAATGAATTACGATTGAATGAATTAGAAAAAATCGAACGAAGACATACCAATGACAACCCTTCAATCGAAGAAATAATTTATGCTTTTATTTATCCATTGTTGCAAAAACTAGACGAAGACCATGAAGAATGGAAGCATTATTTCGCCTTAATCGCAATGGTTAATAACTCGCCGAGTTGGGGTGGAGAAATGATGACCAAATATTTTGACCCATTGGTACAACGTTTTCTTAAAACCATAAAAAGGGCTTTGCCAAACTGCGATGAAGCCGATCTATACTGGAGTTATCATTTTCTATCTGGGGCTCTAACCCTAACATTTGCCGAAACTGGTCGAATCGATAATCTGTCAGATGGAATATGTCAATCTTCTGACATGAAAAGTATTATTGAAAGATTGCCAAGATTTATAGCTGCTGGGTTTACCAGTCTTTGTTCAAATAAAAAATAATATCAATTCTTCCTTTATATATAAATCTAACCCAGAAAATTCCTTTTTAATTAATCAGAGCTCAACTGAAGAAAATTAATCTACAGGCAATAGCTGGAAATTCTTCACTGCGAATGATTTCTGAGTCAGGCACGAAATATTAATATTTCGTTTACTTCATTAATTTCTTTGTTTTTCAACGAACGTTGAATTAGGATGTAAAATTAATTGAACGTACGTTCAAGAAAAAATAACACGGGACAAATATTATGAAATTAAAATATGCAAAAATTAGTCAGAGCTTATCTCCAGTGAAAATAGCTTTTACAATAGCATTGTTCGGGCTTTCTAGTATCACACCAGCACAAACAAACGAAGAAGAAAAAGATACAAGTAAAAAAGAATCAAACCAAGGGATTGAAGAAGTCATCGTAACCGCTAGGCGAAGAGAAGAATCTTTGCAAGAAATTCCACTGGCTTTGACTGTATTTAGTGGTAAACTACTTGAAGAGCAAGGTGTAATTGACATTACTGAACTGACTAAATCAGCCCCAAATGTAAACCTTGAAGTTTCTCGAGCAACCAGTTCAACATTAACAGCTCATATTCGAGGAATTGGACAACAAGACCCTGTTGCTGGTTTTGAAGGAGGTGTTGGAATCTATGTTGATGATGTTTATTTAGCCAGACCACAAGGTGCAGTTTTAGATGTTTATGATGTAGAACGAATTGAAGTATTGCGTGGCCCTCAAGGAACTCTTTATGGTAAAAACACCATAGGTGGTGCCATTAAATATGTAACTAAGGGATTGTCAGACGAACCAGAAGGATCATTCAAAATATCTCTTGGTACTTTCAATCAGGTTGATTTGTTAGCTAAAGGCTCCGGAGCTGTTAGTGATACTTTTAGAATTGGCGGATCAATTGCCTCTTTTCAAAGAGATGGTTTTGGTCAAAACCTATTTACTGGTGGCGAGCATTACGATAAAGATCTGGTTGCAGCAAGGCTAAGTTTAGAATGGGACGTAAGTGATAAAACTTTAATAAAGTTCTCTGCAGATTACAGTGATGACAACTCGGCCCCTAAATCAGGTCACAGATTAATTCCTGGAGGATTAAGTGGAGACCCTGTACTAAACAATGTATTTGATACGCGAGCAGGCATTGAAACACTGGCCTCATCCAATGCAGGCTTGAAACAAAATGTTAATCAAAGTGGCGCGACCCTATCTATTATTTCTGACATCAACGATACATGGACATTTAAGTCAATTACCGCACAAAGACAAGATGATTCAGAATCATTGATAGATTTTGATAGTTTGCCTGGCAATGATTTTGATGCGCCTGTTATCTATGAAAATGAACAGTTTAGCCAAGAGTTCCAACTCACTTATGCAGGAGATACTTCAGATGGAGTGATTGGATTATATTATTTAGATGCCAGTGCCTTTGATGCCTTTGATGTGGTATTAGGAAATTTAAACCCACTTGGAATAACAGCATTTACATTGGGGGATTATGATACAAAAACCACTGCATTATATGTAGACTTCTCATTTGATTTAAATGAACAATGGCAATTTTCATTAGGTGGAAGATATACTAAAGATGAAAGAGACGTGCTAGTACACAGAGAAACATTTTTAGGTTTCGGATCTGACTATTTCAATAATCCAGATGCAATTTCAATTACTGTTCCAATTGAGGGTCTTACACCTGTATTTACTGGCAAAAGATCAGATAGCGCTTTTACTAGTAGAGTCAGTATTAGTTATTCACCTGTTGATGAACACCATTTATATGCGACTTATAGCGAGGGCTTCAAAGGAGGCGGATTCGACCCGCGTGGTGCATATCAGCATGCCGATGTACAACAAGGCTTTAAACCTGAAGAAGTTTCTTCTTTTGAGCTAGGGGCTAAATCATTGTGGAGTGATGATTCTATATCAACCAATATTGCCTTATTCTTTATGGATTTCACTGATATACAAATCCCTGGGTCAATTGCTATTGACACAGAT
>Ga0256845_1003411_pt1 | contig 10775 bp, 13 predicted proteins | sample RiftiametaG_FD_189101 | JGI IMG/M metagenome (GOLD analysis project Ga0256845, IMG submission 189101) | Tube worm associated microbial communities from hydrothermal vent at the East Pacific Rise, Pacific Ocean - Riftia | ecosystem: Host-associated > Annelida > Integument > Unclassified ... | reverse complement strand
GTTCGACTCCCCTCGCCTCCACCAGCCTTCGCCAAGGCTACGGCTGGCAAGCCGTTGTCTTGGCGAAGGCTGCCCGCCATAGCCACGCGAAGGAGGGCATTCACCGCTCCTCACCATTTTGCTCACTTCTTCGGAATAATATTCTCATTCCGATACAGCAGCGAAAACCGAGCCGAACTCTTTTTTCTCACCGTATCCTCAACTTCCGTCAGCGCCATTAGAAGCAGCAAACCTGAAACTGGCTCTACATGATAGGAAACAGCGCTGCGAATATACCCATCCAAGCTCTTCTTCTGCTTGTTATTCGGCACAAACTCCCCGTGCTTACCAGTCATCGCCTTCTTCACCCGCTCAAAATCAGCCTTGACTTGAGAAACCTTCATTTCAGGTGAGCCATAATGCACCGTCACCTCAAAGAGCTTGCCCCAATGGTATCGAGCATCGAGCGCATACGCCTGATGCCCCGGCAAAGAACCTCGAATCGCAGAAACCCGAATTTCTCGAATCTCAGGATGATCTCCAAGTATCTTAATCCGGATATCTAGCTTCTTAGTTTGAGCCCAGTCCAGCACCTTATCCGGCGTATCCCCCCAGTGCAATCCAAATGGTGGAGCCAAGATCGCCTGAGCAGCAAGCCGCTGATCACAAAAAAGCAGTAAAATCACCGCCATCACACCAAATTTAATATTATGCATCCGCTGAGAAAATGAATGCCCAGGATGACGATAGCAAGCCCCGATACACCGCTCCACTCTATTTTCATCGGCATCACAGAAGACTCACCACATCTAAAAAACATTTTTAAAAATAGTTTGACTGAGCTGGCCAAGTCAACCGACTCACCCTAAAAAACTCTCCCCAAAAAACACCCTTACAGTATAGCTCTAATGCCGTTTAGGCATTAGAGCTATATATTTTTACGGACGATCAAACGCCCTGACGAATCCTCACTATTTGATAAATCGCCCTTGCCTAGCCTGTCATTTGCTCTAGAATGCGCTGATCGAATGACACATTTGATCGGACAAACAATCGATACGACCGTATGAAAAAACTCCCTATCCTCATTTCCAGCACTCTATTAACCACGCTTTTCTTAAGCAGTTGCGGGGACCCAAACACCCCGAACCCTCGACAATCGGCACCATTGAAAGCGGCACATGTTAATCCATTTGCCTCAGGGACCTACGCCCACTTTCGCGCCCAGAAGGGATATCCTAGAAACTACGCCATCTGGAAAAACGAGGATGTGCTCACACGAACTAACGGCTCAAACTCCAGTATCCGCATCGACTTGTCAGCCCAGCGTGCCTACCTGATGAATGGTCGGGATCTGGCAATGGATTACCCGATTTCCTCAGGAAACTCCAGCTTCCCCACTCCTCCAGGCCGCTACGAAGTTCTTGAAAAATTGCCGACCGATAAACGATCAAATACCTATGGCAAGATCTATGATGCCGAAGGAGAGGTCGTCAAACGCAATGCAGATGCTCGGAAGGATCCTATTCCGGAAGGTGGTAAGTTTGTAGGAGCCGCCATGCCCTACTGGATGCGTATTAGCTGGGATGGTATCGGTATGCACAAAGGAAAGGTGCCACGCTATCCAGCCTCTCACGGCTGCGTTCGAACCTACTACAAGGCTGTGCCCATCGTTTACAGTAAGGTAAAAAAAGGCACACCTGTCAGCATTGTCAAATAGCTAGCTATCGCTCGCAGAATCAAGAATCAAGACATGACAGCAAACCCTCGGCAGAATCCTAACAAATCACGTTTGAATCTTGAATCTACCCCGAAGGGGCTCACATTAGATTCACGCCGAATCGCTTCATCACCCAAACGGTGAGAAGAAATAAAATCGCGGTAAGCACACACCCAGCAAACAAACTCCACCCATAATGCCAGCCACGTCTGAGCATCCACGGGATGAGCAAAAACATCGGCAAGGTCGGGATGACATACCAAAACGTATAATAGGCGTGATTGGCAATTTTCTCTGTCTGAGCCTCGCCTTTGAGTTCGATAAACATCCAGGTCATCGCCAACACCGTCACCATCGGCAACGCGGCAATCAAGGCCCCCAAACGATCACTGCGGCGAGCGACTTCATAAATCAACACCACCAGGCCAGAAGTGATCAGGTATTTCAGTAAAACAGGCATCTTGAAGGACAGAATCAAGAATCTAGAACACAGAATCAAGATAAATCCTACAGAAACACACACAGCCTCGACTTAAAAAAATCCACTTCTCTCTTGGCGTGATGAGGTCGCTCGTTATGCTTTCAGCATCATGCAAGTTTTCCCCATCGCTCTTTCCCTTGGCATCATAGCTTCCGTTTTATCATGCTCGCCTGCGGACAGCTCACCACCAGCCACCGCAAATGCCACTCTGGGGCAGCCTGCCAGTTCCGGACTTTCTGCCGCGAGCCGACAAAAAATAGGCCTGAAGATTTGGCAAAATGAATCGGGCGGTAAAGTTTCAGGCCTGACTCACTGGAATGTCGGTGAAGAATTCCCCTCCATGGGGATTGGTCACTTTATTTGGTATCCCAAGGGGTTTAACGGTCGCTGGACGGAGTCGTTCCCCCTCTTTATTCGTTATGCGCAGCAGCGTGGCAGCCAAAGCATCCCCGCATGGGTCGTCAGCAACCCTCACTGCCCATGGGCAAGCCGCGCCGCCTTTACTAAGGACTTCAATGGGGCCAGACTGCAAGAGCTGCGCAAATACCTAGCCAACAACGTCGCACTGCAAACCGACTACATCATTGCCACCAGTCGCACTGCATTGCCAAAAATCATGGCCTCCGCCCCATCTTCCCAGCGCGCCAGAATCCAAACCAATTACCAGAAGATCTCAACAACGTCCAACGGCACCTACGCCTTGATTGACTACGTCAACTTTAAGGGAGACGGCACCAACCCCACTGAACGCTACAACAGCCAGGGATGGGGGGTGATGTGGGTGCTGATGGAAATGCGGAACACACCCTCCGGGCAACCCGCTGCACGCGAGTTCGCCGCTGCCGCGAAACGATGTTTGGACCGGCGCATTCAAAACTCCCCCTCTGCTCGCGGAGAATCGCGCTGGAAAGCGGGCTGGCACAACCGTTGCGACACCTACGCCAAGGCATTCTAAAGTAAGCAAAATACGAGATATCTTCGCAAGTTGCGGCTTAGACAGAGGATCGATGATCTGGCATAAAGGCTCAGGGGGGAACCTCCCTTACTTTTCACCCATCACCGCACCATCTTGCTACCATGAAAAACCGTTGGCTCATTGCCGGCTCAGCCGTTGGCATCCACGTCTCGATCGGATCCGTTTATGCCTACAGCGCGTGAAAAATGCCGCTTGAGAACACCTTTGGCTGGTCCGCCACCAATACCTACATCGCCTTTGTCGTGGCTCTGATCATCTCAGTGCTCATGCACTTTGAGATCCGCCGCATGCGACGCCATTACAGCAATCTGGAAGTAGAGACCCAGCGCAGCCAGAGACCCAGCGCAGCCACGTCCACGGGGTTTAAGATCCCACGGTCCGCTGTCGAACCGCCTCATAGAGGCATACAGCAGTGGCGACGCTGACGTTCAGACACTCGACTTTACCAGCCATAGGAATCTTGATCAGGAAGTCACAGCCATCCTCGGTAAGACGACGCATACCCGTCCCCTCAGCCCCCATCACGATAGCCAAAGGCCCAGTGAGCTTGGTCTCATAAAGTGTGCCGCTCCCGGCATCGCTGGTGCCTACGAGCCATACGCCTTCATCTTGGAGACGTTTCATGGTGCGGGCAAGATTGGTCACTTGAATAAACGGGACACTCTCGGCGGCACCCACGGAAATACGGCGCACGGTATCTGTGATACTGGCTGATTTATCGCGGGGGGCAATCACAGCAGTGACACCTGCTCCATCGGCGGTGCGAAGGATGGCACCTAGATTATGAGGATCCTGCACACAATCCAGAATCAACAGCAGCGGAGCGTCCTGAGCTTGAATCAGCTCATAGATATCCTCTTCGGGACGGGCTTTCGCTCCTCTCCCAGGTCGGGATCCTCGTGCATGTTTATTATCCCTAGCTTCTCCTTCTCTACCTCTGCGTCGCATGACTGATTGCTACCCAAGGAACTGGCAACTGACAACTGAAAACTGACAACTCCCCCGCCCTACATCTCGCGCTCAATAATCATCAGCTCGAGAAAAAGCCTGTTACGTTGCGCAAGATTAGGTTGAAACTCCTGCTGAGCCTCAAAAATATGGCGTCTGACACTGCTGAGAAGGCTACTGTATTCCATATAAAACCCACGGACACCATCTTTGTAATCACGCTCGATCGCCCAGGCAAATGATATCCTCGCGCTTTCAAGCTGACGCCCCAAGGACTTGGTGATTTTTTTCCCAGTAAACCGGACGCGAATCGTAAAAACCAGAGCACTGAGAAAAGCCAGAGTTAATAGCCCGACTGAAATATATAAACCGGCCCCAACACTCAAAGCCCCAGACATCCCTGCAAACAGAAAGAAAACAAGGGTAAGATAAAGCCATGTTTTCAAGTGCTCTCGCCGCTCCACTACTTGAGGGTTCAGCGCTTTCCGGATTCTCAGGTTCATCACAGCCTGCCGAGCAGAGTGGGCCATGCGCTCATTGAAACTCTCGCAAATGGCATTGAAACCATCCCCGACAGAATCAAAATCATCCAGATGGATCGACAGCTTTTCTTTCACCCTCGGACGCACGGTTTCCCAATGCTTACGACAATCAGCCACCAAATGGCCCCCGTCAATATTCGCCTGGGCCTCCACGGAAGATTCAATCGAATCCGCCAAACAGGTCTCAATAGTCTTGGTGGTATTTTCCGCAGTGAACAAACTCTTGAGCGTCGACCAAAACCCGAGCTTGCGCCGAACGTAACGCTTACACTCTTTGTTTTTTCCCGCAAACACCTCACGCATCTCGGCAAATTTAAGGTCAAAATCGGAGGAGTGACTCTTCCGTTCGCCATCCACCTCGGCCTCCAGTCCACGAAGAAACCGCTCATTATCTTTGAGCTGACTGGCCCGCAGTTCCACGGATCGTTCGATATTGCGCAGCACATCCGCGATGGCTTTTCGGATATCCACCAGCATCCTTTGTCGTGCCGGAGAATGATCCACCGCATCGGCAATATGCTGCTCCAGCTCGGGGTATCCACTCTGGTGCCAAAGCTTAGCATCGATGGGATTGGCTAACTTAGCTTGCAATGCAGCCTCCGATGACACAGGGAAAATAGGAGGCACATGGCCGAGTCGTTGCCGTGCAAGATCCCTCACATGGCCAAGGATAATATCTGTATCCGAGCGATCCTCAGAATCTTTCTGCTGTAAGATCAGCACCGATTTTTGGAGAATCGTCTCAGATTGACTCGAAATAAAATCCCATAACGATGCCCCCCATGGGTTACTCTCGGGAATCACCCAGAAAATAAGGTCAGACGCAGGAAAAAAACGTTCGGCTATCTGCTGTTGATCATTGACGGAGGAATGAGCCCTCGGAGCATCAATCAGATTGAAATGTTTCAAAAACTCAACTGGACGGTAACACTCCTCCACCTGCGGTGTGATCTCTTTATTCCTAATTTTATCCCCATAGCGAAACCAGCGCAATCTAGCTGCCGCCGAAGTCCCATTTGCGGCGCAAACCTCAGAGCCAAAAATTCCATTCAAGAGTGTGGACTTACCCGCATTCACTTCGCCACAGGCGATAAAAAGATATGGACTCACCAAGCCCTCCGCAATATCATCATTTTTTAATGAAGATTGATCAGCGCCCGTTTTATCGGCTAATTCGATAACACGTGCCGCCAAATCAGCCAGCTTGGCCCGCGACTCAAAATAATCTCCCCCAAACATAGTGGTAAGCAATAACCAGCTTACAACAAGCCCACTCCACCTACCTCACAGCGGCGGCAGGAACCGTGGACGCAGGAGGATTCAAAGCCAACAACTGGGAGACCGTCACAAAATGAAAGCCTTTCCGAAGTAACCCATCCAAGGTGGCCGGCATAGCATCGACCGTTGATTTGTGCAGGTCATGCGCCAAGACGATTGATCCATTCCGAGTATTGCTGAGAATGCGCGAAGTCACCACCGATGGCCCAGGACGTTTCCAATCGAGAGGATCAACATCCCAAAGAATCGTCGGATAACCAAATTCGCGATACACCCAAGCGCGCTGACTGGATCGCAGCGCTCCATAAGGCGGGCGCATCGTGCGGGGCTGCACACCGCTGGCAGCGACAATCGCATCACGTGTTTTACTCAGTTCCTTCCGCACTCCGGCATCGCTCATCTTTGAAAGGTTCCCGTGCGACCAGCTGTGATTGGCAATCTCGTGCCCTTCAGACACGATACGACGGACAATATGCGGATACTGGCTCACATTACGGCCTACCACATAAAAGGTCGCCTTAATATTGCGCTTACGCAGCATATCGAGCAGCCGTGGAGTATTCTGGGGATGAGGACCATCATCAAATGTCATCGCAATATAGGGCAGACTCGTTTTCACCTTGGAATAGGTGACGCTCTTGGCACCAGAAATATCACTGGATAGCGTGATATTTGGATTCCGCAAGGCCGGTCCGCTGACCGAAGGCGAACGATACCCCGCGTTCGGGGTGGTTTTAACTTTGGCCTTATCTTTGGCCGAGCACGCAACCAGCATGGTCAATGCTGAAAATGCGATGAGTAAAAAAGGATGTTTGTTCATAATATAACCGTTGGTCTGTGGGAGTTCTTCAATCGTCAATAGAAGCTCTGTGTACTGTGTAAGGACACTCAATACCAAACTCACCCCTTTGTGAAGCTGGTAATCGCTAAATCTCTCATACTAAATGTCATCCGAGTGGCCGACCTTAACACAGATCCACAAGGAACACCATTTTCTTCATTTTTTTCCATTTAACTATTGCAAATCATCACGCTCCACATTAGAGACTCCGCCGTCAGCAGCGATACCGACCGCCAAGCGATCGAAACACGCTCTAACACCTCTTATTTCAAGAGCCCTATAGTGTAATTGGTAACACACCGGATTTTGATTCCGCATTTCCAGGTTCGATTCCTGGTAGGGCTACTTTTTCACTCTCCTCCAGTCTTATCTAGTCAAGTCTCCCAGCCTCACCGCAGCACCATCAAGCTGCGGTTTTTTTGTCTGTTTGCTTATGAGTGGCTACTCACTCCAGCAACCACAGCTTCAGCGCATTTCATACCATCGATGGCGGCGGAAACAATACCTCCGGCATATCCAGCACCCTCACCACAGGGAAAAAGCCCTTTGATTTCCGGGTGTTGTAGATCATCCTCATTCCGAGGAATACGTAACGGACTACTGGTCCGGGTTTCAAATCCGATCAATCCAGCTTCGTCGGTCACGTATCCCTTCATCTCGCGACCAAACCTCTTCAAACCCGTCTGCATCCGTGTGCGAATGAACTCGGGCATGATTTCATGCAGTGGCGCGCTGGTGAGACCTGGGAAATAGCTCGTATCAGGAAGATGCGCCGATACCTTACCGGCGAGAAAATCAGTGACTTTTTGCCCAGGAGCCTTCTGCATCCCTCCACCAGTCTGGGAAGCCTGCACCTCCATCGATTTCTGAAAGGCGATCCCCGAAAGGATGCCATGCTCACGATCAAACGACGAAGTATCCTCCGGCTCAACACTCACCACCAATCCGCTATTGGCAAATGGAGAATCACGGCGCGCCAACGACATCCCATTCACCACCACTTCATCGTTCTCCGTAGCGGCAGGCACGATAAATCCACCGGGGCACATACAAAAAGAATGCACTCCCCTGCCCCCGATTTTACAAGCGAGTCGGTAACTGGCCGCGGCCAGAATCCTCGGCCGCTGTGTGCCTCGGGCAAAATGATACTGAATGCTATCAATCAATGGCTGCGGGTGCTCAATACGCACGCCGACCGCGAAGCTTTTTTTCTCCATCAGGATCTGCTCCTCCGCGAATTTTTTATAGATATCCCGTGCGCTGTGACCCGTCGCCAGAATAACACCATCGCCAGTAAACTCACGCCCGTCAGCCACGGCCACGCCCCGGATGAAACTCCCGTCTTCACTGCGGAGAAACTCGACGACTTTCGCTCCGAAATGCACTTCGCCCCCCGCTTTGAGGATACTCTCTCGAATCGCCTTCACCACGTTGGGCAATAGGTTGGATCCAATGTGCGGATGGGCATCGGTGAGAATACGCCGTGGAGCCCCGTGGGCCACAAAGGTTTCATACACATCGCGGACAGGACCTCGCTTGGTAGCGCGCGTGTAAAGCTTTCCATCTGAAAACGTGCCCGCACCCCCTTCACCAAAACAGTAGTTAGAGTCTTCAATCACGCGCCCCTGCCGCAGAATGGGAGCCAGATCGAAGCGGCGGGCAGAAACATCTTTCCCCCGCTCCAACACAATAGGTTTACAACCCAACTCAATGGCACGCAGCGCCGCAAACATGCCAGCAGGGCCGCAACCCACAATAATCATTTGACGGGCCGACTCTGAAACAGGCCTATACTCCGGCTGATACTCCGGATCTGCTGGCAATGACATACCAATGCCCACCTCAATCCTTAACTGCACCTTCAGATCCTTTTTCCGAGCATCCAGTGAATGCTTGCGCAGACGCATCTGCTTAATTTGCCGTGGATGCACCCGAAGCTTGCGGGCCAATTTCTTCCGCCAAGCCTCCTGATCTTCCGAGCGATCCAGCGCGAGAATGATATCTGTTGTTTCTATCCGATCTTCCTGCATTTGATTTTAAATTTTAAGTTTCTCCCCCTGCAGGTCCACATTGACGAAGCTGACACAGGTCGAAAAGATCACACCAGTCTCCTTATGCCGACCTCGCCTCACCTCCACCTGATAGCTCACAGAGGTGCAACCACGTTTCAGCTGTCGGCAGTCGATCTCAAGAATCACCCCCTTAGCCACACCATGATGGAACTCGACTTGATTCATGCCCACCGTGACAAACCGGCAGTCGGGAAAATCAAGGCTCGCCGCAATCCAAGACGCCTCATCCACCCAAGCGAGCATTTTACCACCGAAAAGAAAACCATACTGGTTAAGATCTTCGGGTAAGACAAGTCGGTGAGTTTTCATCGTTACGAATTTATTTTAATAACCACGAACACGAAACACCACCCACTACGCCTTTTCAATCAAGATGCGCTTGTATCGTGAATCTCCACTCGGAGAACTCGTTTTAATGCCCTCAATTTCTGAAAGCGCATTGTAAGCAAGACGTCGATAGTAGGCATTCAAAGGCTTCAACTTCTGCTCATTTCCGTCTTCCACAACCTGCGTGGCTAATGCCCGAGCATCATCAAGCAATGCCCTTTCTTGATTCGACCGAAAATGGTCGCAATCCACGTGGATACGTGGCGCACCCGGATAGTGCTTGATCAAAATACGGTTGGTCAAATACTGAAGATCTTCCAATCGATCCCCATGCTTACCAATAAGCGTTGAGCTTTCCTCCGAGATAATATTCAAACAAGGCCCATCAGCGCTCTCCGTCACTTCAAGCTCCGTCTGAAACCCCAATTTACCCAACATCGTAGTGAGTATCTTCCCCGCTGCATCAACTTCATTCATAGGCAACCGATAGACTCTTTCGCCCCAAAGGTCAAACTCCTCTTCTTGGGAAATGAGATTGAATCACTCCGAACACTACGTTAGGGTGTTGGCATCATGAAAATTTCGAGCCATGCGGATCGCACTGAAAAGTTGGATGGGGTCCGTGCTTTAGACATCCACAAATAGATTGATGGCTTTTTCGATGCCGAAAGTTTTGGCGAATTTCTCCAGTCGAAGGGCGACAGCAAATTCAACCCATACAGCCACCGCAAATACCCTCACTGCGCCGAGGCTCTGGAGGATGCTTACAGAGCCTTTGAGGGAAAATACACCCATGAATACCAAGTAAATAGGAAAACATCTTTTCCGCTTGAATTATTAGCCGTATCCATAAGATTCTCCCGTGCGCTGGTGTTCATCGGCGTTAAAATCATCCACTATGATTGAAGTTAAGAATCTCACCAAACAGTTCGGCACGAAAACCGTGGTCGACAACCTCTCTTTCTCTGTCAACCAAGGTGAGGTCCTTGGGTTCCTCGGTCCCAATGGCGCAGGAAAATCCACAACCATGCGCATGGTTACCGGATTCCTCACTCCCAACCGTGGAGATGTCTCCATTTGTGGCATCTCGATGATTGACCACCCGAAGCAGGCAAAAAGCAAAATTGGCTACCTCCCGGAATCAGCCCCACTCTACGACGATATGACTGTGCGTGATTTTCTCAAGTTCTGCGCCTCGATGCGTGGCCTGCGCGGCAAAGCCAACAAATCCGCCGTCGATCAATCCATTGAAACCTGTTTTCTAGAAAATGTAGCCCCCCAATCAATCAGCACCCTTTCCAAAGGATACCGCCACCGCACCTGTCTGGCTCAAGCATTACTCCACGACCCAGAGGTCCTCATCCTCGACGAACCTACCGATGGACTGGACCCCAACCAAAAACACGAAGTCAGAGAACTCATCGCCCGCCTTGGCCAAACCAAAGCCATTCTCTTCTCCACCCACATTCTCGAAGAAGTCGACGCCGCCTGCACCCGAGCCTTGATCATCGACCAAGGGAAAATCGTTGCCAATGGCACCCCGGCCGAGCTACGCGAGCAATCGGGCACAAACTCCCTCCACGACCTCTTCCGCCAAGTCACCACGGGAGA
>Ga0256845_1003410_pt1 | contig 10777 bp, 8 predicted proteins | sample RiftiametaG_FD_189101 | JGI IMG/M metagenome (GOLD analysis project Ga0256845, IMG submission 189101) | Tube worm associated microbial communities from hydrothermal vent at the East Pacific Rise, Pacific Ocean - Riftia | ecosystem: Host-associated > Annelida > Integument > Unclassified ... | reverse complement strand
TATGCACTCTTTAATGCTGGGGAGCCCAATTACCTCTAAAGAGTCTTTCGTAGTATTACGCGATGACAAAGTAAAAATAGCCTCCGAGTTTCTAGGGATGGACGTTCCGCCCCTACTTAAAGAGCTATTCCGGTATCTTGGGGATGGACCTAACTTCTTGAATCCAAAGGTATACATACGCCCCACTATCCCCTCCGGTCTTCAGTCTGAATACCCAGAATTATACCATGAGTTAAAAATCCCGAAAGATCTGGATAGCATGCTCGATGCAGTGTCTAAGACACAGGTTACGGGCCATCCTGTTCGAAAAATTGAGGTCTATCTTGGGGCTCCGAACATTCTATCGCTATCGAATACCATAAAAGACGAAGTAGACGCGATAATTCCACGGGGAAAAAATTTCCGGTTGTTGTCAGACCGGGAAACAACGGAAGTAGCCAAGGGCATTATTCATTCGAGGCGGGTATATCATGCTCGAAAGGCATCGGGAAGTGAGCCCGATATTGTAATCGCACTGGCAGCCTACCAGATATCCTCACAGTACACTGCTGCAAGAGAACTTCGAACAAAAGCTATATCCCGGGTGACCCTCCCCGAAGACGGACTCCATATGTCCGGAACAGGGCTCACTGTCTACACAAGGGCACATAAGATCTTGAATGGGATGTTGAGCGGGTTCAATGACAATTCCTTCGGGAGACTTAGCATGTTTGGGGGTCATATCCGCGACCTATACTTCTCGTTGGCTAAGAAGAAGTTTAATCAGTTACTATGGCACGGGTGGCATAGTGGGCTAAAAGACTATATCCACAGCAAAATAAACGAACCAGACCGTGTGGAAGCTCGTCGAGTCGCTCAAGGTGTAACCCGGAAAGTAGGCCCCGAGGGCGAAGCATATATCGCGCAGAAGAATAAGGAACGGGAAAAGCACCCCGAGTGGAATCCCCCGAATAAGCGGGAAATAAAGGTGGCGGGGTCTATAAGGAGCTCTGTTATAAAGACCGTAGTCCCCACCGCTTACGAGGAAGAACGCGTGTGGATGAGGTCTGATGCTACTTTGAGGCGGCCCGATAGAGCCATCGGAGACCAGGAATTACGGGGGCTTATCCCTTCAGTAGGAGCGGACGCTTATCTAAAGCCACTAGTGTCCACAGAGAATTTCGCGGTTAATTACGGTATTGTCTATGATAACCCCATTATCAACGTAAAAAAGATGGGGAATACCTTTTGGTACGGGAATAGGAGCCATTTTCTAAGCGCGGCCCAAGAGTACGCCAAATGGACAGGGGACTCCCCGAAGCTCGTATTTCTCATAAAATCGCGAATAAATCTGGGGGGCATTAAGGAAAACACCTATATTACTGTCCGAGAGTTGAACCAGTACTCTGGAGAAGAGGTCAATAAGATAAAGGCGGAGCATCGGGGACTCATCGGGCACTTCAATAATGCAGTAAAAGAGGGAAAACGACTATTCCCGGAAAATTTAGCCCTTTACTTCAAGGGTAATGAAGACGGGGAGGTAGTAAATCCGAAACAATTTGTGGGGCGTAATGTTCCCGTGGACTGGCAGCCTATCCGAGGGATAACTACCCCACAATGGACCGCCTTTTTAAAGAGTTTACGCCGTCACTTATCCGATAAGCTGGGATTTCGATTGGGCGCGGAAAAAAACCTCACTGTCACACACAGCGATGGGTCTGTAACCAACTATATAACACGGAGAAAAATAGTTCGCGGGAAGGACGGAAAAGAGGAGGTAGTGGCTTATACCGAGACTATTCGACGCCGGGAGGATATCATAAAGAGCCTACGTGCCCGGAAAAGAAAAGTTTGGGACGTAAAATCCTCCGAGAGCAGCACCCCGGGGGATAAAGACGAGTGGAAAAACTACCTCATTATTTACCTTTTGGGCCATAAGGCCTACACGGCACAGCAAGTTACTTTTATGCTCCCAATTGTAGCTACAGAATTACCGGGTAAGGGCCTTATGCCCGAAGGCGACCATTGGTCTGTGGACGAAAACACTTACTATAGGACAATGCACGGTATTGGAACCTCCGCGAACTTAGGTATTCTGCTAAATCCCCGGGGGCTTGGGGGTAGCGGAGACCTGAGCCGCCCAGAGTTTAACTCGGGAAGAAAGTGGCACTATATTCCCTCCAGGCTAAATAGAGCCTTCCCATATTCACGGATGATTATGCCGGATATTGTTAGTCCCGACCAAGTCAAGACAGTAAACGCCCAGCTAAAAAATATTGCGGGCGATAAAGGAATCGGACAACACCCCTTAGAAAGGACGACACTAGGGTACAGATACAATGGGTATGAGTACCGGTCTTTTTATATGTTTGTCTCTATGCCTAAGTCGGTTGCAGAAAAGAAGTTCAAGCTCGTAAGTATGGGGAGAGCAAAAAGCGCCATCAACCACCCGGGGTATCTCAAACAGTATAAGACGCATCTGAGTAAACACCGGGGTTCTCCCATGGATCTAGGTATAACCCCACGGGATAGTAAGTTTCGAGGTGTCGGAGATAATGCTTTCGGGTTCTTACCTAAAGGAGGTCTTAACCCCTTTGAGATGAGCAAGCGGGAGATGACGAAGCTCCCCTCTTACTATTTTGATCACCCCGCGTTTAATAGAAAGTGGAAAAGCAAGATAGACCAGGTTGAGAGAAGTGTTCATACAGCTATCGAGAAGTATATGCACCTACATGAAAAGATCAGCCGGTCATATGCCGGGTCCCCAGAGAAAAGAGATATGTTTCTCCGAAAACTGGACCAGAAGTATGAAAGACAGTTCAGCCTACTCACGGGGATAACGAGACAAGCCTTAGATGCATACATGACCCAGTTTGAAATGGGCGTCAACATCGAAAAGAAGAATGGGATCATGTATATGAATGGCGATGTTGTCACCCAGGACGGAGATGTCGTCGCTCAAGAAGCTTTTAGTAACCTGACGGCGGTGTTTAAGCCGGTCAGGAAAGATATGGCTCTCAAAAATCATACTGACCTCAAGGGAGCTCCAAAACAAATTGTTTTCCCAGAGGTCAAGACAGTAAAAAATACACCCACATGGCACGCTATCTTAGGGCATTCGACTACCGGGGAAGCGGCCTATACAGAAGTAAAAGCGGTTACAAGCGATATGGCCAAGTTATATCTCATGTACCGGCTTTTGAGGAGCTCTTCTCGAAACGCGGCTTTGGGAAAACTTGCAAATAAGAACATCCTGGGTACCCGGGTTAAAATGATAAACTTCATGTCTCAAAAGATCCTATTTGACTGGGCGGCTTCAAATTTTGCTGTTGTTCAGGATAGCGGCCCCAAGGGGCTTAAACGAATACCTGGGAAAATCCGACATCATCGTGGAGAGTTTTCTGCTCATCGAAGTTCCCGTCTTGGGGAGCATGAAACGGCACGTTTAGTCGGTTTTGGGGATAAGACTACGGACAGGTATGCCAAATGATGGGGATAACCGTAGAACCGCGAATGATAGTTCTCATGAGCCGGGGAGGCAATAGAAGTCCCCTACGCCTAGAAACCATCCCGATGCAGGAGGCTAGATTCTCCTCGGGGAGTAGTAGGGGGGCGCGGTTATATGATGAGCTATACATGGGCGTAGATAGGTTACGTGGACTAAGTCTACCCCCCGCGGGAAATAACGCTCAATTCGCTAAATTTGTACTGAACGCCGGACCATTTCCGATCTTCCCTACCAATATCAGAAAAGACGAGATCTTTTTAAACAAGCAGGGGATCTTGACCGGAGTTTTAACAAAGTATTTCGAGAAAAAGCCTGGGCTACGAAAAAGAGTTGAAGACAAATTAGGATATTTGCGGATACCAAATAAGCGGGTCCCGGATACGTCTGAAATATGGCTTGAGTATGACCCGCGAGATATGTCTAAGAGAAGAAGGCAAGAAAAAGAAGTAAGAGACAAAGCTAGTAGACTACGGTTCGATGGCCTTGAAGTAGAAAAAGACCTCTATAAACACGGATATATCCCTGGAGTCATCCCCATCGGTATTGTTTTTAGGGTTCGGCTTTACTATAAAAATATACCCACCACAATACACAATAGGCCAACAGCAAACCACTACAATACAGCGACAACCCATGTTCGAGGATATCTCCCCCCAAAGCCGCTGTCTGCGAATAATCGATCTCGTCGAATGGAAACCCAGGAGTGGTGGTCCCCGGTGGCGATACTGCCTAATAGGTTCCCCGAGGCGATTACAATGACAAATAGGGGCATGGAAAAGGTACCAAGCACTGCCGCCATTGAAATTCGGGTTCATAAGGTTTTAGCCCGGAATGCCGAGCACGCTAAGAGACTTCTTAAAACCTACTATTACCATAAAATCAAAAACCGGCACGGGGAGGACAATACGGTAAAAGCTGAGCGGGCCTATAAACTGTACCTCGGGTGGGAGGCCAATGGGTTTAAAGTCGTCCCCTACAGCGGGACAAACAACTATCGTGAAATTAATCATCAATGACATCTTTATTAGGTAGATACTTTGGAGGATTTTATGCGTAGCGCTATTGATACACTATATTACCAGTGGGCCACAGATGACGAAGACAGGCTCGATCCCCGACTTTTAGAGAACATCGAGGAAACCGATCTTCGGGATAAGCTTGATACCCTACAGGGGGTCATGGCTTATCTGACTACAAATCTAGTCGAAGCACAACTTATGCAAAACGCAGTTGTGGATACCTTTGTAGCGAAGGCAGTTAAAGATGAGGCCTTAACAAAAGAGTTCGATTCCCGAGAGATTGAGGAGGCTATCAGCGAACTCCCTGAAGTTGTTAAGGTAAGCGACGCCGTAGAAGAAGCGACTAAAGAACTAGATACGTTTTCACAGGCCTTTACTTCGGCAATCGTTTTGAGCGTGGATGGGTACGAGGTTTAACATGCGATACGATACGGGACGCCCTTTTACTAGGGCCACGCAGGTTAATGACCCCGAGTTCAGAGATGCTTCTTTGAAAGCGCTAATAAACGGGGGTGACGAAGACCCCACTAGGGACTTGCGGTCACGAGGATGGGGCTCTAGATACGCGGGGGAAGGAGAGGAGGCGGTAAAGATGTGGTATGAAGAACTGAGCGAGATTGACCGGGTAATTTCGGAGGCAGAAGAACTCCCTCCGGTTGCTCTACCTACACCGAACTTATTAGAGAAGATGGACGACATGGCTTTCAAGCTGGAATCCTGGTATGCGGCCCCATTACCCGTCTATCAAAAGAGGTTAATGCATCATGCATTCGATGAAATCGTAGAAACCTCGGGAATGCTTAAGGGCGGAAAGATTAACGCCGTAGAAGCTCAGCGCAGGTTTGATACCGTGATGAACGAGGTAAGCGAGTTAGTAGACTTCAGCCGCATGATGGGGTAGTAATATGGGTACCCTGTCTATGGAAGGTTCGGTATTCCAGGCCGACACGCTCTCCCGAAAAGAGCTGGTGCAGTTTGCACCCTTTTTTGAGGCAGAAGATACTGTAGTGAGCCCGAATAACTCTATAGGTGCGGGGGAGGTAGTTAACCTTTTTTCTCTTCCCGCGGAGCTTGGAGCCCCCATGTATCGTGTGGCTTTCCTCTTCCACCTAATAGAGGGGGAAATAGAGCTCCATATCTCGGGGAAAGAAGGGTCCTCTTCTGTCCCCTGGGAAGTAACCCACACGTTTAGCGGAACAGGGACATATATACTCTTCGACAGTAATCTTGTTGAAGCGGCAGTTTCTGGGATTTCAGAAAGTTCCTTATTCGACTGGGCATTTTCGTACCGAATAGAGGAATGAGTATAATGAATGAAGTTACAATAAAGACGGATATAAGCCGACAGGCCACTATAGAAGAGTATAGGTTCATGTATGTTTCTCAAACTGTGGAGACAAACAACTTGTCACAATGGACGAGCCGAGTATTAGAACAAGGGGAGAGTGTAAACCTTTTCAGTTTGGGAGAGCGCACTTTTTTCCGGATTTACGTGCTTTCTGGCCGAGTAACTATTTCGCTATTCGATGAAAAAGGAGGGGCTGACGTATTATTATCCGCCCCGGGAGAATTTGTTATATCGGGGACGGCTTTAACTGCCGGGGACAGAAACAGCGTATCGATTGAAGGAGTAGATGAAACGTCTACAGTTACGTATATACTGGGAGATTAACAATGCCCGCAGGTTCACAATTCCCCGATTTGGGGCAGTTTTTTGGCGAGGTCGGTTCCCCCGGCCAAATGATGCCAACAACAGAGGCGGCAAAGGCATGCCCCCTTTTAGACGGGTCGGCTTCTTTTTGCACCCTAGATGAGGCCTTATGCCCTTTTGTGGGGTTTAACTACCGTACCTGCAAGAAGTATATCACTCAGATGGCAAAAGGTCGCGGAGTTATTGGCCTCAATAGTTTAACAGCTCGGAATAACGCCCCCTCCCCGATAAAAAACACGGGGAGTAAGCTCGGGGAGCGTTACCTAGGCCTATCCCGAGTAATAACCGAGGATATCCTCCACTTGGAAGAGAAAAAAAAAGATAATACTGACCACTATGCCGGGGGGATAGACTACGACGATTTTGATAGCACCGAGTCGTGGGAGGACTATATCCGCAGAGTTGATAGTGAGCCTGTTCCCCCGGAAGCCCCACCGGACAAACCCCCGAGTAGCGAAAGAAACGTTTTTCAAGAAATCATGCGGGGCGAAAAAACCAGTAAAGGCGGGGAGAGGCCTAAAACCACCCGTAGAAAACAAAAAAACGTGTTCCCAGAAATTCCAGAAACCCCGAGAGAAGGCGGAGACAGGGCGAAGAAAGAAGACACCGGTGTCCGGGAGTTCAAGCAAGATACCAAGCAAGTTGGTGCGGACATTTCCGGGATTATTGCCTCGGCGAGATTATTGCGTAGAAAGGCAAGCAATAAGACCCTAGACAAAGCCACTGCTGAAAGAGAGATTGAGAAACTTAACAAGCGGCTTGAAAACTCGGTAAATGATGTTTTTAGCGTTGCGAAGAGGTATTTTCAAGTTAAAGGGGCTACAAGGGCCTTTACGCTCTCGGTAGTGGAGATGGCAGATCCCACATTAGCGGGCCGAATTAGCAAAGCCCAATACGAAATCAACCAACTTGGGAGCAACCCACACATACACGCTAGCGATTCCGCGGTGAATTTTGCTCTTGGGGTAAAGGGGGTCAGCCCTGAGGAGGCGGATGGCGAAGTACCCCCGACACCCCCCTCCCCGGTGGATTCAGAGGAGGAAGATAGCAAAACATCCTTTATAGACCGGCATATTCCCCTTATTCCACCAGATGAAGACGAGGGGGCTGAAATACACGGTTCTGGTGACTTCGTAGCCGCGGCTAAAAAGAGGAAGAAAAAGAAGAGTAAAAAAGCAAAACCTAGAGAAGAGCCCAAAGAAGTTGGGGCCGACAAGGGCAGCTCAAAATCCCGTAAAAAGCACCCGTATGCGCGGTCGGATAAGAATCAGTCTCTTGACTACGACCAATTCAAAACTTTTTTTGCTACGAACTGGAAAGAATTGACCCCGAAAGAACGTGAGGAGTTCTTCAACGCCGACGCCCCCTATAAGTCTATAACCGACGTAATGAGGACAGCTCGCTCGGATAGTGTCAGGAATGACACCTATACCCTGGCAAAAATGCGCGAGAAACTTAACGCGCGGTTCATAAATGTGAGGAAGTACAACTCTGAACAAGATCAGCAGATGCGGGATTTTGAGAGGGATCTTCAAAAAGCGATTAGAATGGGAACGGCTACTCCAGCTGATGTAAAGGAGATAATGCGGCGGGTAAAAAGCCCGGAAGCTCGTGGAACATTAGCCCGGGGGATGAATAAGTTTAGGGAGTCATTAATCCAGTATGACCTCAGAACTACGAAGCTCGGTAATAAGGATGTATTAAGAGCCCTCCAAGTTTCGTTAATTCCGAAGCTAGATAAAAACCACTACGAAATTATGCGAATGTCAGAGCAGGCGGGGCTACGGGCAATTCAGCTCCAACATCAGTATGGAAATAAGTTCGGAAAGTTCAACACATGGAACCTATTTTTTAAACGAGTAGCACTTCCGGGAATACTCCACTTTTTGGGGTTTAGGGGGGAAGTTATCCCAAACCTCATGACATATTGGCCGGATGATGTAATTAAGTCCTTCTACTTCTCTTATTTAGAGAAGCCGCTTCCAAAGTATAAAGGAAGCACTTCACACGTGGCTTCCAAAGATACGAAGTTTTGGTCAAGCGCAAAGATGGCAAATCCGACTACACACAACAAAATTATGCGTGGGTATGATAAGGACGCACTTATCCCCCCAGATAGGGCGGTCTTACATACCCGCTCAGTACCAACAACGAGGAAATCCTGGCTTAAGTCAAGGAGTGCTATACTCGCAAAAAGACATGAAGACGGGAAAGTTACTAGGACATCAGACCAAACTGACTGGAGATCCGGGTTCTCCCGCAGGGCCGTATCACAGAGGAAGGCCAAAAGGAGAGGATAATGCCGATAGGCCAGAAAAAAGCCCCCACAAGCAACCAGTATAGCGGGACGGCAAAACCCGCTTATTTTGGATTTGGAGAAGCCCTGGAAATTAAAGGCTATTGGCTACATCCGACACAACACTTGTCGGTAGAGGTGGCCATTTTTGATCATGGGTACTACCCAAAAATAGACGCCACTAACACTGAGATTGATCAAAATATCCGTTGGAGAAAGGTAACCCTCCCCTCGTTACAGGAGCTTCGGGCGGAGGGTATTGCTATTGACGCCGCTATTGCCGTATCAGAAATTAACGTTCCCCCGAGACATATCAAGAACTGGAACTTCTTTCGGTCAGATTTCCCGGCCATGATTAAACAGGTAGCAAGGCAGAATAACTTCGCAGTAATCTTTCCTGCAAGCGATATGCCCTCCGCTAGAATTGAGCGTAAAAAAGTGCTTAACTTGTACAGGACCATGTTTTCCCCGCTACTCATAAATAGGAGGCAGTATACCTCGGGGAGGATGAATTTCTTTTTCACAGCGCCTAAGGATGCAACAAAGGGATTCCGACAGGGATTCAATCTTGAAGAGGGGTGGGGTCGAAATAAACGAACAACCAACATCACTATCAAACGGAATGACCCCGCAGACAAAATAGCGCAAGCTATTGCCCGGGAAATGAAAAAAGATATCATGCCAGTTATTTCCCAGCAATTAGAAGTCAAGTCAGGGTCACCGGTATATGATGGCATCGAAGACTACCTCGGTTCTCCGGACACCGCTAAGGAACTTATGTCCGCGACAAATAATGGGAAAAGCCCTAATAAGATCCGAAAATGGGTTAAAACCAAGATGGTCCCTTATATTAAAGAAGTCGCGGCTCAGGAAGGGATGGTCCTGGCTGATAGACTATTCCGGTTTACACTGCAAGTAACACTATCTGTTATACTAGGCCATATACTCGGGAGATCAAAAAAAGCTATGCCGCGGCTATTTAAAAACGTTACTATAAACGGCGGTTCTGGGGTGAATTTTGATATCGGTGGGGTCAATATGCGCCATAGCCGTAAAGACGCTACAAGCGTACTTAAAAGGGCCAAGGAATATGTCTTTCACTACCTACAAGAAGGTCACTATTATGGGTATGGAGTGCAACTTCCTTTTGACGAGTTTATTGACGTTACAATCTCTAATGGGGTTGTGTTTGCAAAAATAAACAGAGTAAAGTTGAAGGAGCTTCAGAAGTATGATGAGAAGAGTGTGGAAGCGGGATTAGGGAATGAGCGGTTTATGCAGAGCCTAGAACGATATGACCTACCACGAGCTGTAAAGAAGACAAATACAGCTATTAAATCCGGGGAGAATTTTGGTACAGACGACATCAACCTAACCCTGAATGGTTTTTAGTCATGAATTTACAGCTGGAGCTTATTGAGAATATAGATAAGGCCCTGAATGAGGCCTGCAAAGTTCTGGTAAAAAAAGAGCCAGGACTAGACGAAGATACTGCGTTTGACATGCTTCGGGGGTCCGATGCTTTTATGCGGCAGTTACAGCGGTCTGCAAGAAATGTAAGAAAGGCCGAAGAAATGCGTAAAAAGGCCTCGAAGAAGCGTAAAAAAGCACCGAAAAAACGTAAGACCAAGACTAAAGCCCGCGGGGTTAATTTTGATATTAAAGACCCCTTCGAAAGATATCCCGACCACCCCAATCACTTACCCGGGATAACAACGAGGAGCGTGTATAACGCTCAAATGGGGCAGAACATGACCCCAATAATCCACAATTTGGCCAAACGGATTGCTAGGGATAGAAACTTAGAAGAGCCTAATTACGGGGTCTTAGAGCGACAGATGAAGGAAGTAGACTGGGCATATCTAGCTTACGAGGCTGAAAAAATCGGGCCAAAGCCCCCAAAGAGTAAGATCACCCAGTTATTCGAAAAGGTATTTCGACCCATCGGAAAACTTGGGGATAAAATACCGATCAAACACCTGTTTCTCGTACTGACGGTCGTTCAGGTTCTATACCTGGTCTGGGCCACTTTTTACCAATACACGGAAGGGATGGGGGAACAGGCGAGCCGAGGTGTTTACCGCGCACATAAGTACTTACTAGGAAGGGCATATAGTCGGTACGGAAAAAAAGCGGGACTATAACTATGGGGGTGAACACTAGTAGGGTACTCCGAAAAGTAACCGCTGCAGGCTTGGACACTCGGGCCAGAAAACACCTGATCTCTCGGATAATTTCGAATAAAAACAAGTATAAAACTACGG
>Ga0256845_1003409_pt1 | contig 10779 bp, 6 predicted proteins | sample RiftiametaG_FD_189101 | JGI IMG/M metagenome (GOLD analysis project Ga0256845, IMG submission 189101) | Tube worm associated microbial communities from hydrothermal vent at the East Pacific Rise, Pacific Ocean - Riftia | ecosystem: Host-associated > Annelida > Integument > Unclassified ... | reverse complement strand
GCAAAAGGACACACATAATTTTATCCAGGAGTATAAAGGTCTTGGAGCTTTTGGGTTTGACAGGGAAACAGATGAAGAAACAATAATGTTTTATCTCCAGAAGTTTTCCGAAGATTCGTTTTTAAAGAAGTTTCTGCCAAGACTTTCAGATCAGGAATTGGAAGAAATTTATATTTTTGTAAATAAAAAATTAAAAGATCATTTTTCAGAAAATGAATACCATGCTGTTTTTTTAAAGGATAGGTGATTAAGGTTAAAATTTCCTGCGTATAATTGTTTTAAATTGTCATGAATGTAAGCAAACATAGCTATTAAAAAAACAACAGTAAAAAACAGTCTTAGACCAGTATTAGAAATTCTGATTAACAATGATTGAATGCTGTATTGGTTCATAAATAAATTAAACATGAGTCAATAAGAATTGGGAAAATTTAAAGGTGAAAAACCAAAATACCAGGGCTTGTGCCAAAACAAATCCAAGGGGTAAAAATAATAGCCACCATTTATAAGATTGTCTTCAGTCATTGAATATTGAATCTTTTAGAATTTTTTTGATTGTATCCAATGAAAAATAATCTTTTAAACGGCAATAAAACTTTTCCATCCTTTTGAATCGGATATCTATTTCGGATTTTTTGTAAAACTTCTTCTTCAAATTCATTCTTTTCAGAATCATTACTTAATCTTTCAAGATAGGGCTTCAGTCCTGTACTTCTCATCATCTCCAAAATTGCTATATGGCTATCCATAATATGCATATAATGCGTTTCCCAGATTTCTATGGAATTGAATAGCTCAGATAGTTGATCATAATAGAATGAATAATCATGAATGGTAAAAAGGCTGGAAACATTTTTTGTCTTATCCTTCCACCGATCATCTTGGGCAGTATTATTGATAAGTTTTCCTAATGGCATATCCCAAAATAATGGTATCTGAATAGCAACTACACCATTATCCGAGAGAATTTCATGAAATTTCTTTATTAACCTTTCATGATTTGGTATCCATTGGATAACAGCATTTGAAAAGACAATGTCATATTTAATTTCAGGCTCATAAGTTAAAGCATCTGCTACTATCCATTCCTGGTTTGGATAATCTTGTTTTGCCTTTTTGATCATTGCTGTTGAACTATCCAATCCAATGATGTGAGCTTTTGACCAACGGTTTGCTAAAACCTGTGTGCTGTTTCCCGGACCACACCCAATATCAATAATTGATTCAGGCTCAATCTGATTGATTCGACCTATTAAATCAATTGAGGGTTGGGTTCTTTCTGAGCTGAATTGCATATACAAATCAGGATTCCAGTCTTTCATCATAATTTCCTTGTTGGATACATCAATTTACATTTTTTTGGTATTTAGTGGTTTGAAAAACCTTCAAAATTTAATTTTACCAATGCACGATGAGCTGATACAAGTTTTTTTAAAATTTTTTCTATTTTTTTTACAAAGCTAACTTGTTTTGATAAGAAAATCAAATATTTTTACATAATCCATAAGTAATGATAAATTTTTTAGAATTACATTCTCATGACTGTTTTCTTAGAGATGATTTTATAAATCATTTGACAATTTTAAGTTTTTGTTCTAAATTTGCAGGTGAATTGTAAAATAAGAGGATAAATTGATATGATTATTGAGTTTTCTGCAGAAAATTTTAAATCGATTAAAGATACAATAACACTCTCGTTTAAGGCTGAAAAATTTGATGATCTTGAAGATTATTATATAATTAAAGATTTAAAAAATATTCGGCTGTTAAAACTTGGGATAATCTACGGTGCAAATGCTTCCGGGAAAACTACAATTATAGAAGCAATAAATTTTTTACGGGAAATAGTTTTAAACCCATTTGAGAAAAAAATAGAAAAATTTGATTTTGAGCCTTTTTTATTTAATCAGATCAATAAAAATAAAAACACCATTTTTGCATTGGAATTTATTTTTAACCACATAAAATATTTATATAATATTGAACTGAATAAAACATGTGTTGTAAAAGAAAGTTTATATTTTTACAGTCCTAATAAAGCCCTTGTCTATAAAAGAAATACAAATGAGAAAAAACAATTGGTTGATATTTCCTTTGGTCCGAAAATAAAGATAAAAAAAGAGCGCAAGACATCTTTGATAGGAAATACATTGTGGAATAATACAGTGCTTGGCGGATACTTAAAAACAAATTTTGAATCTGATCAATTGCATGACGTTGTCACCTGGTTTGAAACAACTCTTAAACCAACCATTACGCCAAATACTAGTTTGATAGCTTATATTTCTAATAAAGTGGAAGAAGAGGAAATAAATAAGGATACTCTGGTAAAAATTCTCAATAAAGCTGATTTTGGAATTTCAGATATTCTATATGCCAGTAAAGAGATTAATATTGATGATAAATTTATTGATATGATCAGTAAACAACCATCTATCCCAAAATCAGAACTGGAACGAATAAAAAATAAGGGCAAGATAGAAACAAAAGAGATTTTGCTTAAACATTCTGTAAGTGATGATTCATATTTATTATCCATTGAAAATGAATCTGCAGGAACAAAGCGCTATTATGAATTTGCCGGTATTCTTGAGATGTTATTAAATGGGGAAAATATTATACCCATTGATGAATTGGAATCATCTCTTCATCCTGACCTGGTAAAGCATTTTTTACTCACTTTCCTTGTTAATTCAAATAAGTCTCAATTGATTGTTACTACACATTTCCGTGAGTTGCTTTTAGAAAAAGACATTTTAAGAAATGACGTGATATGGTTCACTGAAAGAAAAAAAGATGGGTCTACAGATTTGTTCAACCTTACTGATTTTGATTCATCTGTTGTAAGACGAACCACAGGTTCCATTTATAATGCCTATAAAATTGGTAAATTTGGAGCAGTTCCTGATTTGGATGACTATTATATTGGGCGCACAGCAATGAATAGGAAAAAATAAATGTATTTGGTATTCAAATGAATTATCGACATAGCAAACAATTCAAGCGTTCAATTGATTTTGCAACGGTCTCAGGAATTTCTCTTATATACATTTGTGATAACGGGTTATTGTAAATATTAATTTTTTGAGCTATCAGAATTCCTAAATTATCTAGTAAAACAAAAATTTCAGATAAAATAAATGCAGAATATAGCTCAAAGTCAACAACATTATTTCCAGAGTTATACATAACTTCAGGCAAGACAATTTCAGGTTTCAATTTTTCGTCATAAAGCTGGAACAGTAATCCATCTTTTGGTTCACCAAAGATGATTCTTTCATGATTCCGATGTGTAAGAATATTTCGATTTTCTTTTATTAAATTTAACCAGTTTTTACAGTTATCAATTATTGTTGAAAATTCTGTGGATATTTTTTTTCTATAACTACTTTTTGAATACTTTGTGATATCTGGCCAACCCGGTACACTCTTTTCGTTTTTAAGTTTAAGGTCTGATTCTGACAGAATGATTACCGGGGCAAGTGAATCCATAAAACTTATAAGCTCAACATGAAAATCTTTAATAGATAAGCCTAAAAAATTTTTATAATTATAAATTATTGGATCGATAGGATGGGTGAAAGTATCTGGTTTTACTTCATAGAAAAGTGAAGTTCTTTTCCAATTTATTTCTTGCAATCTTATTAGAATATCAGTTAATCTTTTTGAGGTGTATTTAAAGAAATTTTTTAGCAATTGCCCTCTATGATCATTTACCATATCGTGATTTTTTGAAAGACTACTCATGAATTTTAATGAGTCAGTACTATTACTTATAATCGCACCAACTCCTTCAAAACTTGTCCTAAGTGAATAGTTTGAATTAGATGCATTAATTAAATTCCTTGCTTTTTTAATTTTTAATAGGTCCAATATCATAGTCTAAATTTACATCCAAAAGTTAACCGTGGTGCACCCGCTGAGATACACACTGATCAGTAGCGTTACTTTGTGCATCGGCTGAACTATTCTTGTTAGCAACTTTGTTCATTTTACTTTTATAGGATGTCCTTTCGATGAAATATCTTTTCGTGTGGTTGCGGAAATATCAAGCTTTTTTAGAGGTGTTGTCACCTTTGTGCTTGATTTTTTATATAGCTGCGTTTCATTATGGATTTCTGTTTGGGAGAAATAAGTAATGTTTGGGCCATACCTCTGGATAACACCTCCGAGTATTGCGGCAACGAGAGTAGCAATCGCTGTTATTATAACAAGATATCTGTTTAGCTTGTGTTGTTCTCTCATAAGAAATTTGTTCAGTTCGTCTTGCTTTCTTATAGATCGCATTCTCCATTCGTTTTCAGCAAGGATTGTGTACTTTGGAAGAGCTCCCATTGCTTCCTCGTGCCACTTAGCGAGTTCGAAGTCGGTCAGAGTGGTTAAATCATCAGTGTCATGCATTTATAGTCCTATCGCTAATAAGTAATTACATAGTTTCTGTACCATCCAATATAATATCGATCCCACATAAGAGATAGATTGTTTGATATATTTTCCAAGTATATGTCAATAATTCTAAAATGATACTTGTATATGGATATCATGATAGTCAAACCCCTGCAATTTATTTTAAAGATTATTTTTAGGTGTTGATTTCTTCGATATTGCCTTCAATATCAAGATAGGTTTGTTTTAATTGCTCAATGGTGTCGGGGTCTGTATTCCACATGCCGCGGGCATTGGCTTCCAAGAGTTTATCAAGAATGTTTTGAAGAGCATAGGGGTTTATTTGTTCCATCCAGTTTTTAATGTCTTTGTCAAAAACGGTTTTTTCTGCAAAGCTTTGATACATATGGTCGTCGATTACTTTGGCTGTTGCATCCCAGCCAAAAATAATATCCATTGCCTTGGAAATATCGCCGGCACCTTTAAAGCCGTGGGCTTTTAGTCCTTGTATCCATTTGGGGTTTAAAAGACGGGAGCGTAAGATGTGGTTGGCTTCCTGTTTTGTTGTGCGCATTATAATATTGTCAGGGTTGGCGCTGTCACCTGCAATGGAATAGGGCATTTTGCCCTGGACTGATTTTACAGCTGATATAAGGCCTCCGTGATAACCGTAAAAATCCGTACAGGTCATCATGTCTTTTTCCCTTGTGTCTTCATTTTTTACTGTGACACTTATTCTTTTAAGGATTTTGCGAAAGCTTTTTTCATTTTGTCTGCCAAAAATATCTTGACCATAGGCATAACAAGACCATTGGATGAAAATATTGCCAAGATCATCTTTTGTTTCCCAGTTTTTGGACTCAATTAGTTTTGTAACTCCTGTGCCATAACTTCCGGGAGCTGCACCAAAGAGCCGCAAGGTTGCCTGTCTGAAAGCCGAATTTTTATCCATGCCTTTTTGGGTCATTTGTGTGACATCTTTGGTAACATGGTTGAGGATGAAATTTGATTCAATGGGTTCTTTTAACATTGCCACCTGCTGAACTGCCTTGTCTATGAGATCAACAATCAAAGGAAAGGCATCTCTGAAAATCCCGGATATTTTGGGCATAACATCAATCCTCGGGCGTTTCAGTTCTGATAAAGGTATTATTTTGATACCCCTGACATTTCCGGAACCCTTTTGCCACACAGGCTCAACTCCAAGAAGATAAAGAATTTCGGCAACATCATCGCCTTTGGTGCGCATGGTTGGGCTTGCCCATAAAATAATGCCCACATAATCAGGATAAGAATTATGCTCTGCCATGTATTTTTCTATCAGGGCATTTGCAAGGGCTTTACCTGTTTCCCAGGCAGTTTTGGTTGGTATTTTCTGGGGATCAACAGAATAAAAATTTTTCCCTGTGGGTAAAATATCTGCCCGACCCCGGCTTGGTGCGCCCGAAGGTCCTGGAGGAACAAATTGTCCTTTAAATGCCGACAGAATATAATGGATTTCATCACTTGTTTTTAAAAGCCTTGGGTAAAGATCCTGAACTATATAATCAAGCACTTTAAATACTTTTTCATCACACACATCAAGATATTTTTCCATGGTTTTTTCCATGGGGTGGGAAATATTATTATTGTGATTTGATATGGCTTTTTTAACCATGGCAAGGCTGATATCATAAGCTTTTTTAAGGATTTGCGCTCCGGTATGTCCCTTTATATTATTGATAATTTTCCCACGGTTTTTTAAAACAAAATCCATATCATAACCAAGAACATTTACAATGGATTCGTATAAAGAAGGGATATTTCCATTGGATAATCTTGTCAATTGCACAAGAGTCTCAACAAGATCATCATTTTCAGGGGCAAGCCCGAGAATATGAAGCCCTTTTGTAATTGTGGTGTCACTTATTTCACTTAAATAATGATGAAGTGTTTCTAAAAAATCATTAAAATCTGCAAGGGCTGATTCTTTTGTGAATTTAAGATCTTTGTCAATATTTGCTTTAACAACTTGCTCCCATATTAACGGGATCATTTTTATTTTTTTTAAAGGATTTAAGATTTCAGCTTCATGATAATCATTTATTAAAAGGTCAAGCTCGGAAAGCTCTTCATACAGGTCTGCATTGGCAAGGGCAGGGGGGAGATGGTCAATAATACAGGCAGAAGAACGCCGTTTTGCCTGGGTGCCTTCTCCGGGATCATTTATAATATAGGTATAGATATTGGGAATATCCATCAGGGCAAGGTCAGGATAGCATAAATTGCTCAATCCTACAGCTTTTCCGGGCAGCCATTCAAGGGACCCGTGTTTTCCCACATGTAAAACAGCATGGGCTTTGAAAATATTTTTGATCCATTTATAATGGGCAAGATAGTGATGGGGAGGAGATAATAAAGGATCATGGTAAATTTTATCAATTTGTTCAAAATATCCCCGGGGCGGCTGAATCGTCAAAAAAACATTACCGTTTATCAAGCCTGAAAACAGCATTTTATTATTATGAACAAAAAGATCTCCTGGCATTTCTCCCCAGTCCTTATTCATTTTATCTTGTATTTGTCTGGGAAGTGATTTGTGCCAGGGCATGTATTGAAAAGGTTCTGCTTTTGCTTCGGCTTTTTTGTCCATTTGCTCGGGTAAAATCCAGCGCCTGTCACAGGTCATCTTATCAAGAAGATCCTTTGCAAGGTCATTGCTTTTATCCCAGGATTTTTCAATTTTATATCCCTGTTTCTGCATATGTAAAAGCAAAAGCCTTATGCTTTCAAAGGTATCAAGACCTGATGCGCATCCAATACGGTCATTTCTCGGAGGATAATGGTGAAAAACAATGGCGATTTTTTTGTCTTTGTTTGGAATAAGGCAAAGCTTTGCCCAGTTCATGGCAAGGCTGATGATTTTTTCAATACGTTCACCAATGGGCACATATTTGTTTACAGCAGAACCTGTTATGGGATCAATTTCGGAAAGCTGCTTTGCCGCAACAGGAACACCAATGATCACGCCGTCAAGCTCGGGCTGGGCAACACTTATTGTAATATCAATAATGTTCAGTCCCTGATCGCTTTGTTCCCATTCTTTAATGCTGCGGCTTGTGGACATTGCCTGGATAACAGGCACATTAAGCCTTGATAAAAGATCTTTATATTCAGGTGCAACCATATTTAAACTAAACATCACAGGATTGATCAATACATTAATGCGGGGTTTTTCATTATCCATAAAATAACGGTCAATTACTTTATCAAGTCCTCTGCCCGGAATGTTTTTATCCTTAAATCTTGTGTGAAAAACACAAATAACATTGGCATTTTGTTTTTCAATTTCACGGATTAAACCATTAATATGTGCATTGTTTCCGGTAATATAAAAGTTTTGATAAAACCATATACCAATGGTTGGCTTTTTATTATCAAGAGTTTTAAAATATTCACAAGGTTCAGGGATTTTTTTTAGATCAGGATGATAAATACCGTCCTGGGGCTGAATTTTTGGGGTTTTTAATGGTAAATTTTCCTTAAATACCTTGTTGTAAAAGCAGATAAGCATTTGAAAAAGGTTTTCTTTACCCCCGTATCTGAAATATTGATTCAGGGTTTTCCAGAGATCTGTGTTAAGACCTCTGGAATATTTTTGCACCATTTCCATGGATTCTTCATTACTACCTGTGGGCTGTACATGGAAATAGGGTAATTTTCTGCCCTGGTCTTTTTGCTGGTCAAGACCCAGGATTAATTTATTCCATGCAGGACAGGAACGGCTCCCGGACATGAGAGTTACCACAAGAATATCTGCATTAAGAGCCTTGTCAATAAATTGTTTACAGGCATCTTTTGAAGAATCAAGCTGGGTTCTTGTCCTTGCATGGATATTTAAAGGTGCAATCTTTGTTTGAAATTGTTTTACAGCAGAGCTTAAGTTCGGAATTTCATTGGACGTTACACTGAAATATACAATATTGAAGTTTTTATCTGCCATATTTTTCATGATTTATTAAAATTTATATTCAAAACCAAAGGTAAATGTTCTGCCTGCTGCAGGATAGAAATATTCTTTACCGGAACTTGCATAGGCGTAGCCGTCATATTCTTTGTTAAGCACATTATCTATTCCTGCAAAGATTTCATATTTTTTATTTTTCCATCTCACAAGGGTGTTTAACAGACCATAGCCTTTGTAATATGTGGAATTAACATTATCCATGGCAAATCTGTCCTGGGCCATGAGATTTATATTAAAGTCAAGTTCTCCTTGATCGATTTTTAGCAATTGAATGCCAAGGTCAATGTTTATGCGGTTACGCGGAACTTTGGTGATGCGGTTCCCCTTGATATTCACCTTTTTTTTGGTAAAAAAATCAGCGGAATATTCAGCATCGGTAAAAGTATAGGCAATGGAGTAGGAAAGCTTGTCAATGGGCTTGCCTGAAAGCATAAGTTCAAATCCTTTCATGGTCGCCTCATTGATATTTTGCCTGCCCATGTATTTTCCTGCTGTATTATAGGCTGAATCCAGCATATCCTTGATAAGTATCTGATATATTGCAGCATCAATATTCAGCCATTGGGAAAATTTATATCGTGTCCCAAGCTCATACTGGGTAAAGGTTTCAGGTTTTAATTCATAATTGTTTTTTGATGAATAATATGCACTTGCATAATAGTCATATATAACCGGTGCCCTGTAAGCCTGGCTGTAACTTCCATAGATACTCAGATCATTGGAATATTGGTAATTAACGGCAAATCTTGGGTTTAACCGGTCATATTCAGGAGTTGAATCATAAACATATTTACCGCCTTTGGTAAAATCATAATCCGCTTTATTATCATATTTAAAAGAATCATATCTTAATCCTGCGGTCAATGTAAGATTATCCATGATGGAAAATTCATCCTGGGCAAATAAACCCATGGATTTTACACTGAAATCCCCTGTTTTTTTCGGATCAATTTTTGTATAGGGCAGGTTTGGATCCTTTGCAGCAGCCTTTATGGTAAAAAGATCAATATTGTCCTGATCATAGTCAAACCCAAAGGAAAACTTGTTAGCCCTTGATGCAACAGGCTTCTTATATGTGAAAATATTTCTCATGCCTGAGATATGCTCGGTAAATTTTTTCTTATAGGGTGTTGAAGTTGCCTTTAAATAATTCCTATATGTTTTATTCCGGGTTTTATAATAGACATTGCTTTGAATATCATAAATATCCTTTTTAACTTCCAGGCTGATACCTGATATTAGGTCCTTATTTTTTGTAAGGCTGTAATCTGTTGCCTGACGTCTGTCCTGCTCCTTTTGAGCCTTGGTAAGTTTTTTTGCAAGGGAACGCTCTTTGTCTGTAAAATTAATATAAGTTCCTAATTTTATGTCATCAGATATCCAGAAACCAAAATCGCCATTTACATAAATATTGTCAAGCCAGGTTTTATCCCGATACCCATCGGTTTTTTTCTTTTTTACATTAAAGCTGTAATCAAATTTATTTTTTGATCCCTGGACCAGGGCAGATATTCTTTTATCATTAAATGATCCGAATTTTGTGCTTATATTTCCTCTGAAATTATCCTTTGCTTTTTTTGTAATAATATTTATTACTCCGCGGGCTGAGTTACCGCCATAAAGTGAGGACATGGGACCCTTTACAATCTCAATTTTTTCAATGGTTTCAACAGGAATGGACTCATAATCTGTATATCCGAAATCACCAAGATTCATTGGAATCCCGTTGACAAGAACCATGGCGCCCGGAGTCATGCCAATATGGGTCCCTCGAAGCGAGAGTTTGGGTTCAAGACCTGAGGCATTGGTATAAAATACCCCGGGGATTTTTTTAATCAGTTCAGCCATATTTTTTGCATCCATGGCTTTGATATCTTTTTCATTAATCACAGAAATGTTTGAAGGGGTTTCCATGATTGTATGCTCGGTTCTGGTTGAGGTAACAACCATTTCATCCATTTTTAAAGGTTTGTTTTCACTGGCACTTGCCAAAAGGCTATAACCAATACAAAAAACAGCCAGACCAAAGGCAAACAATAATCGAGATAATTGCTTGTTCATCTATTTCTCCTTGAATTAAATAAAATACTTAAAATTTGCCGGAGATTTATAAACAAAAACCCCGGACCATTATATAATTAAATGATCTGGGGATTCCCTGGTTTATTCCACAGATGTTTTTTGTCTTATCCTTTTCCACGGGGCAGACAAATTCGTATTTTAAGGCAGGTCTTCTGACTTTCGGGTCATCCTAATTGCTGTTCCTTCCCGGCAATTAATACCAGTGGATTTATTACAGCGTTTGTCTCCGATCACAGCGGCGGGTCCGTCCCTGACTTTAACAGGGTTCCCATATTCTCCCATTTAGGGCACCTTAAACTTGATAA
>Ga0256845_1003408_pt1 | contig 10784 bp, 9 predicted proteins | sample RiftiametaG_FD_189101 | JGI IMG/M metagenome (GOLD analysis project Ga0256845, IMG submission 189101) | Tube worm associated microbial communities from hydrothermal vent at the East Pacific Rise, Pacific Ocean - Riftia | ecosystem: Host-associated > Annelida > Integument > Unclassified ... | reverse complement strand
TATGCTACAGTCGGCATGTTTATAGGTTCGCCATTAATAGGGTATTTATCACATGGATTTGGGTTGAAAAATGCCTTTTTAACTTTAGCTTTTTGCGGAATTATGTTTATTCCAGTTTCATAATTATTTTTTAAAAACCAGAAAAAAGAAACAAAATAGTTTTAGTTAGGAACATAAAAAGAAAAGGCTTTTGGAATTATTGAAACAGTTAAATTTCCAGTTCCAAGTAATTCACCATCGGCTTGAATAAACGGTTTATCTTCATCTAAAATGGTAACAGTAATTGTATCAGATTTAAAAGTTTTATAATCTTCTAATTTAACCACTGTGCCGCTAAACATTTTTGTTGTGTGTCTTAAAACCGTTAATTTATTATAATCGCCAGCAACACTTATATCAAACAAACCATCTTCAGTATTTGGGTTTTCAGTAAGTAGCATACCGCCGCCAGCATATTTACATAAACCAATTAAAATCATTAAAGATTTACCCTCAATAATTTCAGAATTAATGGTTGTTTTTGAGTTGAAATTTTTAAATAAAAACAGAGTTTTAATCGTTCCAACAACATAAGCTAAAGCTCCAAAGTGTTTTATATTACTTGAATTTTTTACAACATGACCATCAAAACCAACACCCAAAAGATTATTAAAATAGGTTGTTGTATTTTCTACTTCAACTTGACCAATATCTTGTTGTTTTACAATACCATTTTTTATGATTTGAATGGCTGTTTCAATATTTTTCGGAATGTTATACGTCCTTACCCAATCGTTTCCCGTTCCAATAGGAATCACACCAATATTAACCGTGTTTGAAGAGGTAAATTTTTGTGACATAACACCATTTACAACATTATGTAAAGTGCCATCGCCACCAATACAAATAATATTTAAAATGTCTTTTGAAATAGCTTCTTGTACAAGTTCTGAAGCATGATTTGAATATTCTGTAAATTTATAAGTATAATCAAAGTCATATTGATTTAGAAGGCTTTCAATTTTTGGCCATTTTTTATTTGCAGAGCCATTCCCCGAGGTTGGATTAATAATAACAAACCAAGGTTTTGAAGACGCTTCCATTATTCAGCTTTTTTATGAAGCAACCGCGTTAATTTTATAGATAAATCGGTTAAAATAATTTTAGAATTTCCGTTGCGTTCAATATGATAAATAGCCTCTTGTAGCTCGTTACTAATATCTAATATATTGTTGTTATGAATAAAAGGCGCAAAATTTTCAAGTTTAAATTTTTCGATTTTCGGTTCTAAATAAACTAAACTTGTGGTGTTATAATTTAAGAGTAAAGCTTGCCTGAAAAAATCTAAACAGAAATGTAAAAATTGCTTTTGTGTTTCTCTTCCTGTTTTTGCAATATCTTCGCTCCACGAAATTAAATCGTGAATAGCAGCTTTATTTCCTTTGGCTTTAAATGCAGCACGAATCCAAAAGACAAACCATTTTTCAAATTGTAAATCTTCAGAATCTTGATACACTAAATCGCAGGCTTTATTATAATTTCCGTTAGATTGATGTGCGATTTTTGTAGCTACAGAAGTTTCTAAGCTATAATTTTTAATCAACGCTTTTATAATAACTTCTTCTGCCAAAGGCGGAAAATGTAATACTTGACAACGCGATCGAATGGTGTTAATTATTTGCTCTTCATCTTCAGCAATTAAAATAAAAATAGTTTTATTTGGCGGTTCTTCAATAAGCTTTAAAAGCTTGTTGGCACAAGCAATATTCATTTTCTCTGCCATCCAAATAAGCATCACTTTGTAACCGCCTTCGTAAGATTTTAATACTAATGATTTTACAATATCTTGCGCTTCATCCACACCTATTTGCCCTTGTTTATTATCCACACCAAGCAACTTATACCAATCGAATAAATTACCATAAGGCTGTTCTTTTAAAAGTTGTCGCCATTCTTCTATATAGTGTTTAGAAACAGGATGACTTTTTGCTTTACTGCTTGTAGTAACGGGGAAAGCAAAATGCAAATCGGGGTGTGAAACATTTTTAAATTTAAGATTACAAGCATCGTTTCCAGAACCATTTTCGCCATTAGTATTATCACACAAAAGATATTGTGCATAGGCAATTGCCATTGGAAGTGTACCGCATCCTTCTGGACCTACAAATAATTGAGCATGCGGAACTCTGCCATTATCAACACTTTGCGTTAAGTGTTTTTTAATGTGTTCTTGTCCTAAAATGTCTTCGAAAAGCATGAAACAAACCTACATAATTTTTTTGTTATTAAATAGCATGAAATATTAAGGTAGATATAGTTTTTTAATAATTCTTTTGAAGCTATATCGTTTTCGTTAAAAAACTCATTTTTTAGCTTTGTTTTATTAGTTACATTTGTACTTTAATCACGCTAATATTAGAATAATGAGAACTCTTAATGATTTTAATTTTGAAAACAAAAAAGCCTTAATTCGAGTAGATTTTAATGTGCCTTTAAATGAGAATTTTGAAGTAACAGATGACACTAGAATTGTATCAGCAAAACCAACAATTATTAAGATTTTAGAAGACGGAGGAAGTTGTATTTTAATGTCGCATTTAGGACGACCAAAAGGAGTTCAAGAAGAATTCTCATTAAAACATATAGCAGATACAGTTGAAGATGTTTTAGGCGTAGAAGTTAAGTTTGTAGACGAATGTATTGGTGAAAAAGCTGAAGCTGCAGTAGCTAATTTAGAAGCGGGGCAAATTTTATTATTAGAAAACTTAAGGTTTCATAAAGAAGAAACAGCAGGTGATAAAGACTTTGCTGAACAACTTTCAAAATTAGGAGATATTTATGTAAATGATGCTTTTGGAACAGCACATAGAGCACATGCCTCTACAACTATTGTTGCTCAATTTTTCCAAGATAAAAAATGCTTCGGAAGTTTATTAGCACAAGAAATAGAGAGTATTGGCAAAGTAATGGAAACAGGTGAAAAACCAGTTTTAGCAGTACTTGGAGGCGCAAAAGTATCTTCAAAAATTACTATTATAGAAAACATTCTTGATAAAGTTGACCATTTAATAATTGGTGGCGGTATGACGTTTACATTTGTAAAAGCTCAAGGTGGGAGTATTGGCGATTCAATTTGCGAAGACGATAAAATGGAGTTGGCTTTAGAGATATTGAAACAAGCAAAAGCAAAAAATGTTCAAATACATATTCCCGTAGATGTTGTTGCAGCAAACGCATTTAGTAATGATGCCGAAACACAAATTGTTGATGTTACTAAAATTCCAGACGGTTGGCAAGGTTTAGATGCTGGACCAAAATCTATTGAAAATTTTCATAACGTTGTAATGCAAAGTAAAACCATACTTTGGAACGGACCATTAGGTGTTTTTGAAATGGAAAATTTTGCAAACGGAACGATTGCTTTAGGAAATTCGATTGCAGAATCTACTAAAAACGGCGCTTTTTCTTTAGTTGGTGGTGGTGATTCTGTTGCTGCGGTTAAGCAGTTTGGTTTTGCAGATAAAGTAAGTTATGTAAGCACTGGTGGTGGCGCTATGCTAGAAAGTTTAGAGGGAAAAACACTTCCAGGAATTGCAGCTATTTTAGAATAAACTAAATTAAGTTTTCAAATTCGCTTAAAAAATACGATTTTAGCCATACTATCGTTCATAACAGACTGTTTTAAGGTAAGGCTTCAAGACAGTCAAAAACACACGTTGAAAGTTTTAGAGAAAACTTCAAAATAATTAAATCTTAATTATTGAGCGAAACGAAATTATGGCTTTACGTTTTTTTATAATATTATTTATTTATGGTTTTGCGACTTCTTTTTCGCAAACACAAGATTCTATTGTTTCTCAAAAAGAAATAAAATTAGATTCTTTAATTGATGGAAGCATTCGTTTTAATCAACAAATTAAAGCTGAAATGGATAGCACTTCAATTAAAAAATTAGAAGACAATGAGCTTGCAGTAAAGTTTGACGAAAAATGGTTAGAAGAATTATATAGCAATAATTTATTTGATACTATTTATAAATCGGTTACCGAGCTAACTTATGAAGCTGTTGATTATCCAGAACTATCAACCGATACACTTAAAGCAAGATTAAAAGAACTTGATGCTAGAACGCCTTTTAATGTAGAATATAATCCTTCGCTAGAAAGCGTAATAAAATCATATTTAAAACATAGGCGCAAACACTTACAAAAACTCATGACTTTGAGTGCTTTTTATTTCCCGATGTTCGAGCGTGAATTGGATAATCATAATATTCCTTTAGAAATAAAATATTTAGCAATTGTTGAGTCGGCATTAAAACCAAGAGCAAAATCTAGAGTTGGCGCAACGGGTTTATGGCAGTTTATGTTTGCCACAGGAAAGGAATATGGTTTAGATGTAAGTAGTTATGTAGATGAACGTAGTGATCCCATAAAATCTACTGAGGCAGCAGCAAAATATTTAGCAAGATTATATAAAATTTTTGGCGATTGGGATCTAGCTTTGGCGGCATATAATTCTGGACCAGGAAACGTTTCAAAAGCAATACGGCGCTCTGGAGGTTATAGAAATTACTGGAATATAAGACCAAATTTACCACGAGAAACGGCAGGTTATTTACCAGCATTTTTAGCGAATATGTATATTTTTGAATATGCTGAAGAACACGGATTTAAAAAACTAAAACCAGAATTAACTTATGTAGAAACCGATACGATTAGAGTAAAGCAGATGATAACGCTCGATCAAGTTTCGGAAGTTACTGGAGTAAAAATGGAAGAACTTCAGTTTTTAAACCCATCATATAAATTAGATATTATTCCTTTTATAAAGAATGAAAATTATGCATTACGCTTGCCAAGAAACGCTATTGGGATTTTTGTAAATAACGAAGAAAAAATATATGCGTTTGCAAAAGAAGAATTTGATAAACGCGAAAAACCGTTACCCAAATTTTTTAATGCAGATAGCAAAATACGATATCGCGTAAGGTCTGGTGATTATTTAGGGAAAATAGCAAGAAAATATGGCGTTAGAGTTAGCCAAATAAAACAATGGAATGGTTTAAGAAGCAATAATTTAAGGGTTGGGCAACGGTTAAGTATTTATCCAAGAAAACCAAATGTATCAGTAGCTTCATCGGCTAAAAAAGCATCAACCACGAAACCGATTTCAGGAAATATAATATCTTATACCGTAAGAAACGGAGATTCACTTTGGAGCATTGCTCAAAAATTTCCAGGAGTTTCTATTCAAAATATTAAAGATTGGAACGATATTAGTGGTACTAAATTGAAACCAGGAATGAAACTTAAAATTTCAAAAGGATAAATTCCCTTAAAACTAACTTATTATGCGAAAAATTCTTTTAATAATATTGTCGTTAGCATTTGTAATGTCTTGTAATGACGATAAGAAAACGACAAAAAATAAACCACTTTTTAGCTCTTCGGGTAATATAAATAGTGTGTCGGTAATTATTAGTAACGAGATGTGGAAAGGTAGTGTTGGAGAAGCTATTAGAGGCGTTCTTACTACTATTGTTTCTGGGTTACCACAAGACGAACCATCACATAAGATAAATCAAATACCACCAAATGTTTTTTCTGGTTTTGTAACAAAAAATAGAACCATTTTAAAAATAGAAATGGGTAAAGCTCCAGCTATAATAATTGCAGAGGATGTATATGCTAGACCCCAAAAAGTAGTTGTTATTCAAGGGCAAACAAAAGAAGATATTATTAATTTGATGAATGATAATTCTGAAAAAATATTAAATGAATTTAAGAAAGAAGAGCTAAAAGAACAACAACGACGTATTCATAAATCGCTTCATAAAAACACATCAATTAAAGAAAAGTTAGGATTATCTATCAGTTTTCCTTCAGCATATAGAATAGCAAAAGAAGAGGATAATTTTTTCTGGCTAAGGAAAGATATTAGAACAGGAGACATGAATATAATGATTTATGAGCTCCCTTTTGATGCCTTAAAAAGAAGTGATAGCACAGTGGGTTCTATTATAAAGTTGCGCGATTCAATAGGTAAAATTCATATTCCAGGAGCTATTGAAGGCTCGTATATGATTACAGAAGAAGCTTATGCACCTTATTTATTTGAAACTATTGTTGACAACAGACCAACAATTGAAACCAAAGGAACCTGGGAAGTGAAAAATGCATTTATGGCAGGTCCTTTTATTCATTACGCTATTGAAGATAAAATTAATAATAGATGGGTGGTTCTTGAAGGCTTCACATTTGCACCTTCGGTAGCGAAAAGAAACAATATGTTTGAACTTGAAGCTATTATTAAATCTGTTAAAATAGATTAGTTATACTAAATTTTAAAAACAAAAAAGCCAACACATTGTGTTGGCTTTTACTTTATAAATAAAAGAAATTTTATTCTTTTTTATCGTCTTTAGGCTCTTCTTCTTTGCTGGCATCTTTAAATTCTTTAATACCGCTACCTAAACCACGCATTAATTCGGGTATTTTTTTACCTCCAAATAATAACAAAACAACAACAGCTATTAAAACTATTTGTGGCCAACCAATAATTAACGGTAACATATATATGCTCATAATAAATATCTTTAAAAAGCAAAGTTAATAATTAAAGTTTAATAATTTCGTTTAAAAGTTAACTTTAGCATAAAGAGAAACTAGTCTTGTAATAATTTTATATATTTTTGTTTTTAAGATGGATGACAATAAGAAGGAATCAAAAAAAATTAAACGGAAATTACTCGATAAGTATCGGTTAGTAATATTAAATGAAGATACTTTTGAAGAACGATTGTCGTTTAAACTAACGCGATTAAATGTTTTTGTATTAACATCGTTGTCGGTTATTTTTTTAATAGGCGCAACGTATTTACTAATTGCATTTACACCGCTTAGAGAATATATTCCTGGATATTCATCTACAGCTTTAAAAAAGAAAGCTCTTGAGTTAAATTATAAAACAGATTCTTTACAACAAGTAATAGGGATGAATGCACGTTATTACTCGTCTATAAAAAAAGTGCTTAAAGGTGATGTAAGTGAAGTAGATTTTAATAGAGATTCTATTATTGAAGCTGTTAAATTAGAAGCAAGCGAAGTTGATTTTAATCCAACATTAGAAGATTCACTTTTAAGAGAAAAAGTAAATAAAGAAGACAAATACAATTTATTCGAATCTGCTACAACCTCGTCAAACTTTGTGCTATTCCCACCAGTAAACGGTACAATTAGCGAGCCTTATAATATAAAAGAGAAGCATTATGCCGTAGATGTTGTAGTGGCAAAAAACACGCCGGTAAAAGCAACAACTGATGGTATTGTTATTTTTGCCGAATGGACAGCAAGCACAGGTTACGTCATGATTATTGAGCATAGTTATGGTTTGATATCTGTATATAAACACAATGCTGCTTTAACCAAAACACAAGGCGATTTAGTAAAAACAGGAGAAGTTATTGCAACCGCAGGAAGTACGGGAAATTTATCTACTGGACCACATTTGCATTTTGAACTTTGGAATGACGGTTACCCAATTAATCCAACTAATTTTATAGATTTTAAATAAATGATTTCATTAAAGTCTACACTAGCAAAACCATTTGCAAAACGCGTATATAGAAGAGTCCAAAAGTGGGCAAAGAACCCTATTGAAACTCAAGAAAAAGTATTTCAAAATTTAATAAGTAAAGCGACTTCTACAGAATTTGGGAAAGAGCATGATTTTGTGAGTATTAATAATTACAATGATTTTGTAAAACGAGTTCCTGTACGAGATTATGAAGCCTTAAAGCCTTATGTTGAAAAAGTAATTGCAGGAGAAGAAAATATACTTTGGACAGGTAAACCTGTTTATTTTGCAAAAACATCGGGTACAACATCGGGTGTAAAATATATTCCAATTACAGATGTGTCAATTAAAGCACAAGTAGAATCATCACGTAATGCGATTTTACTTTATATTAATGAAACTGGGAATAGTAAATTTGTTGATGGTAAAATGATTTTTTTACAAGGAAGCCCAGTTCTAAATAAACAAAATGGGATTAATGTGGGAAGGTTATCAGGAATTTCGGCACATTATGTGCCAAAATATCTTCAGAAAAACAGAATGCCATCTTGGGAAACAAATTGTATTGAAGATTGGGAAGCTAAGGTAAATGCTATAGTTGAAGAAACGGTTAATGAAGACATGACAATTATTGCTGGTATTCCGTCGTGGGTTCAAATGTATTTTGAAAAACTTCAACAAAAAACAGATAAAAAAGTAGGGGATATTTTTAAAAACTTCAACCTTTTTATTTTTGGAGGTGTAAATTATGAGCCTTATAGAGCAAAGTTTGAAAACCTTATTGGACGAAAAGTTGATAGTATAGAATTGTATCCTGCAAGTGAAGGCTTTTTTGCTTTTCAAGATAAGCAGAATGAAAAAGGCATGTTGCTTCAATTGAATTCAGGTATCTTTTACGAGTTTATAAAAACAGATGAGTTTTTTAATGAAAATCCCAAACGCATCCCTATTAAGGACGTTGAGGTTGGTGTAAATTATGTAATGATTATTTCAACAAACGCGGGTCTTTGGGCGTATAATATTGGAGATACGGTTCAGTTTACCTCAACAAAACCATATCGTGTAATTGTTTCAGGTAGAATAAAACATTTTATTTCTGCCTTTGGCGAACATGTTATTGGGAAAGAAGTTGAACAAGCAATGCAGGAAGCAACATTAGATTCTTCCGTTCGTATTACTGAGTTTACAGTTGCACCTCAAATAAACCCAAATGAAGGTTTACCGTTTCATGAATGGTTTGTGGAATTTGAAAATGAACCTGATAATATTTCCGCGTTAGCGAAAAAAATTGATGCATCGTTACAAAAACAAAATAGTTATTATTTCGATTTAATTGAAGGCAAGGTTTTACAACCACTTAAAATTACTAAAGTTGAGAAAGATGGATTTCAAAATTATATGAAATCGATAGATAAATTGGGTGGTCAAAATAAAATTCCAAGACTGTCTAATGATAGAAAAATTGTTGAAGAGTTCCCTCAGTATAATTAACCCAAATAGTATTATCTTTGCCCTGTATGAGTAACATAAAACACCACGAAAGAACGAGAGCGCAAGAAAGCTCGAATGCTATAGAAAGAATGTACATTACGATGCGCCATTTATTTAATAGAGGCTTCTATAAACCTATGGGCGTATCGGGAGAATCACTGCGTCAAGCACTATTATTATTGCGCCCAGAAATTTATGGCTCAATAGGTGAAGAAAAAGCTGAGCTAGAAGGATTATTATACGTAATTGATAGATTACCAATTGGTATTGAAGAATGCTCTTTTATTAATTTAACAAGTGACGAAGGGTATTCTAATTCTCATTTTAAACCTATTATTCCTGAAAAAAGACGTCGTAATTGTTATAGAATAGATGCGGAACAAATGAATATTGAAATCACTCGAGGCAGATCGGAGATTTACGATATTTTAACGCATATCACATTTCTTTTTGTCGAATCGCACAAGATAAGTAATCGCGTTCTTATTGATGAAGAAGGCACAACAACAAGAGATTGGGTTAAGCTTGAAAAGGCGGTATTAAGCACTAAAAAATTATCATTACAAGAACGTGAGATTGCCATTACTCACACGGCAAATATTTTAGGCAGAACGTTTAGTGAGTTAACTCAAGCTTATGCTGAATTTGCTACACCAAAACAGCCAGAACGTTTATTACACATTGTATATTGGTTAGGTAAATTAGCGATTGAAGAACAAATACATAATAATAAGCGCACAGTAACATTTAGCCCTGTTTTAAGAGAGCGTTTAGGGCATCATATTCATGGTGAAGTTTGGGCGAACACAATTAAAGAAACACTTTTTGAAAATGATTTATTAGAACGACCAATTCATATTATTAGTGCTAATATGCATAGTGTAAAAAACACACTTTTTACACCCAATGCTTTAAAAAATATTGTTTCTAAAAAAGATATATTTGAGGTTTACGAATCTTTAAGTAAAAAAGAAAACGAAGCGTATCGTAATAAAATTGACAAAGAAGCGTTGCAAAAAGGGATGATTTATATTAAAGATACATCAGGTGCTAATATTGATGTTCAAATATTTGACACCTCAAAAATTGACATCTCAAAAATTGATATTCCAGTAAATGAAACGGCTTTAAAATCTAAAAAACCTGTTATAGTTGTTATGGATTATGCGTTTGGTGAACAAGCGTATGAAACTATGGATGAATTGTTAAAACCATACAAAGTAAAAGGAAAAGAAATTTATTTGAATGTTGAATCGGTTTCAATAATGGGTAAAGCAGGAATTTTAGAAGGAGGTAAAGGAGATATTATGATTCCTACGGCTCATATTTTTGAAGGAACCGCCGATAATTATCCATTTGAAAACGAACTTAAAAAAGAAGATTTAGAGTGTCAAGGCGTAAACGTTTATGAAGGAGCTATGATTACGGTTTTAGGAACATCATTACAGAATAAGGACATTTTGAAATTCTTTTACAATTCAACTTGGAGTGTTATAGGATTAGAAATGGAAGGAGCACATTATCAAAAGGCAATTCAAGCAGCATCAAAAGTTAGAGGTAGCATTAATTCGGATGTAAAAGTTCGTTATGCATATTATGCTAGTGATAATCCGTTAGAAACAGGAGGAACATTAGCCTCAGGAGGTTTAGGCACATCGGGTGTTAGGCCAACATATTTAATAACCAGAAAAATATTAGAACAAATATTTAATTAATAAATTAAAATTATGAGTAAA
>Ga0256845_1003407_pt1 | contig 10789 bp, 9 predicted proteins | sample RiftiametaG_FD_189101 | JGI IMG/M metagenome (GOLD analysis project Ga0256845, IMG submission 189101) | Tube worm associated microbial communities from hydrothermal vent at the East Pacific Rise, Pacific Ocean - Riftia | ecosystem: Host-associated > Annelida > Integument > Unclassified ... | reverse complement strand
CCGAGCTGAAGGGCCTCACGCAGGAGCGCCTCACGGGTGCCGGCGCCGGTTTTGGTGAAGATGTTGTGCATGTGCCACTTCACGGTCGCCTTGCTGATCCCGAGGTCCGCGCTGATGTCCGCGTTGAGGCGGCCGTGCAGCACCCGACCGAGGACCTCGTGTTCACGCGGGGTCAGTTTGGCCGAGTCCGTGAGCCGGGTGACCGCCCATCGCAGGCGCGAGTCGGGGGAGCCCTGGTCGAGCTCTCGGATCGCGCTGTAGCCGAGGGCCTCGAGCAGCGCCGTGATCTTTTTGGCCTGCTCGTCGTCGTCGACCGAGAAGCGGATGCGAATTCTGTCGGGGGTGGTCATGGCGTGTGGTGGTCCTGGGAGAGGGGGAGGTCTTCGGCGCAGGTGCAGCGGCTGAGCCCGCGGCTGCTCAGCTCGCGCTCGATCAGAGCGACGGCGGCGGGGCTGTAGATGTGGGTGACGACCGTGCGGTCGTGGCCGCGGGCCTTGTTGAGAACGGCGCGGGAGTGGGCCCGGCTGCCCTTGAGGCCGAGGTGGGCGATCAGTCGACCCACGCGCATGGGGGTCATGGCGCACCAGCTCTGCGCGATCCGGGTGGATGTCGACCAGCCGTGGGAGAGGGCCTCGCTGAACTCGTCGAGGTGCCCGCCCAGGGCGATGTCGCTGGCCACGACCCGGTGGGCGACGAGCTGGTCGGCGTCGACCCGACCGGCGACCTCGAGGCGATCGAGCAGCCGCTCCAAGACCGCAGCCTGAAAACAGCGGCGCTCGAACTCGAGGCGGTTGCGGGCGATGGTCGCGTCGTCGAGGGAGAGCAGGGGTCGCTCGAGGGACTGGGCGGCGCGGGCCCAGGCGTGGAAGTCGGGGATGACGCGCTCGCGCAGGTGGGTCCTCAGGCGGCGGCAGGCGGCGGCCGCTTCGACGCAGGCGATGAGCTCATCGATGGCCTCGATCGAGACCAAGACCAGAGATGCCCTGCGCCGCTGAGGGCTGAGCTTCACGTGTGCGTGCTCGAGCTGCTCGACGAGCTCGCGCTGGTCGCTGGCGCCCAGGAACACCAGCGCGTCGGTTGGACAGCGGACGACCCACTGTCTGGCGAGCACGGCCAAGAGGGCGGGGACATCGTCGAGACCCATGAGCGGCGCGAGCTCGCAGGCCAGCCACATCGGCCGGTGGTCGCAGCTGACCGTACTGAGGCTCCGGCCTTCGAAGCAGCCGACGAACTGCACAGCGATGCTGTGTTCGGCACCCGCTCGGGGGGCGCTGGTGTGAGCGGGGAGGGGAGCCTCGAGGGGGGTGCCGAGGCCAGCGCCGATGGCGTTGCGCTGGTCTGCACCCGCTCGAGCGCGGCTTTGTGGGTCTGGCAATCGCAACAACATCGTGTCCAACCACCCACAATATGAGGCACGACTCGGCGACGGTCATTGACCCCACTGTCACGAGAGGATCACGCGCAGGAACGGTGACGCTCACCGTTGAACCGTTCCGAACCGAGCGCGCGGGTCCCCGCTCTTGGGTGGGCCGCGCTCGAGCCCGATCTCGCCAGGCGAAACCTGAACGTAAGGCCGGGGCTCGGGGCTGCGCCGGACGCCAGGCGAAACCTGAACGCAAGGCCGGGGTCAAGATCGACATGGGGTACGAGACCATGGGTTTCACCACAGGGTCGCCGGGGCCGGGGCCGAGGCCGGGCCGGGACTTGACGCTAGGAGGCGAACGAAGTAGGAATGCGCCCCTCCAGGCCTGGGCCCAGATAGCTCAGTCGGTAGAGCAGGGGACTGAAAATCCCCGTGTCGGCGGTTCGATTCCGTCTCTGGGCACCATTTTGACCCCGCAGGTACTGCCTGCGGGGTCTTCTCTTTGGTTTGGCGGATTGCCTGTAGACGGTCCGTATTTCGGTTCCTGTCGCCAGCGCGGTCTGTGGCGGCCACGGCCGTCTACCGCTGAGCACCAACCAAACAGCCAGAATGGCGAGCGGCTTCTACGCGCCTGAGTCCGAGGGGGAGGCCGCTTCATCAAAATGCTGTGATGGCCAACTCGAAGACTCGAGTACCCAGTTTCCCGCGTTGAGGTAGACGTAGGAGGCCCGTTGCCCACATCCAGTGACCCCCTGGCTGCACATGTTGTAGCTCGCGGTTCCACACTGCCCCGAGACGTGGACGACCTGGAGCTCCTCGACGGGACAATTCATGTCGAACGAGGCTTTGTCCCTCAAATTCTGCATGGATGTATCAGTCGCGGGCCCCCACGTTGCGCATCCGGTCGTGGCCAGAAGCAGCGCGGCCATGCCGACTCGCACGACTAGTTGGGCATTTTCGAGATTCTGCTCCACATGGACCAGACCTTGCCCGGCTTTTGAGAGGCACGCAATGTGTCCTGTCTGGACTTCGGCCACGTGCTGGGCGCGACCCAGGGCGCCCGAGTAGCACTAGGTATTGTCGAGGGCGTCTACGCTTGTGCGTCGGCGGCCTATCAGACCCAGATCATTATGCATGCATGATCTGCATGCATGCGATCTGCCGGAGTCGGGCTGCTAGGTTGCGGTCGAGGACCGACAAGTCGAGCCCGTGCTCGGCCGCGGCCTGGAGTCCAGTCCGACTGAATCAGGACGGGCTGTGGTCACCGCAGCAGCTCTGGACCGCCAGAGCTAGTTCCTGATGGCAGCAAGTACGTCCACGAACTCGCGTGCCGCAGCCTCGTCGACCGCAGCGTAGCCCCAGATGTACTCTCCTGCGGAGTCGTACACACTCACGACCCACCCGTTGCGTCTGGGCATGGTCTCGATCTCGACCTTGGCGATGGCATCGAACGAGAGGGTCTGGGTCATCGTCGCCCCGCTGACAACGAAGATGACCGCCGCGTACGACGATTCGACATCGACTCGAACGGGACGCGTTCCCTTGCCGGACATCATGAGATACCGGAGACGTTCGTAGGGGTCGCCGTCGACAGCCCCGGGTGTGTGCGCGACGGCCTCCCAAGAAGAGGCACACGCCGGGGCGGTGGCGAGCACCATCGCAGCGAGGAGAAACTGACTCAGAGTCGAGCGAAACATGGCGGGAGTTTGCCACTCCGGCGACGGCCGTGCACCCCGGGGTTTACGTTGGTAGGGCGGGTGGGACAGCCGGCCAGATTCGGGACGGGTCTTCTCTTGGGAGCCTGGTCCGGACTCAAGTCCGCAGCAGGGCGACGAGCTCGGCGTGGGCGCCCAGGGTGTCCGCGTCGTAGGTGATCGAGTCGCTGGGGATCTGCAGGCAGTAGCTGCCGTGGCCGTCGTTGCGAAGCCAGCGATCCCAGAACCCGGGGACCTGGGACTCGAGGTCTTTGCGCAGGCGGTTGAGAGCCTGGCGGGTGCCGCTTTGGATCTCGGGGACGTCGAGCAGGGAGAGGTGCTGACCCGGGGAGCGCTTGGCGTGGATGGCCAGGCGCGCGAACAGGCGAAAGCGCTGCTCGGACAGGAGCAGCTCTTTGCCGTTGACCTGGAGGTTGCAGCGCCGCCGGTCGTAGGTCCCGATGAGGTGGATGGCGGGCGGCCCGGTGTCGAGGGCCGGGCCCTCGCCGGCGCGTCGACCCTCACCGGCGCGTCGACCCTCGCCCGGGTCGCTGGCGGTGTCGTAGCGGGCGGTGTCGTAGCGGGCGGCCCTGAGCTCGGCGCGCTTGGAGAGGAGGTCTTTGATGGCCTGCTCGGGCGAGACCTTGTCGCTGTCGAAGGGCTTCTTGATGAAGTCGTCCGCGCCCGCCAAGAGCGCGCGTCTGCAAAACTCGTGGTCGTCGCCGTGGGCGGTCATCACGATGATGCCCGGGCGGCGCGCGTCGGGCAGGGCGACGATCCGATCGAGGAGGTTGAAGCCGATCTCGAGCCGGGGGAGGCGGCCCTCCTTGAGGGGGATCGAGAGGTCGAGGAGCACGTAATCGAACATCGTGTCCTCGAGCAGGCGCAGCGCGTCCTCCTGGGAGGACGCGGACAGGACGTCGTGGCCGAGAGACTCGACGGTCTCCGTCACGAGGTCGAGGAGGGTCGGGTCATCCTCGACGACGAGGGCCACGTGCTTGGTTCTCGAGGGCGAGAGGCTCATGGCGTACCGCTAGCGATGATGTCGCCAATTCTGGTGTGAGTCCATGTCGAAGCGGGGTCGAGGCGGGGTCGAAGCGGGGTCGAAGCGGGGTCGAAGCGGGGTCGAAGCCAGGCCTGAACCAGAGCGCTCAGGGGCTCGCGCTGCCCTCGGGGAGGAGGCAGCGCACGGTTGTGCCGGCGTCGGGCTCACTGTCGATCTGAAACCGGCCGCGGCATTCACGCTCGATGATCTTTCGGGCGAGGGGCAGCCCCACCCCCGTGTGCTGGTCGTCCTTTTTGGTGCTCACCATGGGCAGGAGGGCCCGAGGGATCTCCTCGGGGGTCATGCCGTAGCCGTCGTCGATGACGTCGATGCCGATCTGGCCTCGGCGCGGGTGTCGGCAATGAATCACGACAGTACCGTCCCCCTCGCAGGCCTCGACCGCGTTCTTGACCAGGCTCGAGAGGGCCTGGAGGAGGCGGCCGCGAGGGACGTGGAGCCGGGTCCCGGGGCGGGTGTCGAGCTTGACCTCGATGACCACGGAGGCGGGCACGTCGAGGGCATCCCTGACCAGACCGATGACCCTCTCGAGCAGCTCGCCGAGCTCGACGTCCTCGGACTCGTAGCGCGGGTCGTCGACGAGGCGCTTGGTGTCCTCGAGCATGAGCTTGAGGAAGCGAGCCCGATCCCGGGCGATGCCCAGGTTTCGTTCGTAGTGCTTCTTGGCGGTCCGGCTGCCCTCGAGGTTGGCGTTGAGCTTGTCGAGGGCCCCGAGCAAGCCCGCGACGACGGTCCGCATCTCGTGGGTGGTCTCGTTGGTGAGCAGCTTGAATTTGTGCTCCGAGAGCTTCTCGGCGGCCGTGGCGACGGCCTCTCCATGTTCCTCGCGCAGGCGGTCGAGCTCGCTGGCGACGACATCGATCTCGTCGGTCTTGCGCTGGTACTCCCGGTCGAGCTCGCGACGGCGGTCGGCGGCCCCGCGGGCGGCCTGAGCGACATATTGGTTGTCGTCGGCCTCGAGGCGCAGGGCGATCGTCTCGAACAGGGGGTGCTCCACGTGCACGAGCCCACGGGCGATGGTCCGCCGGACCTCCCATTTGGGGTCTTCGGTCAGGGCCAAGAGGCGCTCCACGAGCACGCGCAGCTCGGTGCCCGAGGGGCGTGTGCGCAGCTCGTCGATCATGGTCTCGATGACCTCGACCCGCCGGGTCCAGGGCTTGTCGACGATCGCCCCGAGGGCCGGATCACGCTCGATCTTGGCTGCGAGGGAGTCGGAGGCCGACCAAGCCCGGGGCTGGGCGCGGTCTGCCTCGGTCGAGGGGAGTACTGGGGCCGGGGCGTGGGCGGCCGTCGATTTTTTGCGGCGTTTGGAGCGGGGGGCGCTCAATGCCCGTACCTCCGCTTGCGCTCGAGGAAGGCCTCGGCACCGCCCTCGAGGATCTGTTCGATCTCGTGTTTGACTGCCTCGACGTCGCCCGAGGCTCGGAGCCGGCCGCGCTGGCCGTCGGACTCGGTCACGAACACACTCTCCGCGTCCCCGAGCACCGGGATGTTGGGGTTGTGGGTCACGAAGATCAGCTGGCGCCGGGCTTTGACCACGGCGATGTTGCGGACCACGGTCTCGTAGATGAAGGCGTTGTCGAGGTTGTCCTCGGGCTGGTCGATGAGCAGGGGGCGATCGCTGTCGAGCAGCAAGATCGGCAGGATGGTGGTGCACTTTTGGCCCGTGCTCAGGGTCGAGGCGTCCTTGTAGGTGCCGCCGTCGCACAGCTCGATCTTGGGTAGATCTTCGAGCTGGAGGGCCTCGAGGTCGAGCAGCAGCTTGCCGTCCTCGGCCGCGCGCATCCGGTCGATGAGCCAGTCGGCGAGCTCGTCGCGGACCTCTAAGGTGGCCGCTATCTCGGAGATGGCGCCGCGCTCGATCAGGCGCACGAGCTCCCGGGGGGGCAGGTTCTGCTCGATGCGCGCGACCAGGGTGTTGTAGTGGCGGCCCTGGCCCCTGAGGGCGTTGCGGAGTCGCTCGGCGTAGTCTGCCCGCTCGCCGAACTGGGTGATGCTGACCCGAATCTCGGGTTGGAGGCGCTCGCTGATCCGCCGGGCGGTGCGCTGGCGCAGGGCGAACACTCGGTCGTGGAGCTCGGAGATCTTGTCGAGCAGCTCGCCCCGCTCTCTGTCGAGGTCGTTGAGCTCGGTGCGCCGCCGCTCGACCTGGCGCTTTTGCTCGAGCAGCTCGTTGAGCCGGCCCTGCATGCGCGCGCCCTCCCGGGCCTGGGCCTGGGCCTCGTGGTGCTGCTGGAGCAGCTCGGTGTAGCGCTGCTCCTGGCTCGAGTGGGCCTCGCCGAGCTCCCGGTCGAGGGACTCGACGCTGGCGCGGGTGTCCTCGACGAGCTGGCGGGCCGAGCCCAGCTGCCCGGCGACGTCGTTGCCGGCCTGCTCCAAAACCAGCTGGAGGCGCTCGAAGAGCGGCCTGTTCTCGCCTTCGTTGAGCTCGAGCAGGCGCCCGAAACCACGCACGGTTCGGGTCAGGGCATCGAGCTGATCGAAGGTCGCGGCCAGGGTCTCGTCGACCCGCTTGATGGTCCGCTTCTCCTGGTCGCGGCTGCCCTTGAGGGTGACCTCCCGGTTGATGTCGTCGGCCTTGTCGCCGCCCACGTCGAGGGCCCCGATGCGCTTGCTGATCTCGGGGATCTCCGCGAGGGCCTCCTCTCGGTCGGCGATCGCCTGGCGCAGGCGGTGGATGTCGGCGCTGTTTTTCTCGAGGTCCGAGAACAGGCTGCGGCGCTCGGGTTCGAGGCCGGCGATCTCCTCGTGGACGAATTGATCGATGATCGAGAGCTGGGCCCGGGGGCTGATGGCGATGTCTTCGATCTGGTGTTGGCTGAAAAAATCGGCGGCGAAGACCTGGCCGCGGTCGAGGGAGATCTCGACCGGTGAGCCGCGCTGATCCGAGACCTCGGGGGGCCCGCTGCTGCCCCGGTGGACCTGGTAGACCATGCCGTCGCGGGTCTCGATGGTGAGCTGGACCGTGCCCCGGTCGAGGTTGGCCTTGATCAACTTGGTGAGCTGTTGCTCCCGGACGCTGTCGTCTTCGGGGGTCTGGCCCAGGCAGTGTCGACACAGCTCGAGGATCGTGGTCTTGCCCGTGCCCCGGGCCCCGATGATGCAGTTGAGGCCGGCGGCGAAGTCGAGTTCGAGGCCGTCCCAGAACCCTCCCAAGACCTGGAGTTTTCGGATCTTGTGTGACGGGTGCGAACCAGCTTGGGGAGGCGCCATCGCCGACAGGGTACTCCGGCCCGGGGCCCGAGCGCACCCTCCTCCCGACCCGGCCGGGCCTGGTTTCGCCAGCGTGTGCCGGGTTGGCGGGGGGCCGTGGGAGGTCTATGTTTCGGTGATGGCGAAGGACGGACTGACCCACTTCGACGAGGCTGGGGCGGCGCACATGGTCGACGTCGCGGCGAAGCCCGAGAGCCCACGCATGGCTCTGGCGCGGGCCCGGCTGCGCATGGCCCCCGAGACCCTGGCCAGGATCGAGGCCGGCCGGATCGGCAAGGGGGACGTGCTCGGAGTCGCCCGGCTCGGGGGGATCAGCGGCGCCAAGCAGGGCTCGCTGGCGATCCCCCTGTGCCACCCGGTGCGGATCACTGCGGTCGAGATCAACTTCGAAGTCGACCCCGAGCTCCCGGGGATCACCGTGGAGGCGCGGGTCGAGGCCGTCGATCGCACGGGCCCAGAGATGGAGGCGATGTGCGCCGCGAGTGCGGCGGCGCTGACCATCTACGACATGTGCAAGGCCATCGACCGGGGCATGGCCGTGGTCGAGCTGCGCCTGGTCGAGAAGCGGGGCGGCAAGTCGGGGCACTGGGTCGGCTGAGGGCCAGGCTGGACCTGGGGGCCGGGGGCTTGCAGACTCCCGCCCGTGCCACGCGCTCAGGTCTTGCTCAGCGAGAGTATCCACGCCTCCGCCGACGACGCTTTCGAGCGTGCCGGGATCGCCGTCCACCGGAGCACCGCGGGGCTCGGGATCGAGGAGCTGATCGCAGCTCTAAACGCGCTCCCGGGGGACGGCCCTGTGATGCTCGGGGTCCGCAGCAAGACCAAGGTCCGGGCGGCCGTGTTCGAGGCGGTCCCCCGTCTGGCGGGGATCGGGGCGTTTTGTATAGGCACCGATCAGATCGATCTCGAGGTCGCTGCGGCCCACGGCGTGGCCGTGTTCAACGCGCCGTTCTCCAACACCCGCTCGGTCGCCGAGCTGGTCTTGGCCGAGCTCATCTTTTTGTCGCGTCAGATATTCGGGCGCAGCTGGTCGGCCCACGAGGGCGAGTGGCGCAAGGACGCCCGCGGGGCCCACGAGGTCCGGGGCAAGACCCTGGGCATCATCGGCTACGGCCACATCGGCAGCCAGCTCAGCGTGCTGGCCGAGGGCCTGGGCCTGCGGGTCATCTATCACGACGTCGTCAACAGGCTCCCGCTGGGCAACGCCAACGTGGCGCCGAGCTTGGACGCGCTGCTCGCCGAGGCGGACTTCGTGTCCCTTCACGTCCCCAACACGGCCGAGACCCGGGGCATGTTCGGGGCCGCGCAGATGGCCAAGATGAAGGCCGGTGCGTACTTGATCAACGCGTCTCGGGGCACGGTGGTCGACATCGAGGCCCTGCGCGACGCGATCGTCGACGGGCGACTCGGGGGGGCGGCGGTCGATGTGTTCCCGAGCGAGCCCAAGGCCGCGGGCGACCGCTTCGAGTCCCCGCTCCAGGGCCTGCGCGAGGTCATCTTGACCCCCCACATCGGCGGGAACACGCAGGAGGCCCAGGCCAACATCGGCCTGGAGGTCAGCGAGGCGCTCAGCGCCTATATCCAGACTGCGCGGACCACCGCCTGCATCACGCTGCCGGGCGTCGACGCGCCGGCCCTGCGTGCCGACGGGGGCTGCCGCCTGCTCAACATCCACCGTGATGTGCCCGGTGTGCTCTCGGCGGTCAACCAAGCGGTCGCCGGTGTCGGTCTGAACATCAGGGGCCAGCGCCTCGAGACCCGCGCGGGAGTCGGCCTGCTGTTGATGGATGTCGATGTGCCCCGGGAGGACCCCCGGGCCGAGCAGCTGCGCGCGAGCCTGGCGGCCCTCGACCACTCGGTGCGGACCCGGCTGCTGGAATAGGGGCTGCTGGAATAGGGGCTGCTGGAATCGGGGCTGGTGCTGGAATCGGGCTGGTAGGCTCTGGCATGTCGAGCCGCAGGGGTGACTTCGTCGAAGTTCGGGACGGCGCGCAGCTGCGCGAGATCCTCGGCCCTGCGACCGCCCGAGCCGCGACCAAGGCTCGGCCGTGTCTGCACGCCATGGATCGGCGGTGGATCGCCTGTACGCGGTTTTGCCTGGTCGCGACGGCCGACGCCGAGGGGCGCTGCGACCTGTCGCCCAAGGGCGATCCGGCCGGCTTTGTGCAGGTGATCGACGATCGGACCCTGGTGATCCCCGAGCGCCCGGGGAACCGGCGCGCAGACAGTTTTCACAATGTCTTGAGCAACCCCCAGGTCGGCCTGTTGTTCATCATCCCCGGGCGCAGGGACACGCTGCGGATCAATGGCCGGGCCAGGGTGATCCGCGATGCCGACTGCTTCGACGCGATGCGGATCGAGGGCCACCGGCCCAAGCTCGCGCTGTGGGTCGAGATTGAGGAGCTCTTCTATCACTGCGCCAAGGCGTTCATGCGCGCCGAGCTCTGGGAGCCCGAGCGCTGGCGCCCCGAGGCCATGCCCTCGCGCCCGGAGGTCGTGATGGCGATCGAGGAGACAGAGAAGACCCGGGAGGAGCTCGAGCACTACTACGGCCCGGCCTACGCCGAGAAGCTCTACCGAGAGTAGTTCGCTTCAGAGGCGCTCGCGGAGCACGTCCTCGATGAACGCCAGGCGGGCCTGCCAGGCCTCGACGATGCGCTCTTGGCCCTCGATGTGGTGGCCTTGGCCCTCGATCTCGAGGTAGCGGACCTGTTTGCCGGCGGCCTTCGCTGCGGCTGTAAAGGCCTGGGATCCGACCACGGGCACACGCCAGTCGTTGGCGCCGTGGAGCAGGAAGATCGGCGCGTTGAGCTCCTCGACGTGGTTGACTGGGCTCCGATCGTCGAGCCGAGCCCGGTCTTCTGGGACGGCCGGATCGCCGGCCTCGAGCACCACCCAGTCGGGGATGTTGGTCGCGTCGTGGAAGGCCACGATGTCCGAGAACCCGGCCTCGGCCAGGCCGAAGGCGAAGCGGAACGGACCCGGAGCGGGGCGCTGCTCGGGAAAGGTGAAGGTCATGGCGCGCATGGTGGCGTAGCCCCCGTGGCTGCGCCCGTAGACCCCGATGCGCGAGGCGGGGATGTCGAGGGAGCCCTCGATCCAGTCGGCGACAAAAAACAGATCGACGATCTCGTCGCCGCCCAGGTCGCGGTCGTTGAGGGCGTGGAAATCCTTGCCGAAGCCCGACGAGCCGCGCACGGAGGCGGAGACCACGGTGATCCCGGCCGCGCACAGGATGTGGTCGTAGCGGGTCCAGACGTTGTCGCCGCCGTAGAAGGAGCGGACCATGGCGACGGGTCCGCCGGCTTCGGCGTTCAGGGGCTGATCGGGGCGGAGGACAAAGGCGTGGAGCTCCCGGTCGAAGGTCGGGATGGTCGCGGCCTCGGCCCGACAGCGGACGAGCTGGCGCTGCCGGTCCTCGGGCAGGGCGACCAAGAGGCGGTCGACCTGGTCGAC
>Ga0256845_1003406_pt1 | contig 10800 bp, 14 predicted proteins | sample RiftiametaG_FD_189101 | JGI IMG/M metagenome (GOLD analysis project Ga0256845, IMG submission 189101) | Tube worm associated microbial communities from hydrothermal vent at the East Pacific Rise, Pacific Ocean - Riftia | ecosystem: Host-associated > Annelida > Integument > Unclassified ... | reverse complement strand
GATGGGTTTTTCATTTTGTACTGTTTAGGGTTTTTCTATATTTAGCTTAAAATAAACAGGAAATGCAAATTCAGTTAAAAAAATACACTTTAGAACTAAAACATACCTTTGGCATTTCTAGAGAGTCCCATGATTTTCAGGATACAATGATTGTTGGATTGACAAAAAATGAAGTGACAGGCTATGGAGAAGCCACTTCAAATCCATACTACAATATTACCGCAGAAAGCATGATGCTAGAGATAGAAAATGTCTGTAGCATAATTGAATCCCATGATTTTTATACCCCAGAGATTTTTTATCAATTTATAAAAAACTTAGGGTTAAGCAATTTTACCATCTGTGCATTGGATTTGGCCGCACATGACCTTTATGGTAAACTCTTGGACAAACCGTTATACAAGATTTGGGGCACAGAGATAGACAATTATCCCATTACAAATTATACTATAGGCATTGATACCGTTGAAACCATGGTATCTAAAATGAAAGAAAAACCATGGCCCATTTATAAAATTAAATTGGGCACAACTGATGATGTGGCCATAATTAAAGAACTCCGTAAGCATACCAATGCCATTTTTAGGGTAGATGCCAATTGTGCATGGACTGCCGAAGAAACCATCCATAATGCCCCATTACTTAAAGAATTGGGTGTGGAATTTATAGAACAACCTCTAAAAGCCAATGATTGGGAAGGAATGGAGAAAGTAATGCATTATAGTGTGCTGCCCATTATGGCAGATGAAAGCTGTATTGTAGAAGAAGAAGATGTGGAAAAATGTGGATTACATTTTAATGGCATAAATATTAAACTGACCAAGTGTGGCGGACTGACCCCTGCCCTACGCATGATAAAAAAAGGAAAAGAATTAGGTCTAAAAGTCATGGTTGGTTGTATGACAGAATCTAGCGTGGGAATATCTGCCATAGCGCAACTTTTACCACAATTGGATTATGTAGATATGGATGGTGCCATGTTGCTTAAAGGAGACATTGCCCAAGGTGTAAGAATACTAGATGGTGGAAAAGTTGAATTTCCTATATTGGGAGGTAGTGGAATAATAATGAATTAATGGCGCACTATATAGATGCATTTCCTGGCAGGGAAATTATATTGAATAACAAGAAGTATTTATACTTTGGAGGTACAGCTTATTTGGGTTTACAGACTGATGAAGAATTTCAACAATTTTTTATAGACAATGTAAAGAAATACGGCACCAACTATGGCGCTTCTAGAAAATCCAATATTCAACTTTCTATCTTTCATAAAACTGAAACTTATTTATCTAATCTGGTAGAAAGTGAAGCTTGTATTACACTCTCATCTGGATATTTGGCAGGGCAATTGGTGAGTCAATATTTAAACAATTCAGAGCACACTCTTTTTTATGCTCCAAATGCCCATTCAGCCTTATATCAGTTAAATAGACAACCTTTTGATTCATACACATCACTCCACACTGCCATTAAAGAACATTTAGCTACAGAAACTAGCATTCCTGTTGTCTTGCTAGATTCCATAGATTTCTCAGGCAACAATTATCCAGATTTCAATGAACTTAAATCCCTGCCCTTAGAAAAAACAATTCTTGTAGTAGACGATTCTCATGGTATAGGTATTGTTGGTGAAAATGGAAAAGGAGTTTATAAAGAATTATTGGCATTACAACCCAAAGAACTTATTGTATGCTGTTCATTGGGAAAAGGTTTTGGAATACAAGCAGGAGCTATATTTGGAACAAAAGACCGAATCATTAATTTAAAAAATACTGACTTCTTTGGAGGCGCAAGTCCGGCTACACCGGCAAGTATGGCCACGCTAATTTCTGGTGATTTTATTTATGTTAAAAAAAGAGAAATTGTCACAAAGCATATTAATTACTTTATAGAGAATATTGATTCAATCAATGTTTTTAGTTTTATGAAAGGACATCCTTCTTTTAGTTATTCTGATAATCCACTGACCAAACATTTGGAAGCAAATGGAATTATAGTAACCGGTTTTTACTATCCAAGTGAAAGCTCATCTTTAATGAGTAGAATAGTACTAAATGCTTCACATTTACAAGAAGATATTCAACATCTTACAAATTCAATAAATAATTATTTCTTAAAATAAATGGATAATTTTTTTAAATTGATAATTTTTTAACTTAAAAATTGAATATTCATCAATAAAATTGTATCTTCTGTACATTACAGTAACTTTAAAAACATTAACCATGAAAAAATTACTTGGATTGATTTTCTTGATGTTGTTTCTAGTCTCTGCAACGGAAATGACCTCACCTAAGCCACACGCAAAAAAGTCCCTAGAAGGAACTTGGGAATTAGTCAGTTATTACAATTATGATGACAATGTAATCACAGATACCATTCTGGCCAACGAAACAAACAGACAAGTTAAAATGTTTTACAACCACAAAGTCATGTGGACCAAATATGTGCCTTTGGATACGGTTGAATGGTTTGGTTATGGATCGTATGAAACCACAGAAGACAGACTTAGAGAAACTTTAGAATTTGGATCAGCCGCCATTATGAAAATCATGGACACCCTTAGGGTCTTTGAACTTGAATTGATACTGGAAGAAGACATATATAGTCAAATCAATCTTGATGCTGAAGGGAATAGGTTTTTTTCAGAAAATTATAAACGTATTGATTGATTCCAAAATGGAATAATTTTCAAAACCATATATAAAATAATGGGCGCTGTCATTTTTAATGAAGCGCCCATTATACTTTTTATTAGTTACCTAAACTTATGAGACAGTAGCTTCTGTTTCCACTGTAGCTAAATAACGTTCAGCATCCAGAGCAGCCATACAACCTGTCCCTGCTGCGGTCACTGCTTGTCTATATTCTTTATCCTGTACATCTCCGCATGCGAAAACTCCAGGTAAACTTGTTTTTGTAGATTTCCCATGGGTAATAAGATAGCCTGTATCATCCATACCCAATTGCCCCTTAAAAATATCAGTATTGGGTTTGTGCCCAATGGCAACAAAGTATCCTGTGATAGCAATTTCTTCTTTCTCACCAGTTTTGTTGTTTACCATACGTATACCTTCCACAACCTGCTCTCCCAACAGCTCATCAACCTCTGTATTGTACTTAATATCAACATTTGGCAAACTGGTTACTCTATGTTGCATAGCCTTGGAAGCTCTCATATAATCCTTACGAATCAACATTGTGACCTTGTTGCATATATTGGCCAAATAAGAAGCCTCTTCTGCAGCAGTATCCCCTGCTCCAACAATAACAACATCTTGGCCTTTATAGAAAAAACCATCACAGACCGCACAGGCAGATACACCTCCGCCCCTTAAACGTTGTTCACTGGGAATACCCAAATACTTAGCCGTAGCACCCGTAGAAATAATAACCGTTTGGGCTTCAATAACTTTATCGTTATCTACAGTGACTTTATGAATACCCCCAACCTCATTGCTAAAATCAACAGCTGTAACCATCCCAATACGTACTTCTGTACCAAAACGCTCTGCCTGTTGTTGCAATTGTACCATCATGGTAGGGCCATCAATTCCTTCAGGGTAGCCTGGGAAATTATCTACCTCCGTAGTAGTAGTCAATTGTCCTCCTGGTTCCATTCCTGTATAAAGCACAGGTTTTAAATCGGCACGAGCCGCATAAATTGCAGCTGTATACCCAGCTGGGCCCGAGCCTATAATTAATGTTTTTAAACGTTCTATATTTTCTGACATAACTTTGATTCTACATTAAAAATCTATGTAACAAAAGTAGGGTTTTTGATAAAAAACTTACTTTAAAAGTTATCAAAAGTTGTTAAACAGAACTTCCTAAAATCAAAAAATAACAGAGTTAAATTAATCGCTCTAAATGGAATAATATTAATAACGCTTGCAATAGTTTTATACAACAGAGCTGTAAATAGTAAATTTGACAATACATTTTTAATTCTGCAATTTATAGAATTTGCTTTTGGGTTAATCAATATATTTATGCTTGGCTTAATGGTTAGAGACGGTAGAATATTAACAGGGAAAATAAAAAAATCAGTAATTTGATTATGAATGATTTAAGCAAAAAATACAATAAAGGAATAATTGCAATACATTGGATTACCACAGTTTTAATTGTCGTATTATTTCCACTTGGAAAATATATGGAAGATATATGGAAGATATAGAACCTTCAGAAAAAATGGGATTAATAAAGGTTCATATAATATTGGGAATTATCGTTTTAATTTTAACTATCATAAGAAGTTGGTTGTTTTTCAAAAAAGAAAGACCTAGTGATTTAAAAACAGGCTCAAAACTAAACGACAAATTGGTTATTTTGATACACAACCTATTTTATTTCTTACTACTCGGAATTGCATTCTCAGGTATAGGGACTATGATTATTGGTGGTTATAAAGAAGCGCTTCAATCAAATAATTTTGAATTAATAAAAAATCACAGCGAAATTACGCCTCTTAAACCTCACGGAATTATGGCTGTAATTATGATGATTTTATTGGCACTACATATTGTAGGAGTAATCAAACACTACATCTCAAAAAAAGAAAATACTCTGAAAAGAATATCATAATACCAACAATTACGGTAAACACAGTGGCAATTTGTCCTGTTCTTACTAATTTTTCCTCTGAAGTATCTGGTCTCAATTTTTTATAAATATCCACAGTAAATAACGTAGAACAAGAGTTAAATACAGATGGAACTCATCAATGCTGCTAAAAGACCAGCAGCTACCAATCCCCTTAACCCCGATGGCAATAAATTGCTCATTAAAACCGGAAATGCATGATCCGGAGGATCCCATTCTAATTGTCCTCTCATTTTTAAGGTCAATGCTATAATTTCAGGAACTAAGAACAAGAATACAGGAAGTAGTTTTAACAGAGCTCCAAAAATGGTTCCCCGTCTCCCCTCTTTAATATTCTTTGCTGTTAATGCCCGTTGCACAATATATTGGTCCATACATACGCAATAATGGAAAAAATAGAAAGTATCCATCTAGCACGTGCATCAAAACGTTTTTCTAAAAATTCTGGCATAAAAAGGTAAAACACCCACCCCAACAACAACACTATCCAAGCATGAATTTCATAAATAAGCGTAGGTAACTTATTTCCTGCCCCTGCCAAGCCTACAACATGTTCAGAACCAATATTGGAGGCGAAAATGGAAGCACCAACAACAAACCAACCCACATTACGGCCTGCCAAAAAGTAATCCTCGGTATTATTTTGTTTTTTTCTGATTACCCATACGGCAATACCTATTAATATTAAGAAGTATATGCCTATGCATATCCAATGTTTTCATGTAGTAGCTTTTAGTATTGTTTTTGGGTTGTTATTTTGAACTAAATTTATATGTGGTCGTAGTATCATATTTTTCTCCTACATCCAAGGTTGTTGATGGAAAATTAGATTGATTTGGAGAATCAGGATAATGTTGTGTTTCAAAACAAAGTGCCCCTCTTTTTACATGAGCGCCACCTCCTTTTGCAGGTGTATTTTTATTTAAAAAATTGGCTGTATAAAACTGTACGCCTGGTTCAGTAGAAAATACTTCCATAAATCTACCACTTGTTGGGTGGTATGCAGTTGCAACAAGTCTATTCCCTTTATCTTGATTGTTTAATACCCAGTTATGGTCATAACCACCACTTATTTTTATTTGGTCATGTTCTGCATCAATGTCTTTACCAACTGCTTTTGCAATTCTAAAATCGAAAGGAGTACCTTCTACTGGTGCTAATTCTCCAGTAGGAATAAACTTACCAGCAACTGGTGTATAAGCATCTGCATCAATCATCACCTCATGGTCTAAAATATTTTGGCTATAATCTCCTGATAAGTTAAAATAAGAGTGCTGCGTTAAATTTACCACCGTTTTCTTATCTGTAGTTGCTTCATAATGTATTGTTATTGCATCTTCATTATCCAGCGTATAGGTTACAATGCTTTCCAAATTTCCAGGATATCCTTCTTCCCCATCCTTGCTCAAATACTTTAGCTTTAACGTAGCAATACCATCTACAACCTCAGCACTTAACACAGTCCATACTACTTTATCAAAACCAATAGTGCCACCGTGCAATTGGGTTTTTCCTATAGGTGTTAAGGTATATTCCTTATTATCTAAAGAAAATTTTCCGTTAGCAATTCTATTTCCATATCTACCAATTAAAGCCCCAAAATAAGGATTGTACGACTCAAAATAGTTCTCTAAGGAATCAAACCCAAGAACAATATCTTCATAAGTTCCATTTTTATCTAGAGCGGTCAATGATGTAATGATTCCTCCATAAGTCATAATCTCCACTCTCATTCCATTATCATTGGTAAGTATGTATATTTCTACCTTTTCATCATTTTTGGTTACTCCAAAACCTTTCTTTTCTATTGTTGACATTTCCTTTTTTTCAATAACTTCGTTCGTGTTTTTCTTTTGGTCTTTACATGCTCCTAGTGTAAAAACAAAGCTAAAAATAAGAAAGCTGTTGGTAATGAGCTTAAATTGGTTCATTTTATTACTTTTTAGTTGTTTGTTCTATTTAATCCTTCCTATATATTATGCTGAAACAAATGATAATACATTTCATTTGCATTTAGTTTGTCTTTAAATTCTCGTATTGATGTTTGCTTATCTATCACCAAAAATTCTATCCCTGCCATGTCAGCAAAATCTTCCATAAAGGCTGTTGTTTTTGCTTAGCTATGTATGATGTGTTCCACCTGCTAAAATACAAGCCGTAGCTGTTGTTTATAAGTTTGGTTTTGGTTCCCATAACACTCTTGCAACGGGTAAGTTAGGTAATTCTTCCATAGGTGTAATCGCTTCTACCTCATTTATAATTAACCGAAACCTATTTCCAATATCAATTAAAGATGCATTAATTGCTGAGGGATTTCCGAATAGGAACCCCATTTAATTGTACGATTGCATTTTGTGGAAAATTTGAACAATCAATAAAAAAATCGATTAAATTTGTAAAAACTTAGTCTGTATAAACTTTATATAAGGTTTATACAATTGTTGGCGGTAATTAAAAATAGTATGATAAAGAAATTTTTAACAATAGTATTGATAACTATAGTATTGACCAGTTGTAACTCTACAGGGAAAAAATCTCAAATTACAAATGAAAACCAATCAATAGTACAAGTAGTTGGAGCAATGAAAAATGTGATGTGGAAAGGAGAGCTTGCAGGAACAATAAATCTTGACACAATTAAAAACAAAAATGGGCTTTATGGACTTGGACCTGTTGAGTATCTAACAGGTGAACTACTAATAATTGACGGAAAATCTTATAGCTCAACAGTCTTAACAGATTCAAGTATATCAGTTAAAGAAACTTATCAAACTAAAGCACCTTTTTTAGTTTACACCAACCAAATAGACTGGAATGTTGAAACCTTACCATCTAATATCAAAACAATTAAAGATTTAGAAAAATTTATTGACAACAAAACACTTGATTTTAATAGACCGTTTGTATTTAAATTAAAAGGACAAATTGAAAATGCAGATATTCATATACAGAACCTACCGAAAGGAACAAAAGTAAGTTCACCAGAGGAAGCACATCAAGGTCAAGCAAACTATTCTCTTAAAAATAATACAGTTGATATAGTAGGTTTCTTCTCAACAGATCATAAAGGTGTTTTTACACATCACGATTCCAATGTACATATGCATCTAATTACCTCTGACAGAAAAAAAATGGGACATTTAGATAAAGTGACTTTCGGAAATGGAACTATACAACTTTATTTGCCTAAATAATAATACCGGCAACTTAATACTCGTTCTTATGCTTATAATCACCCCAACGGTATTTTACGGTACGTTTTAACGGAATGTTCATCCCATTTGTTTCTTCCAACCATTTATATATGGCTTCAGACATGGATTTTGCTATTTCTTGTTTATCAGGGTCAGCAATCAGGTTATACATTTCATCTGGGTCATTTTTAAGGTCGTACAATTCATTTCTATCCCATATGCCTTGATATTTCATGTATTTATAATTATCGGTACGCATACCAAAAACTGTCGGAGTCATAGGAAAATCATACTCCCAATAGTACTCGTAAAAAATTTCATTTCTACCCACTACTCCATCTTCACCTGTAAGGATGGGAATAAATGAAACGCCAGGCATGTTTTCTGGTTTTTTAATCCCTGCTTCTGCCAAAATAGTTGGTGCAATGTCAATGTTCTGTACCATTTGTTTTGGTGTTATGCCACCCTCAAAAAGTTCTGGACACCTGACCAATAAAGGTACTTTTACCGATTCTTCATAAAAATGTCTTTTATCAATAAGGCCGTGTTCTCCCCAGCTAAATCCATTGTCCCCCATATAAATGACCAAAGTGGATTCATCCAATCCTTCTTTTTTAAGATAGTCCATGACGGTTCCTATGCTTTCATCTACCCCGAGCAATGTTTCACAATACCTGACTATCATCTCATAGATATCCAAGTTATCATGGTACATATAATCTACCCCGTGCCAACTAATTCTTTGGTCTGCCACCCATTGTGGCCATTTTAAGTCTTTATACTTCCCTGTTTTGGTTTGATCATAAGTGCTTGGCAATTCTATTTTCTTGCTCTTGTATCTACCTTTGTGTCTTTTTGCAGGTTGAAATCCTGCATGTACCGCTTTATGGGACAAATACATAAAAAATGGTTTGTCCTTATCTCGGTTGTCCAACCAATCCACAGCATGCTCCGTTAACAAATCCGTAATATAAGTGGAGTCCTTGTATGCTGTTCGCTTTCCATTGATGTTCAAGGTGGGGTTATAATATACCCCTTGCCCTACAAAACTTTCCCAATGTGTAAACCCAGGCTGGGGCTCATCGCCATGGTCTCCCATATGCCATTTTCCAAAAAAACTTGTCTGGTATCCAACCCTCTTTAAATATTGGGGGAAATAGGTCAGATTCCCAGGGTCTGGTGCCTGATTGTCCACTATGGTATGGCTATGTGAAAACAATCCCGTTAATATTGATGCCCTACTGGGAGAACACAAAGAAGTGGTCACAAAAGTATTGGGTAAATAAGCTCCCTCTGAAGCTAATTTATCCATATTAGGTGTTTCTAACCATGGAACTTTGCCCGTAAAACCCATATAATCATAACGATGGTCATCTGTCAATATAAAAATGATGTTTCTCTGCTTTTTCTTTTTAGGAGGGTTCAATGCTGTATCACTGCCCAATAAAGTATTTGAAGGGATTGTAAAACCTGCAAAAAGAATTAGCCCAAAAATTAATGCTACAGTCTGTTTTAATGTTTTCATATTAAAGATGGTTTTGTAATTTTGACTTCAGAAACACATATTCCAGTTCTTTACAGGTATTTATCAAAGAAACGAGAATTAGTTGAAAAAACCGACCTTATTTTAATAGATTAGTACGATAATAAACCTTAAATTAAATTTAAAAAAATGGATAAAGTGATTTATATGAGGAAGCCCTTAAACTCATTTATGATAGTTCTTATACTATCAATTTTGTTTGTTCAATGTAAATTGGAAACCAAAAAAGGTGATGAAAACATAGAAAATGACACTTCTAATACTACTTCAATCAATAACAAAAATCAAGCGCAGATAGATGCCCCTGATGGCATGGTATGGATTTCTGGGGATGAGTTTAAACTAGGAGCAGTAGATCAGGATAAAATGGCCATGGGGCATGAAAAACCTTCCAATTTAGTATTGGTAGATGGATTTTATATAGACATTCATGAAGTCACCAATGCGCAATTCAAAAAATTTGTGGAGGAAACAGGATATATCACTATTGCTGAGCGGAAACTTGATTGGGAAGAATTGAAAAAACAATTACCTGACGGTACACCCAAACCACATGACTCCATCATGAAACCTGGTTCATTGACCTTTAAAAAAGCAAAAACTTCTGTACCCAACCTTTATGATTTTTCTCAATGGTGGCAATGGAATATTGGCGCAAATTGGAAACGACCTCATGGATCAGGAAGTAACATAAAAGGAAAAGAGCATTTTCCTGTGGTGCACATTGCATATGAAGATGCCCTAGCGTATTGTGAATGGGCAGGAAGAAGACTTCCGACAGAAGCAGAATGGGAATTAGCGGCCAGAGGGTCCAAAAAAGAAAAAATTCATGTTTGGGGAGATGATGTATTAGTATTAAAGGATTATGCTAACACTTGGGAAGGTGAATTTCCAGTACAAAATTTAAAAATAGATGGGTATGAATCTTTGGCTCCTATAAAATCTTATCTACCCAACGATAATGGTCTCTATGATATGGCAGGGAATGTCTGGGAATGGACAAGTGATTGGTACAACACCAATTATTATAGTGAGCTCAAGGCTAAAAAAGAAAAAATTAAAAACCCAAAGGGAGCAATAAACCCTTTCAATTCAAGTAGCCCATTAGCAAAAGAGAAGGTAATCAAGGGTGGGTCTTTTTTATGTAGTGCCAATTATTGTGCCAGTTATAGAGTTTCTGCACGAATGGCAACAAGTCTAGATTCATCAATGGAGCATTTAGGTTTTAGAACTGTACTTGATGCAAAATAACTGACTTCCCATAGTATTTAATCATAATTATTTTTGAAAAGTTCAAGAATCCATTATAATGCATAGTATTAAACAATACTCAAAAAAATTACTGGAATTTACAATTTAACAAATACGCTATTCAACAAACAGATTGCCACATGCTCTTTCAGGAGGTTCGCAATGATACCCTATAACTCCTTATAAGTTAACAACTTATAACAA
>Ga0256845_1003405_pt1 | contig 10802 bp, 10 predicted proteins | sample RiftiametaG_FD_189101 | JGI IMG/M metagenome (GOLD analysis project Ga0256845, IMG submission 189101) | Tube worm associated microbial communities from hydrothermal vent at the East Pacific Rise, Pacific Ocean - Riftia | ecosystem: Host-associated > Annelida > Integument > Unclassified ... | reverse complement strand
CCAAAAGACCATGCTTTAGAGATACTAAACGAGTTTGATTCAGACATTTGGGAAACTCTGCCTAAAGGCTCATTTTTTGTTTCTCTAAGTTCAATAACTTATAGAGAAGTGTGGAAGTACGGTGAACGTGCTTTTAGATATGTCAATCTTGATGCTGGACATGCACAAAGGTCTGTGCAGGTTGCTGCAAAAACATTGGGTTGGAAGTACAGATATATGTCTGAAACTTCAGATGAAGTACTCTCAAAACTCTTTGGATTTAATCAAAAAGAGCATTTTGGAGAGAGTGAGCTTCCTGATATGTTGCTGTTGATAACTCCTCATGAGTATAACGAAGCTATTGACTTAGAAAACCTTATAATAAAACCGTTTAACTCAATAGCCGTAAATATTGCTGTTGAGTATCAAAACTGGCCACTTATAGATAAAATAGAAAAAGCAACCTCTACATGTAAAGGCAACTCTTACGCAAAAACTACTCAAAGCGCAATAAAAAGAGAACCGACTAAAGAAGCAAAAGAAGTCATACTTAAAAGACGAAGTGCACAAATGATGGACGAGACAAATAGCCTCATCTCTTTTGAAAAGTTCAAAACCATACTTCAAAGCACAAAAGAGAGTTTTAGTGGGTTTGAAAACTTAGCAAATTTAGTTCTATTTGTACACAATGTTGAAGGCTTAAAATCAGGTCTGTATATCTTTTTAAGAGCAAAAACGTACCTTGATGATCTGAAATCTTCAATGAATGAAAACTTTGAGTGGGAAGAAGTAGATGAAGATCTATTTGCTCTTTCCTATGGTGACTTTAGAACAACAGCTCAAAATATATCTTGTAACCAAGGCATTGCAAGTGATGGAGCTTTTTCATTAGGCATGTTGTGTCCATTTGCAGATGAAATTGTAGAACATGGCGCACATAGATACAAAGAGCTTTACTGGGAATGTGGAGCCATAGGACAACAACTTTACCTTGAAACTACAGCAGTCGGTTTTCAAGCAACTGGCATAGGTTGTTATTTGGACGATGTTTTCCACGACTTATTGGGCTTAAAATCAAACAAATTTCAATCTTTATATCACTTTACCATAGGCAAAGCTTTGGTTGATGAAAGAGTTTTAACAAGAGAATTATACAAGGATAGATTATGAATAACATTACAAAAGAACAGAGAATAAAAGGTGCATTTTTTGGCTCAATCGTAGGAGATGCTTTGTGTTTAGGAAGCCACTATGAGTATGATGCTGAGAAAATCTACAAGGCTTATGGCAACAAGTCTATTGAAAAGTTTATGTCACCAGGAGAGATGATGGGTGGTCAAACTCATGGTATTGGCTGGGGTGCTCAAAACTATCATCCTGGCAAGCAAGCTAGTGGAACTAATGGAGTAGAAGCCATCCCTAGAAAGTGGGAAAAAAACTTAGACCAGTGGGATTATTGTGAAGAGATGCTCAACAAGCTTCCTCTTTTAAGATAAATGGAAAAGATTAACATAACTTGTCCATACTGTTGGCAAGGCATAACACTCTACCTTGATACCGACATAGGCGATGATAAAATCACAATCATAGAAGATTGTAGAGTCTGTTGTCGACCTATTGAAATCAGCTATAAATCTGATTATGGTAAAATACAAGATTATAGCTATCAACCAATAGATGGCAATAATTAATATAAAATTTTATATAATCTGACAAACTGTCTGTGGGGTGCCTAATATCGGCTGAGATAATACCCTAATAACCTGATCTTGGTAATGCAAGCGTAGGAAAAGGAAAATTCGATGAATAAATCAATAAAATATGTTTTATATATATCAGTAGCAACAATACTTTTTTATATACTAATCCCAACAAATTTACTACAAACAAGTAAATCAACACTAGTTGTTTACGCTTACGACTCATTTACTGCTTCTTGGGGGCCTGCTCCAAAAGTAAAAGAGGCTTTTGAAAAAAAGTGTAACTGTAATCTAGAGTTTGTTTCAACCTCAAGTGCCATTGGAACTCTAAGAAAAATCCAACTCGAAGGTGTAAACACAAAAGCCGATATACTTCTAGGACTAGACAAAAGTTCAGCTGGCATTGCAAGAAAAACTGGTCTTTTTATGGAGCACGACATAGATACTTCTAAACTATCTCTTCCTGTAACATGGAGCGATAAAGTCTTTTTACCGTACGACTATGGTTATTTTGCTTTTGTTTATGACTCAAACAGAACTAAAAAAATTCCTAACTCATTTGATGAACTTCTAAATATGCCAAAAGATTTTAAAATCATCATCCAAGACCCACGCTCATCAACTCCAGGACTAGGACTCATGCTTTGGATAAAAAAAGTATATGGTGACAAAGCAAATGAGTACTGGAAAAAACTCTCTCCGCGCATACTTACCGTTACAAAAGGATGGAGCGAGGCTTATGGACTGTTTTTAAAAGGCGAAGCTGACATGGTTCTGTCTTACACAACTTCACCAGCTTATCACATCATAGCTGAGGGTAAAAACAACTTTAAAACTGCTAACTTCAAAGAGGGTCACTACGGACAAGTAGAAGTTGCAGCAATACTCAAGTCATCTAAAAACAAAAAACTTGCAAAACAGTTTTTAGAGTTTACACTTAGTGAAACTTTTGCAAACATCATCCCGACTACAAACTGGTCATACCCTGTAGTTAAAACTAAAGAAGGCTTACCAAAAGGATTTAACACTTTACATGTACCTTCAAAAATGCTTCTTTTAGATGATGAAACCATAGATAAAAACAGAAAAACATATCAAAACGAATGGCTAGATGCGTTCAAATAGCATAAATAGATTTCGCCTCTCAATCATACCTGGGGGCGTTATCTCTTTTGCGTTACTACTCTTAGCTTTTGGAGTATTTTATATACTCTTTTTAAGCTCAGGTTATGAAGCTTTTTCAAGCTCTTTGATAACCGATAGAACTATAGGTCTTATAAAATTCACTGTTTTTCAGGCTTTTTTATCTACTCTTATCTCTATTGTTATCGGTACTCTTTTGGCTTGGTCGTTGGCTCATCAAAACTCGTTTAGAGGGCGAGATTTTTTGGTGGCACTTTTGTCTTCTTCACTTGTTTTACCTACACTCATAGTCGTTTTTGGAATCATATCAGTTTTAGGGAACAATGGCTGGGTAAACAGAGGGCTTATGTACCTTTTTGGCCACTCATTTGACAACTCTATCTACGGTTTAGGTGGAATCTTAATCGCTCATGTCTATCTTAATGCCTCGTTTGCTACAAGAAGTTTACTGCACATCTTTGAGTCAATTCCAAGAGAAAGATACAAGCTTGCAAAAAGTCTTGGTTTTTCTTCTTTTAAGAGGTTCTGGCTTATAGAGTTTCCTGCTATTAAACTCTCTTTGAAAAGTATCTCTTCGACTATATTTTTGCTCTGTTTTACTTCTTTTGCTATCGTCCTTACACTTGGTGGCTCACCAGCTTATAACACCTTAGAAGTTGCAATTTACGAAGCTGTTAGACTTGATTTTGATATACCTTTAGCTTTGAAACTTGCTCTGATTCAACTTAGTATCACTATGGTTTTAGTTTTTCTCTCTGCAAACTTCAAAGTAGGAGTTTCAAACATAAAAACACAAAGCTCTAAAGTACTGTGGAGCGAGCCAAAAACAATAAAGTTTTTTCAAACTTCTATCATCTGGTTTTCGACTGCTCTTTTTATCTTGCCTCTTATATCTGTTTTTATAGATGGGCTAGGAGCAAATTTTACAAAGATTTTGACTGATGAACTCTTTCTAAAATCTCTTTTTACAAGCTTGGGTATAGCCACTATTTCAAGTCTGTTAACCGTTATATTTTCTATTTTTATTAGTAACACAAGAAGAAACTTCAACATTAATCATAGAATAAAAAAATCAAAAGTTACAAACTTTTTTAATCTACTCATAGCCTTTTCAGGCAACATCTACTTAGCAATCCCCTCACTCATCCTTGGTCTTGGATTTTTTCTGTTTTCACAAAAGTTTCAAGCACCACTTATACTTTGGGCATTAGGGGCAGTTTTATGTGCAAATGTGCTTATGTCACTGCCTTTTGCACTTTCTATCATCTACCCGCCTATGCATAAAATTGCCCAGAGGTACGACAAACTCTCTTTTGCTCTAAATCTAAGCGGAAGCAAAAGATGGCTCTATTGTGAATGGCCCTACTTGAAATCTTCTATTGCATATGTCTTTGCTCTCTCTTTTTGTCTCTCTTTGGGAGATTTAGGAGTTATTGCACTGTTTGGAAGTAACGAAATCACAACCTTGCCTTGGTACTTGTACCAACTTATGGGCTCATATCAAACCAAAGATGGCGCAGGAGTCGCTCTGATACTACTTGTTTTAACACTTAGTATCTTTATATTTTTACCAAAGGTTTTCAAAAATGTTTCAGATAAATAGTTTAACTTACTCTTACGAAACAACAGTTTATGATTTTTCCTTACATGTAGACAAAAATGAGATAGTTGGCATCATCGGAGAGAGTGGTAGTGGCAAATCTACTCTACTAGATTTGATAGCTGGCTTTTTGACTCAAATGAGTGGTAGTATAAGTTTCCAAAATGAGGAAATAGAGAGTCTTAGTCCAGAAAAGCGACCTATAACTACACTTTTTCAAAAGTATAATACTTTTGAGCATCTTACTGTTATGAAAAACGTACTTCTTGGCATTAGCACCTCTTTTAAACCCAAAGATGAAGAACTACAAGAAGCAAGAGATATCTTAAAAGAAGTTGGTCTAGAAGGTTTTGAAAACAAACTTGCTTCATCTCTCTCAGGAGGACAGAGCCAAAGAGTGGCACTTGCTCGCTCACTCATACGAAAAAAACCTATTTTGCTTTTAGATGAACCATTCACAGGATTGGACTTGCAAACTAGATCAAAAATGTTAGATTTAGTAAAAAGTATATCTAAAAAAAGAGGGTTATACACCATCATGGTTACTCATGACCTTAACGACTGTGAGCTAATAGCTAATAGAGTCTACAAAGTAGCAAATGGGAAGCTTTGCCAAGTTTAACACTACTAAAAAATCAAGGTTTTTCTAATACAAACTATCTTTTAAAAACTCCTAAAAAAAGTTACATTATAAAAGTTTTTGGTTCTTTACATGTAGAGAGAAAATTTGAGTTTAAAATTGCTAAAAAAGCCTATAAAAAAGGCATTGGGTCAAAACCGATCTACTTAAATGATTCATTTATGATAAGTGAGTTTTTAGAGGGTTATCATAAAATAAAACTAAAAAGATTAGATATAAAAAATATTGCACAACTTTTAAAAAAACTTCACTCCATAAAAGCAGAAAAAAAAGGCTTAGTTTTATGCCATCATGATTTAAATCCAAAAAACTTTATTTTTTCTACTGCTATCAAGCTTATTGATTGGGAATACGCTAGTTTTGATGACTGCTATTTTGACCTCTCATCTGTTATTGTAGAGTTTGGTTTAAATAAAAAAGAAGAGAAATTATTTTTACATTCTTATTTTAAAAACAGATACAAAATTAATAGAAGAAAAATTTACTCTTTTAAGATAAACTACATAAATCTTTGCATAAAGTGGTTCAAAAAACAAAACAACTTCAAAGAACAATTAAAATTTCAAAAGAAAATATCTTATATATAATTTTTATTTAACTGCTTGCTCTAATATCAGAGCATACTCACTAATGCCGTCTACATATTTAACTGGTTCACGTCCTCTTGCATAGCCATATTTTAGTGTTTGATAGTATTTTTTTTGAGTTAAAAGAGGAAGAACTGATCTGACATCTAACCATGCAGTTGGGTCTTTATATTGTCTTTTTGCCAAAACTTGAGCATCTTGTACATGGCCCATACCAATGTTATAGGCAGCAAGTGCAAACTTTACTCTCTCATCTGAACCCTTTACGTCCGCAGGTACTCTTTCCATCATCTTTGCGATATACTTTGCGCCACCATAAATACTCTGTTTAGCATTTATACGACTCTTTACACCCATGCTTTTTGCAGTAGGGAGAGTAAGCATCATCATGCCTCTTACTCCTGTATTGCTTTTTGCTCTTGGATCCCAATGTGATTCTTGATATGATTGAGCGGCTAGATAAACCCAAGAGATTCCATACTTTTTTGCTGCATCTTGGAAAAGCTTTTTATATTTTGGTAGCCTTGACTTAATACGATTATGAAAAACTACAGTATTGTAATAGTTAAAGATATTGATATGTCCATAGTACTTGTCTTTTAACTTTGCCATTTCACCAGTCTGAATATATCTATTGAGCCATCTATACATATCATTTTTCAAAGTCATACTATCTTCTCTCATAACCCAAGAAAGTGACTCTCTCTCACTCATAGAAAAGGCAAAAGAGATACTAGGATAGTACCTTTGATTGATAGAAAATATATTTGAATCAGCAACAGTACAATCTATCTCATGTTTTGAAACCATTTCTAAAAGCTGTGCAGTTGAATACTCACTAGTCACATCATAAGATATATTGTTATCAAAAGTTTTAGCATCACGCATACTCTTCTCATAACTTGTATCTTTTCCAATAACTATTTTTAGACCTATTAAATCATCTAATGATCTAGGAAATTTACTCTTTTTATGCAAGTCTCTACTACAGATAACTTGCTGTTGTACTTGATAATATGAAGGACCAAATAAATACTCTTTTTTTCTAGCTTCTGTTTTTGTAATAGCAGCAGAAGTAATATCGCCTATGTTTTTTCTAGTCAAACTTAAAGCTTCAGCAACAGTATTGACCACAGTTATGTTAAGTTTAACACCAATATCATCGGCATATGCTTTTAAAAGCTCGTACTCAAAGCCTGTATCTTCATCATTGCCATAGTAGTAAACAGTGGGTGAATTCATGACAACTGCATCGAGTTGCTTTTTTTCTTTTATATTTTGAAATTTAGATGATGATTGTGTATTATCTTGCAATATAGCATTAAATATCGTTTTAGAGTTATATCCTGTTGTGAAAAAAAATAGTGCTATAAGTGTATATATTATTACATTTTTCATCTGTTAATAGTAGCGTAATAAGAATTAAAAAAGTAATGGTGCGGATGAAAAGACTTGAACTTTCACGCCGTGAAGCACCAGATCCTAAGTCTGGCGTGTCTACCAATTCCACCACATCCGCACAACAATAATAAAAGATTTTTAGTCTATTGGTAGTAAGTTTCGATAAAATCGAAGCTTTTGACTAAAAAGTGGTACTCCCTACACGATTCGAACGTGTGACCTACGCCTTAGAAGGGCGTTGCTCTATCCAGCTGAGCTAAGGAAGCATCAAAAAAAGGTGGTGCGCCCGACAGGAGTCGAACCTACAACCTACGGATCCGAAGTCCGTTGCTCTATCCAATTGAGCTACGGGCGCATCCCGAAACACAAAAAATGGGGTAAGTGATGGGAATCGAACCCACGACCTCTTGAACCACAACCAAGCGCTCTAACCGACTGAGCTACACCTACCGTGTAAAGTTTTAAACAATGGTCGGGGTGAAAGGATTCGAACCTTCGGCCCCCTGGTCCCAAACCAGGTGCGCTAACCAGACTGCGCTACACCCCGAGCCTTATCAAAAAAGCTTACGCTTCTGTGATTAAGGCTGAAATTTTACCCAAATTCTCTCCCATTGTCAAGGAAAATCTGTTTTTAAAAATTATTTTCTTGAAAACTCTACTAAACCCTCTGTTGGAGAACTTGCGGTTGCAAAAGGTTTTTTTGAAATTCTCCCTGCTAAAAAGCTATTTCTTCCTGCATTTACTGCGTCACGCATAGCTTGTGCCATCAAAATCGGGTTTTGTGCCTGAGCTATTGCCGTGTTTGTTAAAACTCCATCTGCCCCTATCTCCATAGCTATTGCTGCATCACTTGCACATCCTATTCCTGCGTCTACTATAACTGGGACATTTACTGCCTCTTTTATGAAGAGTACGTTGTATCTGTTTTGAATACCAAGACCACTTCCTATAGGAGCTGCAAGTGGCATTACTGCACTGCTTCCTGCATCTTCTAATCTTTTTGCCATGATTGGGTCATCATTTGTGTATGTCATTATATTGAAGCCATCTTTTGCTAAAACTTCACACGCTTTTAGTGTTTCCATCACATCTGGATAAAGAGTTTTTGCAGTATCGCCTATAACTTCAAGCTTTATCAAGTTTAGTCCTGTTGCTTCTCTTACCATTCTAAAAAGCGTAATTGCATCTTCTGCTGTTGTACATCCTGCACTATTCGGCAAAAGTTTAATGTCAGTATCTTTAAAATAATCCATAAGATTTTCCTCTTTTGGATTTGTAATGTTTACTCTTCTCACCGCAACAGTTATAAGCTTTGAACCACTTGCTATCGTTGCATCTCTTGTAGTTTGAAAGTCAGGGTATTTTCCACTTCCTACTATAAGTCTACTATCAAAATCTATATCGCCAACTCTTAAAATATTGCTCATTTTTAACCTCTTTAAATTTTTTTCACAGAAACATCGCTAAAGCGACCACGTTAGTTTGTTTTATCAAGTATATCTATTATTGTCTTAGGTAAAAGCTTATGCTCTAAAGCATGTATCTTTTCTTCAAACGCTTCTAAGCTCATATTCTCTTTTTTGAAGCACTCTTGAGCTATGATTTCACCAGCGTCAAGCTCTTCATTTACATAGTGAACGCTTATGCCTCCTACTTTCATGCCTGAGTTATAACTATCTTCTATGGCATGAGCGCCTTTAAAAAGTGGCAACAAAGATGGATGAAGATTGATAGCATTTACGTTACTTGTAAACTCTGAAGTCAAGATACGCATAAAGCCTGCTAAGACTACAAGTTCTGCTCCACTTTGCTTTATAACTTCTACCATTTTTTTATCGAAACTTTCTCTATTCGGGTAGTTTGTATGCTCTACAACAGTCGTTTCTAGCCCATATTTTTTGGCTCTTTGTATGCCATAAGCATCTTTTTTGTTACATATCAAACATGCAACTTCTATCTTACATGTAGAGAAACTTTTGTTATGTACTTTCTCTAAAATCTTCTCTAAATTTGAACCGGATCCACTAAAAAGAACTGCTATCTTTTTTACAACCATTTTATACCTTCACATAAATCTTCAGGAGTCAATCCAAAACTAGCACACTTGCACTCGTTTGCTACTTTTGCATGAGCTAACGAGGCACTCAAAGATGCTTCAAGATGTGAGTAGCCTTGAGCTATTAAAGAGCTTATCATGCCAGCTAAAACATCGCCACTACCACCTTTGGCTAGCTTTGCAGTTCCTATTGAATTTACATATAACTCATCTGCTTTTGTTATGATTGTGTTAGCACCTTTTAAAACTAACACAACTTTTGGGTAGTTTTTAGAAAACTCTCTTGCCCACTTAAATCTATCGGCCTGTACTTCTTTAATGTCTATATCAGCAATATCTAAAATCTTTAAAAGTGAAGCAAACTCTTTAGGATGTGGAGTTAATACAACATCATCTTTGTTTTTCAAAATCTCTTTGATGAGTTTATGATGCAACAAATCTGCATCTATAACCAATGGCTTTTCATGAAGAAGCAAAAAATCACGAAGTTTTTCATCTCCATATATGTTTCCAAGCCCCATTCCTGCAACGACTACCGAAAACTTTTTAGGGAGTATTTCACTATTCATAAGACACAAAGGCATATTGGCTCTATTTTTTCCCGTAAGTGTTACAAGACCTGCTCCAAAGTTAAAAGCAGATAAAGCACTCAGCCTACTAGCACCCTCTTTGTGTCCGCTAATAACCACAACATGTCCGAAACTACCTTTGTTTACCGTCTTATTGTTTCTATAAGGCAACTTCATGTCACTCTCTTCAAGAAGCATACTACTCTGTTTTGTCTCATAGTTTGCTCTACTTACACCAAGATTTGCTACTTTTATCTCACCAACATACTCTTTTGCATCATCACTAAACAAAGACTCTTTCATAGCTCCCATAGTCACAGTGATATCTGCTTCAAAACATACCGATTTTACTTTTCCCTCACAATCAATGCCAGTAGGAACATCGCAAGCTATTTTTTTAGCTTTTTTAGAGTTCATCTCCTTGACTATTAAAGAGATATTTTCACTCAAGTCTCTCACAAGCCCTGAACCAAATAGTGCATCTACATACAAATCAGCATCAATCACACTCGTAACAACCTTTACATGTAAAGCCCTAAGTCGTTTCAGCTGTAGTTCTGCCATCTCTGATTTGACACCTATGGGAATATAAACTGAAACATCTAACTCTTTTACTAGTATTCTTGCAGCTGTTATTCCATCTGCTCCATTGTTTCCAGAACCACAAACAAAAAGAACTTTATCACCCTCTTGTGCGTTTGCTCTAACTTCATTTGCTAGTGAAATTGAAGCTTGTTCCATCAAAACATCTTCACTTAAAAATAGTTCGTTATAACATCTCTTATCTAAACTTTTTACTTCTCTAAATATCTTTTGCATTATCGTCTCCTAAAACTAAGGGCTTCAAGTATATGCTCTTTTTTTATTTTTTCACTCTCATCTATGTCTGCCACTGTCCTTGCTATGGACTCTATCTTATGAACACTTCTATGACTCAATCCAAACTGTGCTGAGGCTTTTTCTAGTATCACTTTGGCTTCTTCATCTAAGTTTGACACCTCATTAAGAGCTTTTTCACTTAGCTTTGCATTGAGTTCAATCTGTCCACGTTTTTTTTGAAATGTAAATGCTCTTAACACTTCATCAAGCATCTCATTCGAATTCTTATCACTCTTATCTTCATACTC
>Ga0256845_1003404_pt1 | contig 10805 bp, 14 predicted proteins | sample RiftiametaG_FD_189101 | JGI IMG/M metagenome (GOLD analysis project Ga0256845, IMG submission 189101) | Tube worm associated microbial communities from hydrothermal vent at the East Pacific Rise, Pacific Ocean - Riftia | ecosystem: Host-associated > Annelida > Integument > Unclassified ... | reverse complement strand
TCAACATCTTTGCCACTTCGAGTGCTTGTAAGGGAGCTGGAATAATTGCCCGATGCGTCTGGTGCACTGAACGATGAATTGGTAAGTGAATCTACATCCGGTGTGCAAGCAGCTATACCAAACATAGGGATGAGCAGTAAGTAAAACGGGCGTTTCATAGTATCTCCTAACAGACTATTAACAATACTGACAGTAATACAAACTCTGATACGAAAGTCCACACGCTACAGTTAATGCGCCAATAATCTAGCCCCCCAAACGTGAGAATGCACATGATGTCGCAAGTTTCCAACACGGTTTTGATATTTGGCTGCGGCTATAGTGCCCAGGTTTTGGGCCAGCAACTGCTTGCTAAGGGTTGGCGTGTGCTTGGCACAACGCGATCTTCCATAAAGGCTGACGCAATGCGGGCACAAGGAATCCAGCCGATCCTCTGGCCCGGTGATGACATTATGGACGCGCTGGATGCAGCCACGCATATCCTGATTTCAGCGGCCCCAAATGAGACCGGCGATCCGGTATTGACTGCCCTTAGCGTTGAAATTCAACGCCGTGCCGGGCAATATGCATGGCTTGGATATCTTTCTACTACCGCCGTTTACGGGGATCGCAATGGCGGATGGGTTGATGAGACTTCAACACTGAACCCGGCAACGAAACGGGGTGCAGCGCGGGTTGTGGCAGAGCGTGCCTGGCTACAACTGCACCACAGTCATGCACTGCCTGTACATATTTTCCGTCTTGCCGGTATTTACGGCCCGAACCGCGGACCTATTGCCAAGTTACGGGCCGGAACGGCCCGGTGCATCATCAAAAAAGGACAGGTTTTCAGCCGCATCCATGTTGCGGATATCGCACAAGTGTTGCAGGCCTCAATCAGCCAGCCCAATCCGGGTGCAATTTATAATGTTTGTGATAACAAGCCGACATCGCCTGAGGTCGTCATTGCCTATGCCGCCAAGATATTGGGGCTGCCCGTGCCTGCCTTTGAACCATTTGAACAGGCCAAAATGACCCCGATGGCACGTAGTTTTTACGGCGAATCAAAAAAGGTCTCGAATCGCAGAATTCTTGAAGAACTGGGCGTTACCTTGCAACATCCGGACTATAAATCAGGTCTTGATGCCGAAATTGCTGCCAAATTTACGTGATTTCACCTCCATAGCGGCTGGGGGCGATGAATCCCTTCGCAATGGACTCGCAATGAAAATGCGGGCGGTGTAAAAAGACATGATGAGATTAACTTGGGTTTGGTTCATGATGCATATTCTTTTTCGCACACTCCCCGCTGGTCTGATGTTGATGTCGGCGACAGCCGCCACAGCGGATGCCAGCTTTTCGCTTAACGGCACGGCGGGCCTGATTGATATGCCCACAGCCGAGGTGTTACCCGATGGCGAAACCGCGTGGACCTTCACCCAGACCGGGACCATGTCTGGCGGGACAATGGCGTTTCAGCTATTGCCAAACCTTGAAACGGCCGTGCATTTCACGACCGTTGATGAATGGCTTGGTGGCACGCTTTATGATCAAAATCTTGATCTGAAATACAAAATTATGGACGAGAGCGGCTATTTTCCGTCTCTTGCCATCGGTTTTCGCGACTTTTTATCAAATGGCGCGTTTAGCAGTGAATACATCGTAGCAACCAAGAACGTCGGTTTTGGACTGGCGGTTACGGGCGGGATCGGCTGGGGGCGGCTTGGTAGTTATAATTCTATTGGCACGGTTTTCGGGCCGCGCGCAGCCTCTATCAGCACCGGCGTTGATTTCAACCATTTTTTCCGTGGTGACGCTGCATTTTTTGGCGGTCTGGAATGGGACACGCCCGTTGACGGGCTGTCGCTCAAGGCTGAATATTCCTCGGACGCTTATGTGGGCGAACAGATTTACGGTAGTTTTTCCCCAAAATCCCCGTTTAACTTTGGCGTTGATTATGAACCGTTCGAGGGCATCTCAATGGGGGCCTATTACAATTACGGTACCGATTTTGGTTTTCGCATAACCCTGTCCGGCAACGCCAACCGCCCGATTGTCGCGCCTGATCTTGGCACTGGCCCTGTGCCCGTCAATCCGCGCCCTCAGGGGTATGATCGGAGCATAGTCTGGGCCAATAACTCCGCCGCTCAAGACGCAATCGTCAAGGGCCTGATCCCGCTGTTTGAGGCCGAAGGCGTAGTGATCGAAGAGGTCCGCGTTACCGGGAATTCCATTGATCTTTATGTGCAAAACACCAAGATGCCCATGACAACCAAGGCCGTTGGGCGCATCACCCGTATGCTGTCGGTGGCCTTGCCCCATTCGGTTGAGATATTTCGCATAACACCGGTTTCCAGCAGCCTTGCAACGACAACGATTGAAATCAAACGTAGCGATATCGAGGCCCAGGTTGAACGTCCAAACGCCGGTCCTGACAGTTTTCGCACCACGCAGTTCAGCGATGCGGCATATTCGCTGGGAGACGCTGCCTGGAAACGTGATATCTATCCCGATTTCAGCTGGTCGTTAAATCCGCGTATTCCTGTAAGCCTTTCCAGCGGCGGATCTGCCGCCAGTTTTGATTTGCTGGTAAACGCTTCGGCGGGCTATAGAATATCGCGCGGACTTTCTCTTAATGCGTCGCTGACACAGAAAGTATACGGCACGATCAATACCGGCGACGGTTTCTCGGATTCCAAAGGCCCGAGCCTTGACCGGCTGAGCGCAGATTATCTGTTCAAGCTTAATCCTTCAACATATGCGCGGGTATCGGCGGGATATCTTGACCGTAAATATGGCGGTATTGACGCCGAGGTTTTATGGAAACCAACCAACCAGAACTGGGGTCTGGGGTTTGAATTGGCGGCCGTGCAGAAACGCGCGCCCGGCAGTTTTCTTGGCTTTGGCGATGCGCAAACGTTTAGCGCACATGCCTCGATCTACTGGGATACCGGGTTCCACGGGCTGGAAGCACAAGTTGATGTTGGCCGCTATTTGGCGGGTGATCTGGGCTCAACCGTCATGCTTTCACGCCGTTTTGCCAATGGCTGGGAGGTCGCGGGTTTTGTAACTGTCACCGACATGCCGTTTGCTGATTTTGGCGAGGGCAATTTCAGCAAAGGCATATCAGTAACGATCCCGCTGCGCTGGACTATGCCGCTTGAGACACGCTCCTCCACCAGTATTTCGCTGGGCACTTCTGGCAATGGCGGACAAAGGGTTGGCGTTGGTAACCGTCTTTATCCGATCATTCGTGACTATGACGTTCTGGATTTACGTGAAACATGGGGGGCCTATTGGCAATGATGCGCCTGAGCTTGCTTTTCTGCTTGGTGCTAAGCCTCGGTGCATGCTCATCGGGCGGCACCAGCCCGGTGTTTTCTGCCATTAAAGGCGTGATATTACCCACCGCCGGGGATGAAAAACCCGCCAAAGCTCCTGCAACTATCACCCGCGCGCGTATTGAAGAAAGCGGCCTTGCGATTATCCGCGGGCGCCTTGAGGGTGAGAATATCACCAATATTCTGTCGGCCACATCGCTGAATGGCACCTATGTGACCTATGTTTCAGCGTTTAAACAGACGGTTACGATGAATGGCAGTCTGGTTACGGCAACCCGTGGTCTGGGGGGGGATTTGCTGGCCGTGCGCAATGATCCGCATGACCCTGTGGCCATTATCACCCCGCCCGAAGACTGGCCCGCGCGCCTGACCCGAGACTACCGTTTTCCCGCAGATGGCCCTGCAGGGGATATAATCACCGTTGATTGTGTGCTTACTCGTGGCGGCGAAAAACAAATAACTATTGTCGAACTGACCTATTCTGTAACCGCATTTTCAGAAGCTTGCCGTGGTGATGGCGTACAGTTTACCAATATTTATCTGGCGGATTCAAAATCCGGGCAAATATGGCAAACACGACAGTGGGTTGGGAAAACGCTGGGCTACCTGAACATCGAAGTTCTGGAACCGTTTACACTTGATTAACATATAAAAAAGGCGGCACCTTGCAGTACCGCCCTATAAACTCAACCAGAGTTAATTACAAAGCCTTAAGCACCATTACCATTTTCACTAGTGCCACCACACACAGCCAGACAAATCAGGCCAATGGCGAGCAGCGGGATGATCCAGGCGCCGGAGCCACCCATGGAGCCGGTTGGCTCGTCCATCATGACCGGAGCGACGGGGGCGACGTATGCAACGGCGCCAGCAAAAGCGGATGTAGCGGCAAGAGATGCGGCCAGTGTCAGTGAGATAAGTTTCATGTATATTCTCCTAAATTCGCCCGTTGCAGTATTCTGCGGCGCAGGTTGGGCATTCCTATCGATGGAAACTTGATACAGTCTACACTTTTACTATGCAAATTTATGCAAGGAATTAGAAAACAATCTCAAACCTGTGCTAAATTAGCAACACTTGCGTGCCAACCTTAACTACACTGAACAGCTCCTCGATGTCCTCATTGTAAAGCCCGATACAGCCATTAGACGATTGTCTGCCGATTTTGCGTGTATCGTTCGTGCCGTGAATACGGTAATATTTCCACCCCAGATAAAGCGCATGCGTGCCAAGCGGGTTCTCGGGGCCGGGTTCAATATAGGGGGGGTATTCAGGGTTTCGGATCAGCATAGACGGTGTCGGGCGCCAATCCGGGCCGACTTTTTTACGCACAACACTCGTGCGCCCAAGCCGTGTCATTTCCTTTGTCAAAGGTACGCTGACAGGGTAAATCATATGCGTAGACTCATCAGAAGGCCAATAATGCAAGGCTCGGCCCCTGATATCAACAAGGATCGCGCCCTTATTGAGGTTGCTAAAATGGCCCTCCCATGAGCGAATGGAATAGTTATTCACGCGAATATCAACCGTACCCAACGGATTTTCCGTATCCAACAGGTTTTCGCTATCTTGCGCACGCAAAATACTGGGGGCGAACAGGCCGAAAGCCGCAGTACTTGCTGCAAAACCGCGGCGCGTTATCTTTGTATTATGTGAATCATTCATCGAATTAACCCCTATATACGAATCTGGTACACATTATGAGATCATAGCCATTAAGGCAATTCACAGATAGTTCAAGTTTCTTTGTGCAAAACTGTTGTTTGAAACCTGTAGATAAAAATTGTAGACAGGGTCGAATGAGATTCTTGGAGCAACATAATGATCCGCAATAGTATAATTTTATTTTTGGCCCTGTTCACCCTTTCTGCCTGTGGCGAGCTGCCCTCCAGCAGTTATGACGGCAACGGGGATTCGGGGTCCATTTCGACGTTCAGCAGCAATGGCCTGCGGCTTCGTCATCTTGACAGTATCAATGCCTTGCGAGTTGAGCGCGGCATACAGCCCTTGCAACTTTCCGCTCAGTTAAACGCCGCAGCCGATACCCATGCGCGCGATATGGCCGCCCAGCAACGGGCGTGGGATTTCGGTTCTGACCGTTCCTCGCCACAAGCGCGGGCAACGCGGGCAGGGTTCAAGGGGGTTGTGCGCGGTGAAAATGTCGCCGAAACCTTTAAGGGTGAATTTCTGGTGCTGCAAACCTGGCTTAATGATACGGCCTCACGGGCCACGATTTTAGACGCAAAGTCCACGCATCTTGGCTATGGCTGGTATCAGGAAACTAACGGCAAGTTGTGGTGGGTGCAGATGGTCGGGCAGGCAATAGTGGCTGAACCTTTGATTATGGCACAATCACAATAGGTGTCCCGAGCGGCACCCTTGCCCATATTTCCTCAATTTCGCGGTTGTTAACTGCGATGCATCCGGCCGTCCAGTCTTGCTTAAAGCGATCCCAAAACTGGGTTGGGCCGCCGTGAATAAAGATATCCCCACCCGGATCAATACCAAGTGCGGCTGCTTTGGCGCGGTCTTCGGCGTTGGGATAGGAAATTCCCAGACTTAAATGATAGGCACTGTTGGGATTGCGCCGGTCAATGAAATACGTGCCCTCAGGCGTGCGCCCATCGCCAAAACGCCCCTTATTGCCATCTGGCGAAAATCCTAAATCAACCATATATATGCCCAGAGGCTTACGGTTATTAAACAAAACCAGCTTGCGACTGGACTTATACAGCATGATCAAATCTGCCTGTATGAGCGGTGTATTGGCCACAGCTGATTGGGCCAATGCGCTATTGGGTATTGCATAAAAAGCTAAAAGAACCGCGAGGGCGGCGCGTCTGGATAATGTCATGTTCTTTGCCTGAAGGGGCTTTTGCCCATTATTAATACCAGATATAGTCGGTTTTTTCGATTAATCAATCGCTTTACGTTTTCTGCGCGCCCGCTCGGTCTCGGATTTCAACTGCCCGCAAGCCGCCATGATATCCTCGCCGCGCGGGCGACGGATGGGGCTGGCATAACCGGCAGCATTGACGATGTCGCCAAACCGCTCAATCCGTTTCCAATCCGAGCGCTCAAACGGCGCGCCGGGCCATGGGTTAAACGGGATAAGATTGATCTTGGCCGGGATGCCAGCAATGAGTTCCACCAGACGGTGCGCATCGGCATCACTGTCGTTAACCCCTTTAAGCATGACATATTCAAACGTGATCCGTTCAGAATTTGACAGGCGCGGATAGGCGCGAAGGGCCACTAAAAGTGTGGCGATATTCCACTTTTTGTTGATCGGCACCAGCGTATCACGCACCGCATCGGTGGTTGCATGGAAACTGATCGCCAGCAGGCAGCCGATTTCCGCGCCGGCCCGAATAATTTCCGGCACCACACCCGAGGTAGACAAGGTAATGCGGCGTCGCGACAGGGAAATACCCTCATTATCCATGACAATTTTCATGGCATCGCGTACATTATCAAGGTTATACAAAGGTTCGCCCATGCCCATCAGTACGATGTTGGACAATTTGCGTTTATCAAACGGTGTATTATCCCATTCATCAAGATCGTCGCGCGCGACCAGAACCTGCGCCACAATTTCCCCTGCCGTCAAATTACGCACCAGCGTTTGTGTGCCAGTATGGCAAAACGAACAGGTCAGCGTGCAGCCAACTTGTGACGAAATGCACAACGTCCCGCGATTTTTCTCTGGGATATAGACGGCCTCAACCTCATGACCACCAGCAATGCGCAACAGGTATTTGCGCGTGCCGTCCTTACTGATCTGTTTGGTAACAATTTCGGGGCGCGTCAATGTGAAATGCTTGGCCAGTTTTGCGCGGTATTCCTTGGCAAGGTTGGTCATCTGGTTAAAATCCGTGACCCCTTTGAAATAGATCCAGCCCCAGATTTGCCCAACGCGCATTTTTGCCTGCTTTTGCGGCGTGCCGATGGCAATCAGTGCATCCAGCATCGCTGCGCGACTCATGCCAACAAGATGCGGCAGCCCGTCGGGAATTTTACGCGGGATCGTCACATTATCAGGGGTGATTGCTGCGGGTGTCATCCGGTTTCCTTAAACGCAACACGCCCCTCGTATATCTGCGAGAGGCGCGAATACTAACAATATATGTACGCCAATGACGTTACTTGCACAACTCATTAGCTTTTTCGATTGCCGCCGTAAAGCCGCGCAGAGAAAGCGTATCAATCGTGGTTGTACCGCGCTTTGAGACGCCGGTTATCACCGCATCAGAGCCTTTGCGCATGGCTGCAATCAGCTTGGCGTCATCACTTGGGGCAGGCCAGGCATATTCTGCATGCACGGATGTATCGGGGAATAGCACAAAGTTTACTGCGCCGATTTCCATCTTAACGGCCCCATCAGGTTTCAGCGGGTATCCGGCCAGAAACGCTGGTTCGCCTGCAACGCTCTGGCTGGGAATAACCGAGATCGTAAAGCGGATTTCGCTACGGCTAACAGTTACCACCTGGCCATTGCGGCGCGCCTCACTTTTGGTGGGCTGGGTGATGATGAAACAGACTTTGGGGTCTTCGCTTACGATTTGAACGGTCCAGTCGCCGTGTTCTTCAACCTCGGTGGCTTCAGGCGTAGCTTCGGGGGTTGCGTCCTGTGCAAAGCCCTGTGTACCCGCACTTAACATCACCACCAACGCGGTCGAAAAAATAGTGTTTTTGGAAAATTTCCAGCTCATAATCTAGCCTCCTGGTCCAACCATTTGCCCCGTTGTTCGCATTTGTTTCGCGATTTATAACAGGACAGCTTGTATTTCAATCACCTGCGCGCTTAATCTATCCGTATCAGGGGGTGATTTGCTAGCCCAAAACGTGGATTTATCGGGCAATCGGCATGCATTTGCCGCTGTTGCACCCAAAAACATACAAAAAGGACTGTGAAAATTGACCCAGGCACATAATTTTGTCGAGATCTGGCGCGGGGAGTTTTTGGAATCTATCCACTGCGGGCATGCCGTTATCAGTGATGCGGCGGGGAATATCATCGCTAGCTGGGGCAATCCTGATCAGGTGATCCTGCCGCGGTCCTCGTGCAAAATGCTGCAAGCCCTGCCTTTGATTGAAAGCGGTGCAGCCGCGGCTTTTGGGCTGGGTTCTGCGCAACTGGCATTGTCATGTGCCTCTCATAATGGTGCGGCGATGCATACGGACCCGGTCAAGAGCTGGCTGGATGACCTTGGCTTACAAGATGCCGATTTTCGTTGCGGCCCCCAGCCGCCAAACGATGCGCCCGCCCGCCACGCCCTGCGCGATGCTGACAAAAATCCTTGCCAGATGCATAATAATTGCTCCGGTAAACACTCAGGATTTTTAACCCTTAATAAGCATTTAGGCGGCAATTCTGAATATATCGATCTGGACCATCCCGTGCAAAAAGCTGTTAAAACCGCGTTTGAGGAAATGACCGGCATGGACAGTTTTGGCTATGGTATTGATGGCTGTTCGGCCCCGAATTTTGCCACCACTGTCACCGGATTGGCCCATGCAGCGGCCCGCATGGCCGATCCGTCTGACTTGGGAAAAACCCGTGAGGCCGCCGCTCGGGCGCTGGTTTCTGCGATGATGGAGCACCCGTTGCTGGTCGCAGGTGAAGGGCGCGCATGTTCGGACCTTATGATCGCAATGGGTGGGAAAGTTGCCGTTAAAACCGGAGCCGAGGGGGTTTTTGTGGCGATATTGCCCGAACGAGGCCTCGGGGTTGCCTTAAAAATCAGCGATGGCGCGACCCGGGCATCAGAATGTGCCATGGCAGCAATTCTGGTGCGCCTTGGCGTGTTGCCGCCAAACCATCCACTAGCCAAAAAACGTCTGTGCCCGCCGATTTTGAACCGCCGCGACATCGACACCGGCACCCTGCGCCCCGACGCGGTCTTTTATAATGGCGGTGGGGTTTTGGCGTGAAAGAAACACAACTCCCTGCAACCCGGGATGCGCGCTCGCCTGCGGGGGCGGATATTCGGTTTATTATGGATGGAGCGTGTGGAAATATGATCCACAGCACCGTACCGATGGGACAGATTAACCGCGCAACTATACATGCCAGTGTCAGCGAGTTTTGGTATGTTCTTGAGGGTGTTGGCGAAATTTGGCGTAAAGATGCGACCACCGAACGCGTGGTGCGGCTGGAGGCTGGAATCTCGATTGATATCCCGCTTGGCACCGCGTTTCAGTATCGCAACATTGGCGATGCAGATTTGAAATTCATCTGCATTTCCATGCCGCCATGGCCCGGGGATACGGAGGCAACCCATGTCGATGGGATTTGGTCGCCAACCATCTAAATGCCCAAAACTCCAATATTCCCTCCTGTCGGAAACAGCCATATTTATGTCGCAGTGACCTAATTGTCGCACCCTTCCGTAGGGTAAGCTTGATGTATGTCAACTGTGGAGGAACAGTAATGTCTATTGAAAATGAAACCGACTATGAGATCGGGCAAGACAATATTAAGACAAAAATCGGCCCCTTTGGCCTTGATATTCACAATCCGGTATTCCTGATTTCAGGGCTGAGTATTTTTGCGTTTGTCATCGGCACTTTGATAGCGCCAGAGGCTGCAACTGAACTATTTAAATCGATGCGCAACTGGGTGACCGTCAACTTTGACTGGTTTTTCTGATGGGAGGCGATATTTTTGTGTTGTTTTGTTTGCTGCTTATCGTAACCCCCATGGGGAAAATCCGGTTGGGGGGCGCTGATGCGCGGCCTGATTACGGATATCCCGGCTGGTTTGTCATGTTGTTTGCGGCAGGCATGGGCATTGGTCTGATGTTTTTCGGCGTCTCTGAACCCATTTCGCATTTCGGCAGCTCAATCGCAGAGGGTGCTGGATCCCCGGAAAGCTGGGCGCCACTGGCGGTGCAGCCGGTAACCCCGAGGCAGCCATGAAACTGGGTATGGCTGCAACAATATATCACTGGGGGCTGCACCCTTGGGCGATGTATGCGGTCGCAGGTCTGGCTTTAGCGTTCTTTACCTATAACAAGGGGCTACCCCTTACCCAAATCACCTCAGACATCGGGATCATTCTGGTTGTGGTGTTCTTTGTACATCCTCAGATTCCGGCTCATTGGTGATTGATACAATCACCGCTGGCGATAAAACCGACGGGTCAATGCCCCAACGTGTGTTTTGGTGCGTATTTGAGGGGCTGGTGGCAATAGCGTTGCTGATGGGTGGCGGTCTGGTGGCCTTGCAGGCAATGGCTGTAACAACAGGGTTCCCCTTTGCCGCGATTTTATTGTTGATGTGTGTCAGCATCTGGATCGGGTCAAGGCGTTCTTAAAACAATAGACCTCGGCGCATTAGCCAAGGTCTTACTAGCAGCAGGTTTGTGATTGGGCGTCCGCCCGGGCACGCAAGTTTACAGGTTTTCTACCAGATAAACGGGATCAGGCGCTTGGTTTCTGCTTCGTAAGCGACGAAAGCCTCGCCGTATTTTTGCCGTAAATA
>Ga0256845_1003403_pt1 | contig 10806 bp, 9 predicted proteins | sample RiftiametaG_FD_189101 | JGI IMG/M metagenome (GOLD analysis project Ga0256845, IMG submission 189101) | Tube worm associated microbial communities from hydrothermal vent at the East Pacific Rise, Pacific Ocean - Riftia | ecosystem: Host-associated > Annelida > Integument > Unclassified ... | reverse complement strand
CCACGACGTGGATGTCACTTTTTTTGTTGCATGAGCCGCCCTGGACTCGAACCAGGCACCCTCTGCTTAAAAGGCAGATGCTCTAACCGGATGAGCTAGCGGCCCTTCCTCAATTGACAAGATGCTGTATAGAGAGGCGAGCTTCTTTTTGTCAAGGAAAAAAAATGAGATTCTGGTTTTTTACCTGAATTTTCCGGGGGAACAGACATAAAAAAAGCAGGGTCTGTGTGTCGTGACCCTGCTTTTACGAACAACGATGGTTTCCGTCTCAAACCTCTCCTATTTACTGCGTTTTCTTGCCACGCCTAAGATTCCAACGATGCCAACCCCCAGGAGTAAGAGGGTCGCCGGTTCTGGAACGGGGTCGCCGATTTTCACGATCAAGTCCTGGTTTGTTCCTGATTTTCCAATCACATACGAGCTATTCAGCCAGGCAATTTCTGAAGGACTAAACGCCTGCGGGATACTTGCCAGATAGGAAGCTGCCTTGTCAATAGCGTCCTGATCCCCGCCATTGACGATAAAGTCACCGGCTGTCAAGTCATAATCAGCATCCACGATCATGTCCCAGAAGGCTAACTGTAATCCGGCAATCTCAGCCTGCGTACTTTCTTCAGTATAATACGTGTCAAACATCCAGGCAATTTGTAAACCATTATCATAGTCTTCCGGGCTGACAAATTCAACAGGAAGTTCTCCACCAATCTTCGCCCACTGCCAAGGATCCACGCAGAAACCTGTGAACCATTCTCCTCCATTCAGAAGCTGACCATTTCCGCCCCGTAATTGCAGCGTAAATTCTCCAACCGACATCTTTTGGCTGTGCCCTTCAAATGTGGTTGAAAACCTTCCTCTGTTTGTCCATTTGGCATCAACAAACGAATCGGCGTGTACGATGGCGGGAAGCGCGATGACAAGAATAACTGCAACTGTAAAAAACTTAACCAATGTTTTCATAATGTGACTCCTTTCTTCTACAAAAATAGAACCCAAAAAGCCGACTTCAACGAAGCCGGCTTGCCTGCCTGATATGGAAGATTCAAGGCAACCCGGCTGTCTTCTGTTTTGAAGACCCGTAGCTTTCCGTCCCATTTTTACAAACGGTTTGGCTTTCTCAAGAATACGACATATACTGTGAAATATCCATTTTTTTATACATGCACACCCCATGCCAACCAAACACGTTAATGCTATTTTATACGATAAGTCCAGTGAATATAAAGAGATTTTTTTTTATCCTCCAAACATTTTTTTTGTCTGTCACTGATACATGACTCAAAAATGTCAAAAATTTCGACATCACCATGAAAAAATATGCACGAAACCCTCCCTCAAGGCTCTCAAATACACGAAAGTCAGATTTGTAAAAAAAACCGACGCCGATTGACGGCATTCAGCATTTTTCCGCGCAACTCCAGGAAAAATCACCACGTCTATTCACAGGGGATGTGTAAATTTTTTCGACAGGGACGGTTTTCAAGAACAATGTTCATTCCTCCAGTCCCTCACTGGTGTTTTTTAGGATAATCAAAGAAGATGGGTATGCCATTGCCGATTTTTACATCTTTCCAGGAAGTAATATCAAATTGAATGCAAAAAATACTACACGTTGGCATATTATCAATAGTGACGTTGGTCAATGATTCGGCAAACAACGTCATGCCAGGATTGTGTCCCACGACAATAACATGGCTGGCGCGATCATCAAGGGCATGGACAAGCCTGAGTAATGTCGGGACTCCCGCCTCGTAAATTGATTCGTCAATGATGATCTGCTCCTGTGGGAAATCAACTTCCTTCGCAATGAGTTGGGACGTGCTTCCAGCACGTTTCGCCGGGCTGGAAACAAGGAGGTCGGGTCGGATATGATGCGCATAAAGCCGTTTCCCCATAAACGGCGCATCCCGTTGACCGCGTTTATTCAAAGGGCGATCAACATCTGCTAATAACGGGTTCTTCCAACTGGATTTCGCATGTCTGATCAGATAAAGCTGTTTCATAAAAGCATCCCTCCAACGTGGTTATGAAGAGTATTTTCTGATACTCGCGCAGAGATGTTGAAAAAGCCTTTACACTTCTGTATGCTGTGTGCCGGTGTACGAACACCGACGAAAACACAAGTCATAGCCACCTAAGAAGTCTGTAGTTCAAGTTCGATGAGTTGTTGTAATGCCTGGAACCGGGATGTCCCGCACACGTCTTCTGAGGCGCAGAACTGTTCGCACACGTTGGGACGTTCTGGATAGCCAAAAAGCAGACAACAGTTCTCAACATCTAATTGAATGCAACGTACTCCGGCAGGTTTTCCATTCGGCATACCAGGAATTGGCGAAGTAATAGACGGAGCAATACAACATGCACCACATCCGACGCGACAGTTCATAGGCAACGATGTAACGGGGACAATGGGCAAAACGTCGTCATCTCGATATGTTGAGAATACTATTATGCAATCCGTATGCCAGAATTTCTGAGAGACTATTTCTGCTCTTTGCCCATTACACAGGCAAAACTCACTGTGCCCGGTCATCGGGATGACCGCTTTGTTTCCGATTTTCCTCTTTTTCAATTTCCTCTATTTCAGCCATGATACGTTCAAAGGTTTGGCGATTGACGCTGCTCTGCCGGGGGGAAGAACCAGTTATGCTGACACCGCTGAATGGAGATTTAAGCATATCCAGCAGGGTTGCTCCACTCAACCTCCCCATATAGAGGTAGGCTCCCAGAAACCCGCCCAGGTGCGCCAAGTGCGCCACTCCCCCTTGAAGGTTCGAGAGTTCGCTGAGAATTTCAATTCCGGCAAACACGAACACCAGTGTTTTAAGTTTCACCGGAATTGGAGGGAAGAGGAGCATCATTCGCCTCTCAGGTGATAAGACGGCGGCGGCCATCATAACACCGAAAACTGCCCCGCTGGACCCGATCACAGAGGACGGAGAGTTCCAGTTAAAAAGAAGCCAGAGGAGAGAACCGGAAATCCCGCTTAAAAAATAGAGCATCAAAAATCGCTGTGTGCCTAATCTGCGATACACATGATTGCCAAACAGATACAACCCCCACATATTCAGCAGGAGATGTACGAAATTCCCGTGCAGGAACATATAGCTGATGATTTGCCAGAATCGAAAATGACGGAAACCATCCGCGCTGAGCGCAAGCTGCCAGAGACTCGCACCGGGAAAAAGCACGAAAAATACGACATTGAGAGTAATCAACAGAGTTACTGCATTCATGCCCGGTGAGGGGGAACGTTGTTTATGAGGAAAAATGAAAGCTTGTTGCATATATCAGAACCTCCATTCCTGACGACAGAGGATAAGTTACAAGGTTTGACAGGTCGTGCAAAGGTGTGTGCTGCGCTGCCCGACAATAATCCGTTCAATGGTAGTTCCACATCGGGGGCAAGGCAAACCCGTCCGTCGGAAAATTTTGAGCTCGTCGCTATTTCGTCCCTGCCGACGCCCCACCGAATAGAAATTGGCCTTGCCGGTTCCTAATGTGGTTCCCAGATTCTGCAACCCCCGATGCAGAACGAGTCGAATCGCTCGGTGGAGAGCCTGGGCCTCGTCCTCAGAGAGCGATGATGACAGTCGTTGAGGGTGCAGCTTAGCTTCCCACAGGGCTTCATCAACGTAAATATTTCCAAGTCCTGCCAGAAATGTTTGATCTAACAGGAGAGGCTTCAGCAAACGTTTGAACTGGTGCAGTCGTTCCCAAAGCTGCTGCGCTGTAAACGCCTCATCAAGCGGTTCCGGCCCCAGATGCTTCAGCACAGTATCTGAATCCTCAACGAGATACATTCGGCCAAATTTTCGGGTATCATGAAAACGCAATTGTCGTCCGTCGTTAAAATCCAGGATCACATGTTCGTGCTTTGCACGCCCGGTATCAGGCAGGACCACGTGTAACCTGCCTGACATACGAAGATGAATCAGCAGATGCTTTTTCCCGATAAAGTCAATCACAATGTATTTGGCTCTGCGCCAAATCCTCCTGATGGTCTGCTCATGTATCTGGCGACAAAATTCTTCCGGTGAAAGGCGGTCGATGATGTTCGGCCAGAAAATTTCCGCGCCCGTGATGGTTGTTCCCGGAAGTCCGGCAGCATTCAGGTCATCAACAACAGTCTGTACTTCAGGTAGTTCAGGCATAATCGTGTTCGGTCTCCTTCTGAGCTCGCGACTACAAAAACATGCGAAACATATACGGCGCGCCAACGGCGATAATCAGGATGCCGATCAGTTTCATGATAAATCCGGTCGTCAGCATTTTTGCCAGCGAGATTCCCTTCATTTCGCCAAACGCCAGTCCGTTCACCCCGGTCGCAATCGGTGTCATAAACGCGCTGGTACAGGAAAACGTGATCACCAAAAAGGCTTGAATTGTAATCATACTCTCTGGTTCGAACAAGTGTCTTACGACGAGAAACATGGCGATCTGCACCACAGTATTGCTGAACAGTTCTGTCGAAAATGATGTGAGAGCGGCAATCACAAGATACCCCAGGAATATCGGGAATTGCTGATGCAGAACAGCATCAAAAGCCACGATAATATAATCCTGAATATGAAATAACGCGCCAATTCCGATAAACACAAGAATAATTCCGACTAACAATAAACCGCGCCAGGGGACATTACTGTAACAATCCCTCAGACGTAATAACCGCTCAGGTTCTCCATTCTCAGAGCGCCGAACGGGAAAAAACAACACCACAAGCAGGACAAGAGTTGCCAGCATTGTGGCAGCCAAAATGCCTGATTTCTCGGAACTGATTTTCATCAGGATTGATAACAGAACAGAGAGGACAAAAAAAAGGGCTGTAATGTTCAGTGCCGTTTTCTGCCGGGGATGAGCAGCATCTGCGTGATCGAATGTCACGTGGACCAACTCATTTTGATAATTCCACAGACGAAAGGAAACCGTCAGAACGACCCAGGCCGCCAAGGTAAACGCGATCACCATCGGAATTCCCCACATCAGCCAAAGTTCAAAGCTCAGCAGATCGGTGCCGGGAAGATCGTAGAGGGTGGCATACAGCACCATAATTCCATTAGCAGGCGTACCGGTAATTGACCCCATGCCTCCAATGTTGGCCCCGTAAATCAGGGCGAGAGGTAAAAGCGTTTCGATCTCACGATATCGTTGAGGCAGAGATTCTTCAAAGATGCGACAAAGCAGCTTGATCAAAGGCAGAAGCGTCAAAACAGTAACCATATTGGGAATAAAGAACGATAACGCCGCAGAAATCACGATCACATGCAGGGCGATCTGAGTAATGGGAAGATGTCGTGTCCCAATAGCATATAAAACGAGTCGCTCCGGAACTTTTGTTGCAATGAGCAAGCGAGACAGTAACAAACTATTCATAAAAATGAAAAGCAACTGAATTTTGTCGATATGCGCCAAAAGAAAATTCATACATCTCTTGTTGTCAAAGTAGGATTTTCTGTCAAAGAGATTTTACAAAGAAAGGAAGATGAACCCATTGAACCACGAAGGACGCAAAGCACACGTAAGGAAAAACAACCCAGCATCGCCGTATGCGCATTGTCGAACGCAGTATGCAGATTCCTCCCTTTTCGTTGTTGGCGCTCAACAGGAGAATAGGGATGGCAACACGCTGTACTTCAGATTGTGGCAAGCCAAATCAGTTGACAAAAACCCCTGTCTCTGTTTCACCGTTCAGACAAACATATACTGGGTTCTGTCGTGTCACAGACACGAGATGGTCGACGATCAGAATCCCTGTACATCACATCCTTACTCGTTTCCCCGAACAATGAAACTTGTTTCCCCGAACAATGAAACTTGGAATTATTTCAGACACTCACAGTTATCTTCCCAACCAGGTTCACCAACTCTTTGAAGGTGTCGATGCCATTCTTCATGCCGGCGATATTGGGAATGACAATGTGTATGTCGAACTCCAAACGATCGCGCCAGTCACAGCCGTTCGTGGCAACATGGACCGCTATGGGCGTCCAGCGACCTTTCGGGAATTTATTGGTACCTCCTTTGATGGAAAACGTATCTTTCTCGTGCATGATCTCGGCTCACCCCACTCGATAAAGCCGTCTTTGCTCCGCTCAATCAACGCCTATCTCCCGCATATTGTAATTTTTGGTCACACGCACATTCCATATTCAGCCACCATTCACTCTATGTTCTATTTCAACCCAGGGAGCGCTCGTCAGGGAAGGTCTGGGACAAAAGCAAGCGTGGGGATCATCGAAATTCTTCACTCCTATATGACGCACTCGATCATTCCTCTTGAACCAGAGTAGGAATGTTGATACCCACGCAGCTTCTCGTGACGAAATCCCTGCTTTGCACATATCTGCATTCCCAAACAGAGGATTGGGAACGAGCAATCAAACTGAGTCGTTACGAATTTTGATTGTTTCTTGACAAAAAATAGGATTTCTGTACAATCTTTCAAAAAAGGGGAATCCCCCTGATATTGAAGAGATCTACCTCTGCCATCTTTTCTCATACACACAAACTTATCCACATCTGTGGATAAGTTTGTGAATAACTTTTATACTTTTGTGAATTTTTTGTGTTTTTACGAATTTCTTACTTCCCCCATCTGGATAGGGACACTATGAAAACAATTTGGGATACCGTGCTTGAACGTATTGCCACCCGCATGAATCCATCGAGTTTTAAAACCTGGTTTGCTCCAACCTCGCAGGTTGCTTTTGATCAGAATATCCTCAAGATCGCAGTTCCAGACAAATATTACGTGAACTGGCTGGAAGAACATTATATGGATATTATTCTGGATATTTTGTCATCACTTACCGGTGAGGCTGTCGAAGTCTCGTTTGTCATTAACGAAAACCTGATCAGAAAAACGCCCCCGGAACCCGAAGAATTCTACGGTGTTCAGGGGAAACCCAACCAGTCGCAAAACTCCATCAGTCAAGACGACATATCAATCGCGTCATTTTTGGAAGAAGACTCAGGCTTAAATCCCAAGTACACGTTTGATACCTATGTGGTCGGCGGCAGTAATCAATTTGCCCACGCAGCTTCAATGGCCGTTGCCGAACAACCCTCAAAAGCCTATAACCCTCTCTTTATTTACGGTGGTGTCGGGCTGGGGAAAACCCATCTCATGCATGCAATCGGACATGTCATCAGAAGTACGAATCCTCCCGGGTTTCGCCTGTATTACCTCTCTTCTGAACGCTTTATGAATGAATTGATCAATGCGATTCGCTATGATAAGATGCAGCAATTCCGTGATAAATATCGTAATATCGATCTGCTGCTGATTGATGACATTCAATTCATTGCCGGCAAGGAACGCACCCAGGAAGAATTTTTCCATACCTTTAATGCCCTGCACAATGCGCAGAAACAAATTGTCATTTCGAGCGACTGTCCGCCTAAAAAAATTCCAACCCTTGAAGAACGACTGCGTTCACGCTTTGAATGGGGCTTAATCGCAGATATTCAACCACCAGATTTTGAAACGAAAGTCGCCATTCTCCGAAAAAAAGCGGAGATGGAAAATATTGAGTTGCCAAATGAAGTGGCGATGTATATCGCGTCCAAAATCAAATCAAACATTCGGGCCTTAGAAGGCTGTCTGATCAAAATCGCCGCCCATTCAAAATTTACCCAACAAAACATTACAATGGATTTAACCCGGAAGGTTCTTGATGATATTCTGGACAGCAAAGATTTTGGTTTATCCCAACCAGTTACAGTTGCCCATATTCAGGAGGTTGTCGCAGGTCACTACAAGATTAAAACGCAAGACATGAAATCCTCAACCCGTTTACGAACCATCGCGTTTCCTCGACAGGTGGCTATGTATCTGGCAAGAAAACTCACGCCCCTTTCACTTCCTCTGGTTGGGCAGCATTTTGGAGGAAAAGATCATACGACGATTATGTATGCCTGCCAAAAGATAGAAACATTGCTACAAGAAGACCTGACATTCCGCCAGGAGGTAGAACATCTGAAACAAACGATTATATCATAAATGTGGATAATTTGTGAATAACCCTGTAAATATTCTGTAGATAGGTGAAGAAACTCTGTGGATAAACGTTAAAACTCTGTGGATGATACTTGACATACGTTTGTGGAGAATTTGTGGAAACCTTGTGAGAATATGTGAATGCATTCTGGATAGATGTCAATGTTCCGCCATCTCTTCGAAATTCCTCACAATTGATTCAACCATTCTTTCACAGGAGAGAGAAGAGCGTTTTTCCTGTAAAATAAGGGCAATCAACAATCTTTCCACACAATCCACAGGACCTATTACTATTACTATAAAAAAGCAAAATATTATTTTATAGTATATAAAAATAGAAGAAGGAGGAGCTCCCCATGAGAAAATTTATTGCAGTGTATGTTGACCTTGAGAATGTTGCCGGAATTTTGGATTTGGATACAATGCTTCAGGATATTATTCTGGAAGAACATCAGGAAGCTCCTGAAGAATATGTGTTCGCGGTCAAATTTGCCTGTGGAAACAGCCAATCGATTTCAAAGCTGCGCAAGCAAATGACAAATCATAATTTTGAAATTCGGGAGGCCCCTCATGTTACTGGGAAAAAGAACCGGGCTGATTTGATCATCAGTCTTGATGCGTTTGAAAAGCTGTACCTCGATAAACCATCAATTGATCGCTTTGTGTTTGTCACCCGTGATTCAGATTTTTCCGTCATCATGGATATTCTTCGGAAATATGGAAAAGAGGTCTGGCTTATCACAAAAGAAGGCGATGAACAACGGCCCATTTTTACCAATTCGACCGACAACATCATCATCATTCCCCAAAAAAAGAAACCAACCGCCCTGAAAAAGAAACCTCTTCCCCAGGGAATATCCGACAAACAGGCTGAAAATCAGGGAGATAAACCAGTGAAAACCCCTGATGAACAAACTCGTGATAAGGTTGCTGAAGAATTGTTTATTAAAGTCCTCATCAGTCTTGATCCCAGCGAAGAACATCTTTTAAACGCGATCGCGAATAAAATGCGGCAACTGAACAAGTCTTTCAAAGTAAAGAATACGAGCTATAAACGAATGACGACATTAGCGAAAGAGTTTGAAAAAAAAGGCTGGTTTACAACCAAAAAGAATGCTGATGGTCATTTGTTGATAAAAGATTTAGAAGCCTCACGAGAGTGAGCTTCTTGCAGTATTGCTCCTGGACGGCATTGGCAGAACATTCTTGACAGGAAGAAGAATTCTATTGCCAGGAGTCCGGGAAGATGGCAAGCTGGTTTTCTGGCCTCGTAAAAGGAAAATATTGAAATTTCATTTGACAAAATTCAAGAGCGGGGAAAATATAAACAGAACACAGCAACGACGTGTCCGCTAAAATTATATCCCAGGAGGGAAAGACGCCTATGCAAATTCGTATTGAAAAAACCAACCTGTTTGAAGGGGTACAACGTGTCCAGAACGTTGTCGATAAAAAGAACACGATTCCTGTCTTATCGAATATTTTACTCGAATCGAATGTCGAGAATAATACGATTAAACTTGTTGCCACGAATTTAGAAGTCGGTATGTCAACGCTGCTGCCGGCCAGTGAAGTCACAGAAGGCAGTATCACGATTCCCGCCCAGAAAATCTTCGAAATCTTACGCGAGCTTCCGGAAACCTCGCTCTCATTACAGGTTGATGAGAATAATTGGATTACGTTGGAGTGTTCAACGGCCAATTTCAAGCTCGCCGGCTTGCCTCGGACTGATTTTCCGGAACTTCCGGCTCTGCCATCACAGGGCATTATCGTCCTCCAACAGCCAGTCTTAAAGGCGATGATCAATAAAACCGCATTTGCCGTGTCACATGATGAATCGCGGTATGCGCTCACTGGGGTTCTGTTTGTCTTGGGCAAAGAGGAACTCTCGATGGTAGCCACCGATGGGCATCGGTTGGCTGTGATCAAAAAGCCTCATCATCTTGAACTGGGAGATGACGAGACTGGGAACGAGGTCATTATTCCGCTGAAAGCCATCAATGAAGTGAAAAAACTTTGTGACGCCGATGAAACGATTTCTATTAACATTGGTGAAAGTCAAATCGCATTCCGCAAGGAACAGACCACGCTGGTGTCGCGTCTTATTGATGCCCAATTCCCGGATTATCGGCAGGTGCTTCCCAGTGAATCACGAAATATTGCGACGGTAAATACAGAACAATTCAACCATGCAATACGCCGTGTGTCTCTTTTATGTAGTGACACGCGTCTGGTGAAATTTACCGTGACTCCCGGACAGCTTAATTTGTCATCAAATGACCCGAATTTGGGGGAAGCAGAAGAATCGATCCCTGTGGAATATGAGGGGGAAGAGATTTCGATCGGGTTCAACGCGCGTTACGTGCTCGATTTTCTGTCTGTGATCGAAGGTGACACGATTCAGATCGCTTTAAATGATTCCCTGAGTCCCGGTCTTTTTACCTCGGAAAGTGAGAACGATGCCGGGTTCTCATGCGTGATTATGCCTATGAGGGTCTAAAGCTGATGAGGAATGTTCCTTCCGGCATGATGGGCGACGATGTGCCTGGAGGAGGATCGCTGTTTACGTGTATCTTGAGTCCGTTGAACTCCATAATTTTCGAAATTTCCCGGATGGACATTTTGAGTTCTGTCCGGGAATAAATATGTTTTTCGGGCCAAACGCTTCAGGAAAAACCAATCTTCTGGAGTCAATTTATGTTCTCTCCAATTTGCGCTCCTTTCGAACTCGCTCTTTCCGGGAACTCATCTTTTGGGATGAGAAAGAAGCGTTTGTACGCGGGCAGATTCAGGCCGGGAATGCTGATAGT
>Ga0256845_1003402_pt1 | contig 10807 bp, 8 predicted proteins | sample RiftiametaG_FD_189101 | JGI IMG/M metagenome (GOLD analysis project Ga0256845, IMG submission 189101) | Tube worm associated microbial communities from hydrothermal vent at the East Pacific Rise, Pacific Ocean - Riftia | ecosystem: Host-associated > Annelida > Integument > Unclassified ... | reverse complement strand
CTGTTATCAAGTCTGAGATGAAAAAAATAGAATTAAATCTTCAGAGAAATCCGACTCTCAAAAAATGGTTCATAAAAATACACCCCAAAGAAATGGCCTAGTTTTATTCATGCCGCGGCCCTTAGCCGGAGACTGGCAACAACTCATCATCCAATACTCCCATCACCAAAATCAATTCCATCAACTTCTTCGTAACACCTAACCATACATAATACCATGAGCATTATTACCCAAATAACACAAGAAATCAATGAGTCCGCAATCGCTATGAACGTAAACCGTAAATACGACGATGCGAGAATATCATTCCAACTCACCAGTAATCGCGTGAGTTCTGAGGATGAATTTTATTCGGTGCTCGGTGAGTTTTATAATCACGTCCACAATTTATGCGTTTCTCCTGGGTCGAAACTCTCCCCACATGAGGCGGTGGAGCACGCCATTAGACTCCTAGAAGATGCCATGCGTCAAGAAGGGGGGAATATTCAGACAGCTTATCAAAACACGATTACTGGCATTAATGGTGGCATGATGAGATTGCTTGATACCATCGCTAATTCGATGCGTTATCAAGCCCAACAACTCTACACGGAAAACGTGCTGAGACGCTATATCAGCCCGATGCAGTGGGAACCTAAGGTGGATGCCATCCGTGCTCTTCTTGCCCATTATCAAAACGAACTACCCCCCGACATCGATGTGCAACATCCTGAAAAATACGCTAATGATTACAGCCGTCTTATCAAGGGGCTGGTGCAACGTGTGAATCAGACCGCCAGTGAATTTAGACGATATTAACAATATAACCCATCCAAATACTCAACCTTTACGAATCCCATGCACCCTATCTTCAAACAATTATTCATCGATATCGATGCCGCAGTCAGCAAAGGGGAACAGGACGCCCGTCAATTCCAACACTGGTTTCCGATGCCTCAATCAAATGTTTTTGATGATCTTACCAAAGAAGAAGCCAAAAATGTTTTCAATGAAATCCTCTACTCCTTTCTGGCGACCAATTATTATAAAGATGAGTATAAGGCTTCGGAGGGAGCATCATCCGAAACAAAACATAAACAACTCACTCGTGATTATGATGAGAGGGCCATCAATTGGGCAAAGACGATGACCTCGATACATTATCCTGAGGGTTACGACATTGCTCTAAAATTAGCTACTACTGGTGCTGAAGGTGGTATTCGTCAGGTTATTAATACTCTCTTCGACAATCTTGCAACTAATCGCGTGCAGTCTTTCATTGATGATCTTATCAAAAAAACCTGGGGGCAATACGAACCCGGAATTTGGACCGAACAAAAAAATAGAGAAACCATTAAACACCATGCTAAACTTCACGGCACACGGGATGAGCGAGAGGCTCACGTCCGCTCTTATAAGGATGCCTACGCCGCATTCCTCCCTTCGGAATTCATCCAAACAAGGGATTGTCTCTGCGTCATCCCATTTCATGAAACACTCTCTCGCCACCACAAACTCATGCAACGTGCAAAAGGACTCATCCGCTGAAACACGCCTTCATCATCTGCCACTAAAGCTGGTGTATGAAGGGGATTACTCAAACATTACTTGCCAGAGCACAACCTCTGCTGACACAATATAAAATTCAGAATTTCCTCGCAACCGAGGCAATCAAAGGTTGTGTGCCGGATCTTTCTAAAGCTCCTGTTTCACTTGAACCACCCTTTGGTAACGAGGGTTACGTTCAAAGTGAAACCAATCCGCTTGATACCCGTTTGCAAATCTGGATTTCTCCCAAGGAAAAAATAACGTGGGTGCATTGTGAATCGTTTCTCAAACAACTCAGTGGATTGAATCAATCGGCAGGGTTTGAAATCAGCGGGAATTGTGATGAGATTTCACTTTCGTTTCTTTGTCCTTCCACTTCTGCTGAGCTTATTCAGGCTGCATTTTTGAGCCAGTTTCCGTATTGTCGCATCACTTTGCAAAGACAGTTGTCTTTGGATGTGATGACTCATTGGGATCATGTTTCCTTTCGGGATTATTTCCCACCTCCTCCTTATTCACATTTGTTCACAAGCATGGATGAATTGCGAGAGAGTCCATTTCTCGGTTTTCTTCATACCTTATCTCAAATACCCAATGATTCATTCGGGTTTTACCAATGCCTTTTCCAATCCGTCCAAAACAACTGGCATCAGTGTGTGGAAACGCTCACTGACTTAGAATATCAGCTCAAACTCAATTCTGGCCTTGGCATTTCACCCCGTCATCTACAACAAACTCCTTCCGGTGATTTGCGGAGTTCGGCTGTGGAGGTCGATTTAAAGGCGCATAACGACAAACCATTCTATTCGGTTGCTGTGCGTCTGGGTATCATGGGTGAGCGCCGTCACCTTGAGTCTCTTGGGCTTTTTATGAACCTTTTTCAACATGGGGGCAAACCCATGCAGTTCATTGACGAAACCGAGTATTTGAAACATTTTTCAGCTAGTGAACTCACTGAGATGATTCATTCAGGACTCTGCTACCGCCACGGATTTTTGCTCAATTCCAAGGAACTGGCGGGGCTGGTTCATCCTATCTCTACTCAGGCCATTGATTCAGTTCAACTTCCTATTGAAACTCTTGAGCCACTTGCTCTGGCTGACCCAACTCGTGAGGAGGGCACAAACGTTGGCTATTATTCCGATGCTGGATTCGAACAATCCGTTTACATCCCTGATGACATTCGAGAGCGAGGAACTCATATCATTGGTGGCTCAGGCAGTGGTAAAACCACTTTGGAGGAGGAGATTTTCATGCAAGATATTCAAAGAGGTATTGGTGCGGTTTATATCGACCCGCATGGCGATGCGATTACAGACATTTGCAACCGCCTTGATGAAGAACAACTCTCCCGATGTATTTATTTTGACCCAGGCAATCAGAAGTTCATCCCTCTTTGGAATCCGTTGCATCTTGCGAAAGGTGCCGATCCATTTCGTCAGGCCGATGATTTACTCTCTACTTTTGAGCATGTGTTCACAGGTTGGGGCGACCGACTCGCTCATGTTCTCAGAAATGGTTTGATTGGTTTGTCGTATTTGAAGAACCCCTGCTTGCTCGATTTGTATCATTTGCTCCGCCAAAAAAGTGACGAGAGCAATCTACTACGAGAACAAATCCTTGCGCAACCTGGTCTTGATGAACCCGTCCGTTCGTTTTGGGAGCATGATTTTTTGAAAGATTATCGTGAAAGTGAATTAGCCGCCCCCAAACACAAACTCTCCAAATTGTTGTCCGGAAGCGTTTATTCTATGTTTGCCCAGAGGGAGAGTAAAATCGACCTCAATCAAATCATGGATGAGAATATGATTCTTCTCGTTGACCTCTCCAATCTGGGTGCTGACACCAAGCAAGTTCTTGGTTCTCTCATGCTCACCATGTTCATGGCAACCGCACTCACCCGCAGTAAACAGGAAGAATCAAAGAGAACTCCCTTCTCAATTTTCGCCGATGAGTGTCATATGTTTGTTTCGGCGAGTGCCATTGAGGACATGATTACCCAGGCGCGCAAATTTAAAATACGACTCACCATTGCCCACCAATACCTTTCCCAGTTTAGAAGTGGCAAAGTCGATGCTCTCTCGACTGCCGGCACCACTCTTGTCGGTCGAGTCAACAAGGATGACAGTCGGCATTTTGCCAAGGACATGAGGGATTTAGTCAAACCCGAGGAATTGCTCGCTCTTGAACCCTTCGAGTTTGTCGGACGAATTGGCACCGAGGTTGTGAAATTTAAAACCAAAGCCCCGCCGAGAGGAGGTAAAAGCATCCGTGAGCAAATCATCAAACATTCTCAAAAGCATTATTGCGTCCGCTCTTCTGAGATTCGGCGAGAAGTCGCTTCTCCAGTAAAATCAAATGAGAAAACCCGCATCGATTTGAGTGCCTTTGAATTTAGTGAGGAGGATTTTAGATATGAGTAATTTGGAGCCAGAGGCTTTTATTCAGCAGTTGATGGGGAAATTACAGTCTCTTGATTTAACGCAGTGGGTTGAGGAGGTATCTCAGATTGAGTCGCCTGACACTCAAGCCTTTCACGAACTCGTCGTTTCCTTTGTTTCGAGTGTGTATCTCAAATTACCCGATTCGATGAGCCTGAGTGATGCCCACGCCTGGGACTTGGGGAATAAGATGTTGGATGTTGCCTACCCAGCTGAAGGATCACCTGGCTCGACCAGTGCGTATTTGGATTATGTTTCGGATGGAATGTGTGCCATTGAACATATTACGAATGCCTTGAGTTCTGGATTAAAATCACATTTACAAAACCAGCATATTCAAAGCGTGCTGGGAGAAGAGCTTTGCGGACTTAGTTTTCCCCAGCGTCTTGAGTTGGCGCGGGTCTTCTCCCCCCGTTATGAAGAATTAGGTGTTTCGATTCCACTTCATCATCTGGCACACTCGCTTGAGAGTGTTGTGATGCAGGTTTTTGAAGTTGGGTTCTAAATATTACAGAAAGTCGTCATCAACCAGATTAATTGGCACGGGGAAAACTCCCCCTTCTTTTTTGGGTTTTGATTTTTCCTTAGAAACAACAGCCATACATAAATAAAGCATTGCCGAGCGCACAAGCTGCAACAAAGTCATCGTATGTCGCTCTAAATCCTGAGGATTAATTTGATATGCAAAATCATTCTGAGAATCCCATATCGTCTCTTCGAATTCAGCCACTCTGAGCCAGCCATGCTCAATAGCATTTCTCACTCGTCGGATTTCTGCCGCTGCCGGATTTGGAGCTTTCCATTTCGAGCCAAGCTTTTTTAGGTCAACATCTGATAAATCACACGACAACCAATAAAGAGCATCGATAAAATAGTTATTCTCGTCCTTCAAATTCTCCCGAATCCAGCGAGAGGAGAATGAAACCCTTTTTGCGTTACATCCAAAATAGACGTTCATCAATGACGCCAAGCTATCGAACACGCTAAAACAAACTCGAAAAGCAGTTTTTATTTTCTCTATACTCCCTTCATAATGGACAGAATCCAGAGTGTCAGTCAGGAACATGTTCTGCCCCTCGTAATTAGGATGCATCTGATGAACACCTTCAAATGCCATAAAGCGAGCAAAGCAATATTCTCGTTTAAGAGCCGAGAATGCGGCACTAAAATAAGGCCCATCCTTTACAGCTACGACATGATTGGGAAACTGTAGTATATCCTGATCCGCAATCCACTGATCCGTTAAGTCGTTGATTGGATTCGCAAAGAGCCCGTTCTTAAGACACCATTCTCGATAGAGTTTTTCGTCCTCTGAGTAGCTATCCCCTGTGCAGTCATTTTTCCACCCATCTAGGGTTTCAAAGCTTTTATCCCAAAATTTCAATAACGAGACAACCTGATCTTCATTCTGTATCGTGTCCAATATTCTCGGATGAGTAATTTCAGCCTCGTTATCCCTTAAATTCCGGAATAGCACATATGCCTCGTATTGGTAAAGATTCGCATGACTTTGATCATTTAGGTAAAAACTCAGAAACACAAGCTCCCTCCCTTTACTTAATGCAGACACGCATGATGCATCCCCTATGCTAGCATTAAGCTGCCAATAATCCATAGCTTCAAGAGACCGTCTTTGATGTGACAGTTCATTTGCAAGATTTGCTTTAATCTCCCCATCATATAATGATCCTTCATTCTCAGATATCGTCTTAGCTTCGCGAAAATGATTAATGGTGAGAGCTGTATACTTCGACCATTTTTCATCCCTCCATGATGTCGCATTTTCGTTATTTATTCGCGAAAGTGCCGCATTCAGATTGCCCAGTAAATAGTGAACAGCACATTCGTGTTCTCGGGAAACCTCTCCTTCCAAGAATACTTCTAGCTCAGAACTAAGCTTTTGAAGTTCGCCCTCATCACCACTGGCAATCGCGACATCACAGTTATGGGCTCTCTGATTGATATTCATTCTAATGATCTAGTTACTCTGCTTATCAAGTTATCGCAAGACCTCATCTCAATTCAAATACCCCACCATTTCTTGGCCTCCGTAGGAGGAACCAACTCGCGGTAGTTCCTAAAAATAATTTGTGGAGAATTCCCCATCTCCTCGCCAGCATCCCTGGCCTTGGATACACCATCCGCCTCCGAGAGATTCGTGACGCACCCAGTGTGGTATTTGTTGGCATAGATTTAGTCCGTAGTTACTCGATTGAAGAAGTCCCAAATCATAAGGCACTGCTTATCCGAGGTGAGTTTTTGAAGATTCAAATAGTCTGCATCACTAATACAGGCTGTATTCGATTTTCCCGACAGTTGTAGTTGCGCAGCAATCCCTAGCACAGACTTCGTTCGGTCATGTTTCACTCTAGATTCTCTCGCCTCTACTATCGCTCCGCTCTTAATTCTTACCTTTAACAATAGGCACCTTTTTTCATCAAAGTGAGTATCCAAAAATTTCTCCGCAGCAGCAAAAATGTCTTCATTACCCTCGGTCATGATTGGAACTATGATATCCTCAAGGCGACCTGTTTCACCATCATTGGCTCCAACGACAAGGCAACCAACTCCTAGGCCTTTGATCTCACAGCAGTCTGCATTTAAATTCAGTGGAACCTCTTCTGGAGACAATCCCAATACTCCTGCGACCTCCCCTCTAATTTGAGCAATTCGTCTTTCGATGCCATGATCATCAGCGTCAAACATGTAGATCATTGAGAGCGTGGTGTCATCGGGAAGCCTCTGGATCTCAGCTTCATCTTCTTGGGCTAGCAGCCACAATTTTTTGAGCAGCTCATTTCTCTCAGCAATCTTCCCATCACCTCCAAGAGAATACAAGAAAATCGTGACATCTCCCTTCGAAAGGGCATGACTAGGTAGAGTAAGACGTCGAGCTTCGGTAAAATTTAACTGCTCAAAATCGATCTTTCTGGCAGTGCCCACGAAAAGCTGTCCCATTGGCGCGGGATACTCAGCGATTTTACGTTTCTCATCCGCGATAAATCCATTTGCCTTAAGAAGACGATTGAGAAATGCTGTGTCGTGCGGACCTTCACATGCAACAGTAATTAAATGCGTGCTCATAACTAACGGATGTCAAAGTCGATTGCGTCAATCAGTTGACTGAGCTTCTCTCCTCCGAGATGGCGACACTGGATGTGCTCATTCTCGAGGGTCAGCGCCAAAGCTGTTATGTCAGACGTGCGGTACTTGTTTTCAACAAAGGCGTCTATACACTCTTTACTGTGTGTTGACAGGAAGACTTGGACATTGAATTCAACCGCTGCCTCTTGGATGAATTTGGTGAAATCGATAAGAAGTCCCTTGTGAACTGCGGCATCAACTTCGTCGATACAGATAAGGCCATCCCGGCTGTAACCCATTAAGAGAGCGATTTCGAACACGCGCTGAAGGCCTTCACCGAATCGTGTTATGTCAATTGCCTCGGGGAATTTTCGACTCGAAACCAAGAATCTGCGGTCGGAAGACATGTCGATTTTCTCAATATCAGGATCGATACAGCGTTGAATAAAGGCTACGATGTCATCCATGTATTTCTTAGATATCGCCTCGTCATAAGCCCGAGCAAGCTGCTCTTCGTTATAACGAAATGGGCTTGTGAACGTCGCTCTGCAGAGAGTTCGGCGCCGTTCGTAGAACTCTTCAGGCGCTCTATTATTGAAGAGGTGAAGAATACTATTGAGACTAATCTCTTCAACCATGCATCTGGCCTCAATAGATGCTAGGTAGTGGCTCTTATCGACTGTCTCTGCTTCATCCGACCGTTGGATCTTCACCTGAAAATCTTGACCATTGAAAGTACCGCCAATTGCAGCATTTGTTATAAAATTCCGATTCAACCAGTATGACCGAAAAGATTTATAGAATTTCCCTCGATAACGCTCCTGATCGACCAGTGCATTTAAATTATTAAGTTGGGTCGCGATGTAGAACGCCTCCAATAGAGTAGTTTTACCCATGTTATTGGCCCCTGCGACGATGTTAACACGTGTGAGGTTCTTCAAATTAATATCACGAAGACGTCCAAACGATTCGACAGTGAACTTTTCAAAGTGTTTAGCCACTTCTGGGTTCATCGTTTCCAGGTTTAGAATCTCCGATTTCTCGATAAGAGCTTTTGAAGAAGGGATTAGGCTATCAAGCTTATCACGAAGGTGGGTTATGCGCTCAAGATCAGGGTCGCCCATGAATTCGCTGAATTGAAAGGCCGCATTCACATCCCTCCCAAGGTTATCAATAGCAGTCCGGAATCGTTGCTCTCCAACCGCCTCACTAAGAACAAAACCTGTTGTAACACTTCTAGATTCCTCCATTTTTGCAACAGCTGCTCGGTCTTGAATAAACTTTCCAAGCTCCCGGATTTCGTGACTCTTGGTGATAATTGGCTCCTTGCGAAACATGTCTTCGCGTTCGTCTCCTTCGTAGCTCTCATCAAAGGATATCCAACTAAAAAGCTTTTCTAGATTCTCGGTATCGTTGCAGGCCATCGTCTGATCGTCCCATCCAAGCCAAACTTTAACACTCGGCGTCTTGATAATTTCCTCGAAAATTGAGTATTTCGTAGGAACAAATTGATCTCCGTAATCACAGGCTTTATACTCATTAATAAAAGAAAGCGTCCGTAACGCTCGACGAAGCCCATGTTTGGTAATACTCAGAGCTTCAATGATTTCCTCCTCCGATTGTTTGTATTTGTGATACAAATCGTAAATGAGCTGGGCTTGGTTGACAGGACTCCACTTACGTTTGCCACTAATGTGATGAAGCCCCATCGTTATAAGATGCTGAACGGGACTCTCTCCTGAAATCTGAACTACGTCTACACTCTTGAATGATTCCTGACTTAACTTTCCAACGTCGTTTCCGGCTTTGAACTCCTCTTGAAGGTGTTTGAGCGCAGCTGTACGGCGGTTGCCTTCAACAACGATAACATTGTCGCCAATCGCCTTAACCTGTATTGGATCAAGCATTAGGATTCCGTTAGCCTTAAAGCTCCCGATCAAATCCTTGATGTTTTCGTTGTTCTTTCCGACTAAGAGGCTTTGTGTGCGCAATTGGATACGTTTGTCAGCGACGTCAGGTTCTAGTACTTCCTTGTAGTCTCTATGGTCGAGGAAGCGGTAGTTGTTTGGATCGAGTAACAATCGATCTAGGTGTCGGGTGATGTATTTGCTGTTTTCCATCTTTTTTTGAGTCACTTAACTACGTTCAGAGACTAGCCGTAGGAAAGGATAGCAATATTTGCATAACCTTACGAGGCTGAAATCAGATATTTAAGACTAAATAAGAAATTATCCGTCGAAAAAATGCAGGACTCAAAGATAAATACTCTGAAAAAATCCAATTCATTATCTGGTTAGCCCACTCAGGAGTGTTGTGATTCAGGTTTTTGAATCTTAATTATCCCAAAATCAAATCCCCCACCATTTCTTAGCCTCAGCAGGTGGAACCAACTCACGATAATTCCTAAAAATAATTTGTGGTGAATTTCCCATTTCTAAAGCCACCTTGGGGGCATCGTGACAATCAGCCAGGCGATAACTTGCGTAACTGTGGCGTAATCCGTTTTTCACCCACTCGATTCCCTGCTCCCGAGCAAATTCAGAAACCATGTGATTGATGGTTTTATGCACAAAGACCGCCCCTTTGGACTTAACTGACGGCTTGAGCCATTTTTTAAGATTGGGTTGAATCGGAACCAAGCGGCGTTGCGCCGTCTTGGATTTAGTCGCCTTCACTTCAATATACCCGCCCTCTGTGTCGATTTCGCCCCAGTCCAGGCGTTTAAGTTCAGCACTTCGCAGGCCTGTAAATGCCCCTAATGCGATATAAAGTCGAATATACTCATCCTCAGCTGATTGGAGCAATTTTGCCATACTCGCCACCGAGAATATCTCAATCTCCCCGCCAGCATCCCTTGCCTTGGATACACCATCCGCCGCCGTATCCTCTCCTTTGATCAAGTGTCCTTGAGATTGAGCAAATTTAAACAAAGCCACAACCTGTCTCCTGTAATTATTCTTTGTTCGACCTGCAACCTTCAACTCATTGAGCCAGTTTTGAATATCCGTGGTCGAAATAATCTCAATATCATCTTCAAAAGCTTCAGCGAATCGACCGAGGCGACTATGCAAATCCTCCATATGGCGCGAACTACAGCCATCAGCCTTTTTTTGTTCCAGGTATCTCACGACCAACGCCGGAACTTTGCAAGAAATGAGTTCATCCCCTGCATGACGCATGAAAAACTGCACAGCCTCTAAAATTGTGCCTCTCGAATTCAAAACCTTAATCGCCTCCATATATTCGGTTGCAACAGCATCCACAGATTTTCCAGAATCATCAAGCATGCGCGCGGCTCGCTCATAGGCCAGCCGCTCCGAGCCGCTTAACTTCAACGCCTGATGAACTCCTCGCTGTAGCTCGGTGGCCGTCTGACGAGCAATACTCCTTGCTTTTTCCACACATGCTGAGCTTTGTCGGCATCGTTTCCCTGTTTTATCACGGTAAACAACTTGATATAATATCCTGTTTCGGTTGCTGGTTTTGTAGATTTTAACCCTCACACTCCCCACACTAACAACCTGTGGCCATTTTTCACTGTTATTTTGTCCTTTCATGATGCTCATTTTGTCATGCATTTGTCATGCAAACAAGCACAAACCAAAAAACCCTTGATAAATCAAGGGTTTAAATGGCAACCTGTACGGGATTCGAACCCGTATTGCCGCCGTGAAAGGGCGGAGTCCTAACCATTGGACGAACAGGTCACTTTAGTTGGGTGCGCTGAGCGCGGCGACAAACTGCCAGAATTTTTC
>Ga0256845_1003401_pt1 | contig 10807 bp, 9 predicted proteins | sample RiftiametaG_FD_189101 | JGI IMG/M metagenome (GOLD analysis project Ga0256845, IMG submission 189101) | Tube worm associated microbial communities from hydrothermal vent at the East Pacific Rise, Pacific Ocean - Riftia | ecosystem: Host-associated > Annelida > Integument > Unclassified ... | reverse complement strand
CAAACTTGCTGGAATCGTGACCAACCGTGATCTTCGTTTTGTTTCAGATGATGGCTTGAGGGTCGCCGATGTTATGACCTCGAAAAATCTGGTTACCGCCAAAGTTGGCATTGATCTCGAACATTCTAAAGCCCTTCTCCACGAACACAGAATTGAAAAACTGCTGGTTGTGGATGATGATGGTTTGCTTAAGGGATTAATCACCATTAAAGATCTTGAAAAAATTAAAAAATATCCCTTTGCCGCCAAAGATGAATTTGGCAGACTACTGGTTGGTGCCGCGCTTGGTGTCGGGCCCAATCTTGAACAAAATGCCGAAAGGTTATTGAAAGTTGGCATCGATGTCGTCGTAATAGACTCTGCCCATGGACATTCCAAGGGTGTAATTGAGGCTGTTAAAAAGATAAAGCTGGCTTTTCCAGATCTTTCGGTAATTGCAGGAAATGTGGCCACAGGAGAGGGAACTGAAGATTTGATAAAGGCCGGGGTGAATGGTGTTAAAGTTGGAATCGGGCCGGGTTCAATCTGTACTACTAGAATTGTTGCAGGTGTTGGTGTACCGCAGATGACTGCACTTAAAAAATGTGTGACAGTCGCTAATGAATATAATGTTCCGATTATTTCAGATGGCGGCATAAAATACTCTGGCGACCTTGCTAAAGCGATAGGTGCCGGGGCATCAACAGTGATGCTTGGTAGCCTCTTTGCCGGGACTGACGAAACTCCTGGCGATACCTTTATTTATCAGGGCAGAACGTATAAAGGATATCGTGGTATGGGTTCACTTGGGGCAATGAGCCAGACACAGGGCTCAGCGGATCGTTATTTTCAGTCGGAAGTTACCTCGTCGTCTAAGCTTGTACCGGAAGGGATTGAAGGAAAGGTTCCATACCGTGGTCCACTTGCCACCGTGGTGTATCAGATGATTGGTGGTCTGCGATCAAGCATGGGATATGTGGGTGCTGCAACGATTGCAGAGCTGCAGGAAAAGGCGAAGTTTGTTCGTATTTCTCCGGCTGGTTTGAAGGAATCCCATGTACACGATGTCATTATTACTAAGGAAGCACCCAATTATCGCACAGCGTAAAGGCTTAATTAGCGAGTCAAATAGACGGGAAATTCATGGATATACATAGCGAAAAAATCATTATTCTTGACTTTGGATCACAGACAACCCAGTTGATTGCCAGAAGAATTCGAGAGCAGAAGGTGTATAGTGAGATTCATCCGTTTTCCACTTCTCTTGAAAAAATAAAGGGGCTCAAACCCTCCGGCATAATTCTTTCGGGCGGGCCGTGCTCTGTCTATGATGAGGATGCTCCACATTCAGATCCGGGTTTATTTGATCTTGGCGTTCCGGTACTTGGCATCTGTTATGGCGCCCAGCTCATGATCCAGCAACTTGGTGGTAAGGTTGAAAAAGCCGAAAAACAGGAATTTGGTAAGGCAGATCTGGCTATTACTTTCACTTCGGGGCTTTTTGCAGGCCTTGAAACCGGGGGAGTAAAACATCAGGTCTGGATGAGTCATGGTGACCGCGTGGAATCTTTGCCCGATGGTTTTGAGGCAACGGCCATCTCTGATAATTCGCCTTTTGCTGCTCTTCGGCATAGGTCAAAAGAATTTGTTGCAGTACAGTTTCACCCCGAGGTGGCCCATACACTGATAGGTACTGATGTACTGCGCAATTTTATCTTTGGTATCTGTAAATGTAAGCCTGAATGGACGATGCACTCTTTTATAGAATCCAATGTTCAGAGCATCAGGGAAAATGTCGGGTCTGATAATGTTATTTGCGCTCTTTCTGGCGGGGTTGATAGTTCTGTAGTCGCAGCGATTGTGCATAAAGCCGTAGGTGATCAGCTTACCTGTATCTATGTTAATAATGGCCTTATGCGAAGCGGTGAAACAGAATCCATCCTTCGCTTTTTCAAGGAAAAGACAAAGCTTAAGGTAATCGATGTAGATGCCTCTGAGTTTTTTTTAAAAGAGTTGGATGGGGTTAAAGATCCTGAAATAAAACGTAAACGTATTGGCCTGGGATTTATTAAAATTTTCGAAGAAGAGGCAGGCAAAATAGGTAAAGTCAACTATCTTGCTCAGGGAACGCTCTATCCCGATGTGATTGAATCAGTGAGTTTCAGGGGTGAGGCGCCAATTAAATCCCACCATAATGTGGGTGGTCTTCCTGAAATAATGCAACTTGATCTGATAGAGCCGCTGCGGGAGCTTTTTAAAGATGAAGTTCGTGAGCTTGGTCTTGAACTCGGTTTACCTGAAGAGGCGATTTACCGGCAGCCTTTTCCGGGGCCAGGCCTGGGTATTCGCATTATGGGTGAGGTGACGGCGGAGCGATTGGACATTCTTCGACAGGCCGATGTGATTGTGCTCGATGAGATGCGAAAAGCGGGCTGGTATCGTAGGGTGTGGCAGTCATTTGCTGTTCTTTTGCCGATTCAGACCGTTGGCGTGATGGGCGATGGTCGTACCTATGAACATGTTATTGCCATCCGTTCTGTTGATTCACGGGATGCGATGACGGCAGACTGGTCGAAATTGCCCTACGAGATTCTTGGAGAGATATCATCGAGGATTATCAATGAGGTTCGCGGTGTAAACAGGGTCGTTTATGATATCTCGTCAAAGCCGCCGGCAACTATTGAGTGGGAATAATTATTTTGCGGGGATCAGGCGGGAGGGAAAATGCTTAAAACCGGCATTTATGTTGATGCAGAAAATATCAGAATGTGCGGTGGTTATGGTATGCGGTATGATGTGCTTGCCGAACTCGCAAACTGTGGAAATTCCACGCTGTTGCGGGCAAATTCTTATCTGGCAGAAGATCGTGAGCGTTCAAAAGATGATGTCGATTATCGCCAGAAAATATATCGCTATCACGAAGTGATCCGGCAGTGTGGTTTCAAGGTGATCAAAAAAATCGTCAAACATTTTGTCGACGATGAAGGTATTTTGACAACCAAGGCCAATGCGGATATGGATTTGGCCATAGATGCACTGCTCCAGGCAAGAAACCTTGACCGTATTATCCTACTCACCGGAGATGGAGATTTTATTCGCCTTGTTCTGGCTCTTCAGAATATGGGGTGTCGGGTAGAGGTCATTGCGTTTAAAAATGTCAGCAATGAGCTGAAAGAAACTGCGGATAGTTTTCTCTCTGGCTTTCTCGTGCCAGGGCTTTTGCCAATTGTCACAGCTAATAGTGGCAATAGATATCGAGGTATTCCCATTAATTACAATCCGGACCGGGGCTTTGGTTTTATGCGTTATTTTACCTTTTCCACTAAAGGATTAATTGCTGAATCTGTTTTTTTTCATTGTTCCAAAGCATCTGAAGTGAGTGATACCCTTTTTCTGGATACGTCTAATATTTTTGAATTTACAATCGTTAAAAATCCTGATAACAGTAACCGCACAGAGGCATGGGATATTCAGGCCGTTGTTGAATAATCTCCGTTCCGGCTCTATGTGTATAAACCAAAGAGGTGAAAAATGATGAATATGAACTTTTCCATGGAAACGTTGCAATCTTTGCAACCGTTGCTTATCTCCTATTTTTTTAAAGGACTTGCTGCACTGGCTGTTTTTGTAATCGGTAAATGGCTTGCACGGAAAATAACAAATATTTTAGTCAAGATTCTGGAGAAACAGGGTGTTGATATTACCCTTGTCAAATTCTTGGAAGGTATTGTCTATTATGCCCTGCTGGTTTCGGTGATGATTGCGGCTGTGGGCCAGCTTGGGGTCAAAACCACTTCTTTTCTTGCTGTGCTTGGAGCCGCATCTCTTGCCATTGGCCTTGCGCTTAAAGATTCACTGGCAAATTTTTCATCTGGCGTGATGCTGATTCTCTTTAGACCCTTTAAAGTTGGAGACGTTGTCAACGTTGCCGGGGAAACCGGCAAGGTAGAACATATTTCAGTTTTCAGCACGATTTTGAATACCGCTGATAATCAGAGGAAAATTATTCCAAATGGTGGCATCTCAAATGCCACAATCACAAATATCACCACGAACCCGACGCGCAGAATTGATCTGGTGGTTGGGATTGGCTATGATGATGATATTCGTCTGGCAAAAGAGACTCTTGAAAAACTTGTTGGCGAAGACAGTCGTGTCCTAAAAGACCCTTTGCCTTTGATTGCTGTCTCCGAACTGGCTGATTCGTCCGTTAACCTTGTTGTCCGACCATGGGTTGTAACCAGTGATTATTGGGATGTTTATTTTTCTTTAATGGAAAAAATAAAACTTACCTTTGATGAAAAAGGGATCTCTTTTCCATATCCCCAACATGATGTACATCTGCTGAAAACTGAGCAATAGTTCTAAAGCGTGGGGCCTTTACTGCAATGATTTCGAAACTTTTGCTTGCAGCAGATATTGGTGGCACGAAAAGTGATGTCGCGCTTTTTGAGTGTGATGTGTCCTGTTCTGTTCCACTTTTACAAAAGAAATATATAAACGCTGATTTCTCGGGAATTGAGGATGTCGTTGCGTGTTTTCTTGCAGAGTGTGATCATATTCCTACTGTGGCCTGTCTCGCTGTGGCCGGTATAATTTCAGGTGACCGCGTTTGCATGACAAATCTGCCCTGGCAAGCAGATTGCTCCAGCCTGAGGCAGCGGTTTGGTTTTTCACGGGTCCTGCTTATCAATGACTTGACAGCCTTATGTAGTTCACTGCCACTTCTCGGTGGTTCTGATCTGCTTGAAGTGCAGAAGGCAACTGCTGCTTTCGGTGAGATTAAAGGGGTGCTTGCTCCGGGAACCGGCCTTGGTGAAGGTTTACTTGTTTCTCTTAAAAGCCAGCAACTGGCCTGTGGTTGTGAAGGTGGGCATACTGATTTCGCGCCGGTGGATGATGAACAGCTTGCTCTGTTAACCTGGATGCAGAAAAGAGAAAAACCTGTCAGCTATGAGATGCTTATTGCGGGGCCGGGCCTTGTAAGGCTCTATGAATTTTGCAGGGACTATCACCGCATTCCTGAGTCAAATACAATCACATATAACATGGCCAGGGCAGATGATGTTACACCCGTTATTATCGATGGAGCCTTGTCTGAACCCTGCTGTCCTCTTTGTCGTCATGTGTTGGAATTGTTTCTTGCTATTCTTGGTAGTGAGGCTGGTAATCTTGCGCTTAAGGTATATGCTACAGGAGGAATTTATCTTGGGGGAGGAATCCTTTCAAGAATAGCAGAAAAAATATCGTATAAAAACTTTTTAAAGAATTTTTGCAGTAAAGAGCAGATGGCAGAACTGTTGGCTTCTATTCCTGTGCATGTCATTCTCAAGCGTGATGCCGCTTTGATTGGGGCCGCCCGGTTTGGCCATAACGAGTTTTTTAAAAACGATGATAATGGCTGAGATCTCTGTCGTTTCTGGAACAGTATTGAGGGCTTATTGCCCGCAACCGAAGCTGTGTGCGGTATCTTCACTTGGCTACGGTAATATCAATGATACTTTTCTTGTTGAATCTCCGGCCACCCGTTTTGTTCTGCAGCGAATAAATAAAAAAGTTTTTCCTGAACCGCTCAGGGTTATACAAAATTTCCCGCTGGTCTCCCGCCATCTACTCTCTCAAAACAGAGAATGTGTGGAGCAGTTCAAGGTTGCGGAGCCATTGTTGGTCAGGCAGGGTGATCTTTTTTGTCATGACAAAAATAGAGAGTACTGGAGGGCCCAGAGTTATATTCCCCACACTGCTATTTTGAAGATGAGCGGAACTCGCCAGGCTTTTCAGGCAGGTCGGACGCTGGCCTTGTTTCACAGCCGTATTCGCGGCCTTGATGTCTCTTGTCTGCAGGATCCATTGCCAGGATTTCATGATCTGGCGGCTTACCTTGAGGCATTTGATGGAGCAGTGCAAAAAGGGGAAGAGGTTGCAGGCGAGGATCTTCGATATTGTCTGAAAACCATTGCTCACTACCGAATGAGAGCTGATGTCTTTTTAAAGGCGCAAAATGATGGGACGCTTACATCTCAACCTATCCATGGTGATCCCAAAATTGATAATTTTTTCTTTAACGAAAAAGGCTTGGCTTTTGGCATGCTCGATTTGGATACTGTCGGTTCAGGTCTTGTTCATCATGATTTGGGAGACTGTCTGCGTTCATGCTGCAACAGATCGGGTGAGGCCGGAAACTCCGCAGAGATAGTTTTTGACATGGATCTATGTCAATCACTTCTTGAAGGATATTTTTCAATATGCCATTCTTGTTTTACAGAACAGCAGCGAGTATTGATTTTTGATGGTCTGCTGCTTATCACCTTTGAGCTAGGCATTCGTTTTCTTACCGATCATTTCCGTGGTAATACTTATTTCAAAGTTGACAGGGCTGGTGAAAATCTTGACCGGGCCATTAATCAGTTTCGTTTGACTGATGATATTGAACGGTGTGAAAGCAACATAAAAAAACTCTTGTATTGAGTTCTCTTCCTTTAGTGCCTTACTCGCAGCTTGTCTGCTTTATGAGTTTATTGCCTCGATTGAATAGAGGTATTGGCCAATGGTGTCGGCGAGGTGGTTGGAAGGGTTTTCGAATTCGATTCCAACTTTTGTTTCATTGCTGTTGATTTTCATATTTCTGATGGTGCCGTTGACTTTCTGTTCCTCTTTTACTCCGGGCAGAAGACAGTGGAGCATAATTCGTGTATTCATTTTGATCTGTGGCAGGTTTGTTCCTTCTTTGTGTTTTATCTGGAAAAGACAGCCGGTGATATTTAAATCGATCAGTACGCCGTATAATTCCTCCCCTTCTGGGAGGCGAAAGGTGCAGGGAATAAAAATTGAGGATCGTTTGGTTTGCCGCAATTCATGGAAATGGAGCACACCGGGGTACTCGATAAAGAGGAGTTTATATGGGGGTGGAATGGTTTTGAGGAGTTGGGATTTAAACATCAAAACCCTTCCCCTGTGAGTATATTTAACGACTATACGCTGCCTGTCTCCCTCCATCTGTTTGAGATCTTCCAGTGGTAGAGGGTTTGTCACTATAAGGTAGTTATCAGGAGACATCCCGACCAGAGTAGCCCCAAAGAGGGGATTGAGGTGCGGAAACTCCAGTTTCATGCGGAAGCCGATTTCAAGGGGGATCCGTTTTCCCATCGTTGGCAGGTGTTGCAGCGGGAGTTGATGATTTTTATTTATGGGTAATTGGGCGAGATGCTTGTCCCGTTCATTTTTGAGGCGTGCGGCCTCGGTGATGATGGCAATAAGAGGTTTGTTGATCTGGCGCTTTCGTTGTTTATTGAAAAAACGTATTCGGATAACGGCTTCCTGCCATCCCAGGATTACAAGAGCTGCATCTTCGCCTTCGAAATTTTTTGTTTCTGCTCCGATCAGTTGACCATTTTTGATATAGAGAAGCCCTGTGTCGTTTTTAAGGTTCAATTCCAAAGTGCATGTTTTCTCTTCATTTTCAAGCATTTGTAGAAAACTGTGGATGGGGATACCTTTGATCATTCCACTGGTATCTGTTTCGAGTAGATCTTCAGCATGCTGGAGAAGGAGGGTAGTATCTACAGGTTTTTCGAGGCAGTGAGTGGCTCCGTGTCTGATGGCTTCTTCCCGTTTTGCGCCATCTTCGGTTGACAGGGCAATACAGGGAATATAGGGAAATGTGCTGGTGAGCCTGGCAAAATTTTTCAGATTGTTGCCAACGGGTACGGCCAGATCACAGACAACGAGATCTACCTGCTGTTTCGACATAATGTTTATGGCAGCTTTTTCCTCAGTTGCCGTCATGACATTTATTTTCCATTGCCATTTTTCAAAAAGGTTTACCAGAGCTTTCAATTCGACAACTTCATTTTCTATGATGACAACTGTTTTCATTTTGAATGAGAAGAGGTTGAGGGATTTGAGTGAAGAATAATAACCTGGCAAAAAGGGAGTTTTATCGGGGACTCCAGCTTACCAGTAATATCATTTCTGACCCTGTTTGTATGCAGGAATCTTAAAAAATGCAACAATATTGGAAAAGAATTACCGTTCTTTATGGTATAAGGTATCTGCTGGGAAAACAATTTTTTAATCATTGATAGAGATAATATGACAACACAATCACCATTTACTCTGAAGTCCCGTTCATCTGAATGTGCCGCACGGAGAGGAGAAGTCAGGACTAGACAAGGTGTTTTTCAGACACCGGTTTTTATGCCAGTTGGTACCCAGGGCACAGTGAAAGCGGTAACACCGGAAAATCTACAGGAAATGGGCGCTGGAATAATACTTGGTAATACGTACCATCTTTTTATCCGGCCGGGCCACGAGTTGATTGAGAAATTTGGTGGCCTACATTCGTTTATGAACTGGAAAGGGTCTATACTGACGGACAGCGGGGGCTTCCAGATATTCAGCCTCAAAGAGCTTGCAACCATCACGGAAGAAGGTGCAGCCTTTAAATCACACCTTGATGGATCGAAGTTGTTTCTGAGCCCGGAAGATGCCATTCGTGTTCAACAGTCTCTTGGTTCGGATATAATGATGTGCCTTGATACCTGCATTCCATATCCGGCCACCAGAGATGAAACTATTAAGGCGACTGATCTTACTACGCGCTGGGCAGGAAGGTGTCGAGCTGCACACACCAAGAGGGAGAGGCTGTTGTTTGGCATTGTCCAGGGTGGTATGTATCCGGAGCTGCGGCATGAACATGCAGCAGCGTTGATAGATATAGGTTTTGACGGATACGCAATTGGCGGCCTGAGTGTGGGGGAAGAAAAACAACTGATGCATGATATGACTGAGGCTACGGTTCCATCCTTGCCGCAGGAGTATCCCGTTTATTTGATGGGAGTAGGTACACCGGCAGATCTGGTGGAGGGTGTCTGGCGCGGTGTTGACATGTTCGACTGTGTGATGCCGACCAGAAATGCGAGGAATGGTTCCCTTTTCACATCAAAGGGAAAAATAGCTATTAAAAATGCTAAGTTTCGAGAAGACCAGAGACCACTTGATGAGACCTGTTCTTGTTATACATGCCGCAATTATTCAAGAGCCTATCTGCGCCATCTTTACCAGGCAAGAGAGATATTGAGTTATCATCTCAACACAATTCATAATTTGCATTTCTATCTGACTCTGATGGCGGATATTCGCAAGGCAATAGAGGAAGACAGTTTCGCACAGTTTCGTAAAGATTTTTATAGCAAGCTTGAACATGAATGATTACCATGCACTCAACTTTTTTCAATTTTTGTTACAATAAAACTAAAACATGTAAAAAACTCCCGGTGGAGCAGATTTTACATACATCCGTTACTTTTTTGGAGGACTAAATATGGTAGGAATTGCTCATGCTGCAGGACCGGCGATTGGTGGAGGTGCCGGTGGATTTGCTTCATTTATCCCGCTTATACTCATTTTTGTGGTGTTTTACTTTTTACTTATCAGGCCGCAGCAGAAACAGGCCAAGCAGCACCAGGCTTTTTTGAATGATTTGAAGAAAGGCAACCGTATTGTCACCAAAGGGGGATTACACGGCGTTATCACCGGTATAAAAGATTCTGTAATAACTTTGGAAATTGCAAAAGATGTGGAAGTCAAAGTTTCCCGTGACTCTGTTGGTGGTGCACTTGGCAAAGCTGGTGAGGTTTCAGCCCAAAAGGCCAAAAAAAGTGCTGGTGGTTGAGGCATCGGAGGCTGCTGAAATCTACAGTTTGTAGAGATTAATTAAGCCGGATTGCCGCATGGCATTCCGGCTTTTTCTTTTTAAAGTGTAACCATGGCAAAGAAAAAGTTTTATGCGGTCGCTGTTGGCCGTGAATGTGGAATTTTTACGGATTGGGCTACTGCTGAAAAGCAGGTGAAAGGGTTTTCGGCAGCTAAATTTAAAAGTTTTCCCAGTGAAAAACAAGCGGAGGAATGGCTTGAAAATCCGGTCTATGCTTCAAAAAAGAGATCCGCAGAGAAAAAAAATAAACGGGAAGACTTGTACAGGGCAGAACCGGGTGAAATAATAATTTTCACGGATGGTGGTGCACTCAATAACCCGGGGCCAGGCGGGTACGGTGTTGTTGTGGTGGCAGACGGTACGATGCGGGAGTTAAGTGGTGGTTTTCGCTTAACCACCAATAACAGAATGGAGATGATGGCAGCTATTGTGGCTCTGACGGAAGTGCAGGGTTGTGATAAACGGATAAAGCTCTTTTCCGATTCAAGCTATCTTGTTAATGGTATTACCAAAGGCTGGGTTAATAAATGGCAGAAGAATGGCTGGAAAAAGTCTGATGGAATGGCAGTTTTGAATATTGACCTCTGGACACAGTTGGTTGAGCTGAAGACTAATCTCGATGTGACGTTTTGCTGGGTGAAAGGACATGCCGGCAATGAAGGAAATGAACGTTGTGACAGGCTGGCAGTCGCTGCCGCGAAGCAATCTCCTCAGGTGGTGGATGTCGGGTATGAAGGCGTGATGTAACAATCCTGACACGGGAGTGACGGTAGATGGTATGGAATTTCATACTCTATTTGTTGTACGGACTGGCATTTTTTACACTGGGAGTGGCTATCCTCTCCAGGGATATCCGTTTGAGTGAGCTTGGCATTGCCAGAATTATCTGGCTGCTTGCTGTTTTTGGCATCATTCATGGTTTTCATGAGTGGCTGGAGTTACTGGAGCAGCTGGAACCCGAAGTGAAAACGTACTTTTTTACCTTGTTTCGTCTGGCTGTTGTCAGTATTTCTTTTCTCTTTCTCCTCTATTTTGGTCTGTTTTTAAATATTATTACTCTCTACGGAGATGATGCCCTGCAGACCACTCCAAAGATGGTAAAGGCACTTGTCG
>Ga0256845_1003400_pt1 | contig 10808 bp, 7 predicted proteins | sample RiftiametaG_FD_189101 | JGI IMG/M metagenome (GOLD analysis project Ga0256845, IMG submission 189101) | Tube worm associated microbial communities from hydrothermal vent at the East Pacific Rise, Pacific Ocean - Riftia | ecosystem: Host-associated > Annelida > Integument > Unclassified ... | reverse complement strand
ACTACCTGTGTTCCAAAGGGTTCCGCGACAATATATCCTCCGATATCCCCTTCTTCGTCCATCTTTATAAATTCAGGGATCTGTGCCGGAGCGACTGTTTCAAAAACTACATCCTTTCCAACACCGGTTTCAAGACCCTTCTCTGTCAGAAGCTGATCAAAGAGCATGTGATGGACAGAAAGATGGTAGGGGATAAGAACCGTTTTTCCCTTAAAATCCTCAATTTTCTGGATGTTTGCTTTTTTATTGGCTACAATTATACTGCCTGCCTTGTGGCTTAACAGAATTAATGTGATTTTTTCCCCTGAATGGAATAATTCCATCGCATATGGGGCGAGCATAAAGGCAATATCGATTTCACTGTTGGTTACAGCCTCGCCGATATTGTTCCACCCCATCATTGAAATTGTTTCTATATCACAATAACGAAAGGCTTCTGTTCCTTTTTCAAGCTTTGCTTTCGTAATTCCCAGGATAAGATGATCGGTAATCTGGAGATGGCCGATTTTTAACCTTGGCTTCATTCCCATAATGACCCCCCTCTACCTTTCCTTATAGTGGGGGCAGATTGAAAAGTCAAGAAAGATTTTCAAAACCAACGAGTCCTTTTTTATCTGTCAAATTTTGGAAAAACCAGGCAAACCCGCCCAAAAAACCATTCCAAGAACAACTACCGGTTCAATGGCAGTCAATTACAAAAATATGGCTTTCAAAGCGGGATATTATACCTGTATTTTAGTTTCTGTCTCTTGCAGGATTAACTTTTAGATTACGTCCATCCACTTCCTGGCCATCAAGAGCTTTGATTGCGGCCTCAGCTTCAGAATCATCCTCCATTTCCACAAAGCCAAAACCCCTGGAACGCTGTGTGTAACGGTCAAATACAATTTTTGCAGAAGCAACTTTTCCATACTCTTCAAACAATTCCCTGAGGTTATCATCAGTTGTATTAAAGCTGATGTTCCCAACGTATATGTTCTTCAATTCCTCTCTCCTAAAATAAAATAAGCAAAATATACGAAAATAGAATATCTAATATGACTTTTAAATCGTACAGAACACTATTAACCATATCGCCTTCGGTATATAGTAGCCTTTATCCGAAAAAGAATCAATACGAAAAGCGCTTCCTTATAAGATTGTTTCCAGAGAGACATTATGGTATAAAGTATAGAGATTTGGCTGGAATTGCTTCGTAAGAGCCTGTATTCTTATAAAATTAAAAAGGACGTGATGAATAAAAGCAATTATAATCTGTCTGATTCTATTTTTGCCCTTGCTACACCCCGGGGAGAGAGTGCAATAGCTGTAATAAGAATATCGGGAGATGATATTTCCAGTAAAATCGCCAGTCTCCTGTCAAATCCAGAAAAACTCCTTAATGCCGGAAGTTTTTCTATTATACGGTCCGTTATTATGGCTCCCGACACTAAAAATAGAGTTGATGATGTTTTAATTGGAATCTACAAGGCTCCAAAAAGCTACACCGGACAGGATTGTTTAGAGCTTTTCTGTCATGGCAGCCTTCCGGGGATAGAAAAAATAATGTCCCTGCTTAGATCTATTGGATTCAGAGATGCTGAACCGGGAGAATTCACATTACGGGCTTTTCTCAATCAGAAACTTGATCTAACGAGAGCTGAGGCTGTAAACGAAATTATCAAAGCAAAAACCAGGCAAGCTCATTCCCTCGCCCTGAACAGATTGTCGGGGGGCATCTCCGGAATTATTGCAGAAATAAAGGAAAAGCTTGTAAATTTGATGGCTTCCCTATCTGTCTGTATAGACTATCCCGAGGATGAAGTTGATTTTGACGATGAGAAAAGCTTTTGTTCAAGACTTGACGAAACTATAGAGGCTCTATCCCGCCTATTTGATACATACAGAATAGGAAAAATTTTTCAGAAGGGTGTTAGTCTTGTAATTGCCGGAAGTACTAATGCAGGCAAGTCAATGCTGTTCAATCTATTTTTGCGTGAGGATAGGTCTATTGTGTCGGATACACATGGCACAACAAGGGACTACATTGAATCATGGATTTCAATAGAGGGAATTCCGGTACGCATTTTTGACACTGCAGGTATCAGGGAGGCTGAAAATTCCGTTGAGAAGGAAGGTATAAAACGTAGTGAGCTGATAATGGAAAAGGCAGAAATTGTTCTATATCTTGTTGATGGTGTAAACGGTCTTGAAAAGTTTGACATCGATTTTCTGGAAAAAAGAAAGGGTGATAGTAGAATAATAAAGGTGTGGAATAAGATTGATATGGACATCCAGACCCCGGATCGTGATTTTATTTCTATAAGTGCAAAGACCGGCGAAGGGTTGAAGTCTCTTGAAAAAGAGATAATTTCAAGGCTGTTTCCCTCCGGGGCGGTAGGAACGGAGAATAGCCGGCATTCCGTTGTTATTGATTCCGAAAGGCAGAAAATTCTTATAGAAAGGACAATCAGAGCATTAAAACTTGTAAAATGTGGTTTTACAAAGAATATCCCCTTTGATCTAATCGCAGTTGATCTGAAAGAGGCCATAGAGGCATTAGGAGAGATTACGGGAGAGACCGCTTCTGTTGATATATTAAACCAGATGTTTTCAAATTTCTGCGTTGGAAAATAACTTGTAACCCCGGAATTAACCTGTTATACTCCTCCGGTTAAAAGTATACTATTATCTGGAGGCAGACGATAATGCCTTCAGTCCGGTGGGGAAAGACTATGCTGATTATTCCGGCAATTGATATCTTCGATAATAAATGTGTCCGCCTTTTTCAGGGCAATTACAAAAAAGTAACGGTTTATGACAGGGATATTATCACAACAGTAAAGGTTTTTGAGGATTCCGGGGCAAAGCGGATTCATGTTGTTGATCTCAATGCTGCAAGGGAAGGCGGGAGGGGGAATCGGAAAGTTATTAAAGAAATATGCAAAACAACATTCTGTACTGTGGAAGCGGGAGGCGGAATAAGGACGGAAGATGATGTAAAGGAATTACTCGATATCGGGGTAAAAAGATTGATCGTCGGTACAATTCTGGCAAAAGATCCTGCTCTGGTCGGATACTGGATAGAAAAATTCGGTTCTGTTTTTATAGCAGGAATTGATGCCTGTGGCGGGGAAGTGAAAATATCGGGTTGGGAAAGTGGAACAGGAATTAAAGAAAAAGATCTTGGCATAACTGCGAAAAAAATCGGGGTATGCAGTATAATTTATACGAATATTACAAAAGACGGAACATTAAAAGGACCCGACATCAAGGGATCAATAGATATTTCAAGTTTTTCGGGGCTCCCTGTAATTGTTTCCGGAGGGATAAGTTCAGCGGCGGATATCAAGAAAATAAAAGATAGAAACCAGAAAGGGCTTGTCGGTGTGATAACAGGCAGAGCAATTTATGACGGGAAAATTATTTTAGCTGATGTTATAAAAAAGTATCAGGAAGAAATTCTGGAAGAGGTTGATTGGTAATGAAAAAGAAATATCTTGACAGACTAAAAGACGGAATACTCCTCTACAATGGGGCTATGGGTACAATGCTCTATGGAAAGGGGATATTTCTAAATCGTTGTTTTGAAGAGGTATGTCTCAGTTCTCCGGAAATTGTTAGAGATATACATAATGCCTACATAGATGCCGGAGCCCAGGCAATAATTACAAATACCTTTGGAGCCAATATTTCGAATTTATCAGGGTATGGGCTTGAAAAAAAAGCTGAAGATATTATATCAGCGGCAGTTAGTATTGCCAGAGAGGCTGCCGGAGAGGAGATCTATGTTGCCGGTTCCATTGGGCCTATTGGAGCAGGAATAAAACCCTTTGGGCAGCTGTCTCATGATAAAGCCTCTAAAATATTCAAAACTCAGATAGAATCGTTAATTAAGAATGGAGTGGATTTACTTATTTTTGAAACATTTCGTAATATAAACGAACTTCTTCTTGCTGTAAAAACTGCAAGAGAGGTGTCAGGAAGCATCCCTGTCCAGGCTCAGTTCAGTATAGGCCATACAGGGCATTCTGAATATGTAAAAAAGGCGCTGCATCTGGCAAAGAAACTGGATGCAGATCGGAATGTTGATGTTCTCGGGGTTAATTGTACGGTTGGTCCGGCTCAGATGCTGGAAATACTCCTGGCAATTAAGGGTCATGTGAAAAAACCTATCTCTATTATGCCAAATGCCGGTTATCCTTCCGAGGTTGACGGGCGCTCAATTTATCTGACCTCCCCCGATTATTTTGGGGAATACTCAATGAGATTTGCCGATGCAGGTGCTGTTATTATAGGGGGATGCTGCGGGACGACCCCCGAGCATATTCGGAAAATGGCCGGGACGGTTCTTTCCCTTAATATAGGGCGTAAAAATTTTGAAATCACAACTACTCATGATAGTATCGAAGAAAAAGCCCCCCTGCCCCTTTCTGAGAGATCTTCTCTGGGGAACGCTCTTGCCGCCGGGAAATGGATAAAGACGGTAGAACTTGTTCCTCCCATTGGAACAGATCTCTCAAAGATTATTGAAAAATCAATTAAATTGAAAAAGCATGGTGTCGATTGTATAAATATTCCAGACGGCCCGAGAGCCTCTTCAAGGATCTCGGCATTAATTGCCGCCATCGAGATAGAAAAAAAAGCAGGAATTGAAACGGTGCTTCACTTTTGCTGCCGTGACAGAAATCTAATTGCCATGCAGGCAGATCTCCTTGGTGCCCAGGCAGCAGGTTTAAGAAATATGCTTCTTATCACGGGCGATCCTCCCAAGGTGGGAAACTATCCGAATGTGGCTGCTGTTTTTGATGTTGACTCAATTGGGCTTCTTGCTCTGGCCAATCGCCTGAATCACGGGGTTGATCTGGGAGGGAACCAGCTTCCTTCTCAAACATCCCTTGTTCTCGGAGCAGGTACAAGTCCTGTATCCCCTGCTATTGATGTGGAAATTGAGAGGGCTTTTCAAAAGTTTGAAGCGGGAGCCGAATTTTTCATAACTCAAACTGTTTTTGATGCGGATGTCCTGTTTCAATTTCTGAAAAAAATCGAAAAATTAAATGTCAGAATCATTGCGGGGGTCTGGCCGTTGGCATCATACAGAAATGCCCTGTTTTTAAACAATGAAGTTCCAGGGGTTATCATACCGGAAAGGGTAATGGAGCGTATGAGAAAAACAGAATCAAAGGAAGAGGCCAGGGCTGAGGGGATTCTTATTGCAAGAGAAATAATTGAGAGCATCAAAGAATCTGTCTCCGGTGTACAGGTCAGCCCCCCTTTCGGGAATCTTCAAACGGCTGTTGATGTAATATCAAATTTTTAATATAGATTGTCATAAAAACTATATCTTTAGATTAATACTCTGCGGTTGTCCGGAGAAATAAGAAGAGCAAATCTTCCCACACGTTGCTTATCTTTCCGGGAAGGTTTCGTTCGGATGGGCAGACAGGCTTTCCCCTTGAAACTTCATCTTTTTTTTGAGATAACGGAGGGGAAACTATGGCAAAAAATAAAATAAAATACACATGTGAAGACTGCGGTCATATTGAGCCGAAATGGCTGGGACGCTGCCCCGAATGCGGCAACTGGAACACCTTTTTCGAGGTTGCCCCTGAAAAAGCAAAAAACCGTTACTCAAGCCCCGGAGCAGAAACGCTACTTCTGAATCAGATAGTAGCAAAGGGCGGAAATTGTTTTAAGTCGGGCTTAAGTGAATTGAACAGGGTGCTGGGGGGCGGGATTATAAAGGGGTCGGCAATTCTTATCGGGGGAGAGCCCGGCATAGGGAAATCGACCTTGATGCTTCAGGCAGCTGCAGAACTGGAGGATGTGGGAAATGTTTTGTATATATCCGGCGAGGAATCCCCGGAACAGATAAAAATGCGGGCAGACAGAATAAATTGTAGGAATAAAAAAATCCATATTCTCTGTCTAACTGAAATAGAAGAAATAATGCTAAAGCTGCAATCCCTTAAGCCGGAGATTATAATTGTTGATTCGGTTCAGACATTAATTTCTACCGAACTGGGAGGGGTTCCCGGAACTGTAAATCAGATTAAATATTGCTGTCATGAACTAATATCGTATGCAAAGAATTCTTCTGCAGGGCTTTTTCTCGTTGCCCACGTTACAAAGGGAGGAGTTATTGCCGGTCCTAAAACAATCGAGCACATGGTTGATACTGTTTTATATTTTGATCACGCCAATTCCGATATACGGATACTTCGACCCATAAAAAACCGCTTTGGTTCAACAGACGAAATAGGCTTGTTTTACATGAAAGAAAAGGGACTGCTTCAGATAAAAAATCCTTCTTCACTTTTTATGGTTCAGCGGAATGGTTCGGTACCTTCAGGAACTGCCATTGCTTCGGTATATGAAGGTTCAAGAGTCCTTCTGGTTGAGATACAGGCTTTGACAGTTCCTGCAAAAGGAGGGATTTCCCGCATTTTTTCCGACCGTATTGATTCAAGCAGGGTTTCCAGAACTGCTGCGGTTCTGGAAAAGCATCTGAATATTAAATTTTCCGACCAGGATATCTATATAAACGTAGCCGGAGGAATCAGGATAACCGAGGTAGGGATAGAATTACCCCTGGCAGTTGCTTTATATTCCGCCAGAACCGGCATAACAGTTCCCTCAAACGTAACGCTTGCCGGAGAAATCAGTCTTGCGGGAGAAATCAGGCAAATCCCCCATCTTGAAAAGAGGATCAAGGCAGCAAAAGACATGGGCTATTCTACATTTGTTGCACCAGGAAGTGAAAATAACAGCTCAAATAAATTACTGTCTATTGTCTCAACCCTGAAAGACAGTATAAAAAAGATTTTTTAGAAATCCTATTACAGGAGTTAAAAATTTCAAGGCATGCCCCCCCCCGATAATGGTTCCTATAACACTCCCAAGACTGGAAAAAAGCGCAACCAGTAAAATATGGGTAACCCTGTTTCTGAAGAAACCCCTGGTTGTTAAAATATCTTCCGATAAATTTTCAAGGTCTTTTACCCTTGGTTTTTTTAGTATCGATTCAACCAATCCCGTGGGTATTCCTACTCCAATAAAAGGGAGCAGAGAAGTTATTGGTGCAGTAAGGGAAGCAACAAGAACAGTTAGGGGGTGAGCCATAGAAAGAATAGCACCCAGAGCTGCAAATCCGCTGTTTGCCACTATCCAGACGGCAGCAACTTTCCGGAACTCCTCCCATCCCCGGGCGAGGATAATCATGATGAAAAAAACTACGATCACCACCGGAATAATCCAGGAGATAATTTTTGAGAATTTGGATTTTGGGGGAACTGAGTTTATGTCATCTATATTAGTATCTTCCTGTTTTTCATCGAATTTTTTCAACCAGTCAACAAGTCCCGGAACATGTCCCGCCCCGACAACTGCAACAATTTTTTTCCCCGCCGAGGTGTATATCCTGGAGGCCAGAAATCTGTCACGTTCGTCAATAAGAACCTTTTTTGCCGAAGGAAGAAATTTCGCAAGCTCCTCCATCATATCCTGAAGAGCACTCTTTTTTTTGAGCCTTTCTATATCTTCCTCGGATAATTTTTCTTCAGAAAAGACAGAGCTCAGTAAAACAGCCAGCATTTTATTTTTGCCCCAGAAACCGGATTTTGACCATGCCCGTCTTAGAGTTACATGAACCTCCCTGTCACAGAATGAAAAGGGTATGGAATTTTCATCGGCAACGGAAATAGCTTTTTTCATTTCCTCGCCCGGTTTGATTCCCAGATTGGCTCCAAGCTTTTTTTGAAAAGAGGCCAGAACGAGGTTGGCCAGTAAAAGGAACCCCCGCTTTTCTTTTATTACTTTTACTATATCCAAATTTCCCCATTTCTTTTCTTCGGTCATTGATTTGTAGCGGGCTGCATCAATTTCAACGCAAACCATGTCCGGTTTTTCTTCTGTAATTAGGGTTTCGACTTCTTTCACACTTTCCCTTGACACATGTGCTGTTCCCAGTAAGATTACCTTTTTTCCCTTTATTTCAACTCTTGTAACTGTATCCTTTTCCGTTAACTCACTCATCTATACTACTTTCGCCCCCTTTGCGATATTTATCCAGTTCTTGTTTTGCCAGCCTGCCCTCAATCATGCCGTCAATGCAATTAATTTCAACATCCGAAAAACAAGCCTGTGCCAACCTTTCTTTACCTTCCAGAAGATAAAAGGATCCGAGAAAATAGGTTAACCGTACCTTGTTTTCTTTATTCTTTTCTTTATTGATAATATTAATAATACGATCAGCTGAAGATGTGCCATTTAACAAACACATAACGGGATAGTATAATTTGTTACCCTGTATTTTGCCCGCAACCGTTCTGACATATTCTCCGGCTGTTTTTTCCTTTCCGGCTCGCCTGTAGCATAGAAGCGTGAAGAGTGCCAGTGCATGGGATGTGTTGTTTGCGGCATACGCTTTTTTAAAATACAGCGAAGCCGTTTCCCAGTCTTCGAGGAGAAACCGAACAACAGCATATGGAACATAGGCATACCTGAAGCCGGGTTTTAGAGAAAGCAGCTTCTTGTAATTCCGGGAGGCTTTCTTTAAATCGCCGTTCTCATCATAAATTTTTGCTTTATAGTAGTAGGTGTTATAGTAGTCAGGGTTAATTTCCTCTGCTTTGTTAAAATCTTCCAGTGCCGAATCATATTCTCCCGTATGTTTTGCTTTTACTTTTCCCCTGTTAAGATAGTTCCAGTAGTTCGAGGGATCCTTTTTGATTGCCGTTGTAAAATCCTTTTTCGCTCCGGCATAATCCCCTTTTTCCATTTTTGCTTTACCTCTATCCAGATACAGGAAAGGATAATCGGGATCCAGCTGCTCAATTTTATCGTATAATTTAATGGTTTCTTTGCTTTTCTTCTGCCTGAGTAATAACGAAACAAATCCTTCAAGGGCTTCAATGTTGTTTCCATCGTTTTTTAAGGCTTTTTTTAAAAAATACTCTGCTCTGGTTAGATCTTTTTTGTTTAGATATATTTTTCCCAGAAGGGCTGCGGCAGTTGCGTTTGCAGGCTCAATTTTTAATATTTTATTCAAAGTCTTTATTTCAGAATCAGGATTCTCTCCGATTCCTTCCAGAATTGCTTTATTGTAGAGAGCTGCAGTGTTGTCAGGATTTTGTCCAAGAACCCTGGAAGTGACTTCTTTAGCCGTTTTGTAATCACCTGATAAAATCAATAGTGTCGAATATAAAACATTATCTTCAATGTCATCGGGATGTTCTGTTAGTCTTTTTTTGAGAATAATAATTGCGTTTTCTATTTTGCCGCTTGCAATGTTTTTTTGAATCTCAAGATATTCTGTTTTTTTCTTGTTATACGCTTTTTCCCGGGAAGTTGTACACCCCGAAAAAAAGAAAAAAAACATAAGGAAAAACGAAATGCTTCTGACAAACACCATCTGCTCCTCAAAATATTGAAGCTTCAATATACAGCGTGAAGACAAATATAGCAAGGTTGCATTTTTATTTTTACATTGATATACTTCGTTGCTTATGGAACTCAACAAGAGATATTTGCTCATCCCCCTGCTTTATATCTTTGTAATATGCATTCTGGTGTTCATGCAGTTTTCAAAGCTGAAATCGTATTCTGATTCTATTGGTATAATTAATATTGAAGGAACAAATTTTTCGGGCAGATCGGATCAAACGGCAAATATCTCAAAACTCAAGATATCAATAAACAAACTGGTTTTTCTATTTTCAAAGGAAAATCCTGTCTACATACAGTTAAATGATGGAACCATTATAGAGTCAAATATCATCGGTTATACCCGTTTTTCTGAAAGTTTGCAGCTTAATTTTTCGAACAGGCTGGGTATAAAAATCCTTGCTTCCGATAGTAAAGCAAGCAAAATACGTATAATTCCCATGATTTCACTGGATACAGGGGATGTCCGTTCAATAATAATTCCCTATAAAATTGAAGAGGGGGTGGAAATAAAATCAATCCCGGGACTGCCCCTGCTTTCAGTTTCTTTTAATAATAAACATTCTTATCTGTCCCTTTCTTCCGGGTCAATAGATTCTGAAAAAAGGCGAATTACATTAATAAACGATGAAATAACCGGTGAAATTAAAATTGAATTTTCACCTACTGACAATCTTATCGATTACTGGTTTTCGAAAAAATCAAAACTGATAGATGAGAGCATGTACCTCAGCAGTATTAAAAAATTCATTTCAAAGGCATATAGCGGCTGGAAAAAAAGATACAGGCCAAACAGGGGAGAATGGGAAATCTCTGAAGATTCATCATCATTTAAAGAGGGGATTCTCTCGGCCTTTTTGTCTGAGGCCTTGATTAGAAATGAATACAGTAGAGTTCTCAGTCTTATTAAATATGCCGCTGTAAAAAATAGGACCAAACTTACTTATTTATCATGTTCTTTCCTGGGAAGAATTATCGATTCTACAATACTCAGAAACAAAAAAGACCGGCTTAGAATCGAAAAAATTACCGACCAAATCAGAAACAACGATATCACAGTTTTTAAACAGAAAAGCCTGATGGCTCTTATTGTCAACCGGAATTTTGCACTGGCTCAGGAAATTTATGATTTATCTCAGAGGATAGAGAACGTTCCCGATGATATTTTAGTAAATCTTGGGATTCTTCAGGCATACCTTGATGAGATAAGACTTGATTCCAGTGAAATAATACATCTGGCAAAATTATCAGAACTTGCAAAAGCAAGGGTATTGTCTGCGATAATACGAACGGAGAGGGGGCTTTTCCTTGAGGCTTCGTATGGAAAAGTAAGGCTTTACGATTCAGTATATTCCGGGTATCTTTTGATAAAAATGGGGAAACAG
>Ga0256845_1003399_pt1 | contig 10808 bp, 14 predicted proteins | sample RiftiametaG_FD_189101 | JGI IMG/M metagenome (GOLD analysis project Ga0256845, IMG submission 189101) | Tube worm associated microbial communities from hydrothermal vent at the East Pacific Rise, Pacific Ocean - Riftia | ecosystem: Host-associated > Annelida > Integument > Unclassified ... | reverse complement strand
GGTAGTTGGTACAGTAGCTTTAATCAAAAGAGGAGATAGTGTTTTTGAGTTGTCTAAAATGGCTGTTACAGAAGATTATAAGGGGATGCGTATAGGGCAAAAGTTGATGTATGCATGTATTGATTATGCAGGTCAAAATGGGGTTAAAAGATTGTTCTTAGATTCTAATAGAAAACTAGCACCAGCATTAAAACTCTATGACAAAGTTGGTTTTAAAGAAATTCCAACACCTAAAGATACGCCATATGAGCGTGCTGATATTAGAATGGAACTTTATCTATAATGGCTGAATATATTGGATATACTGCTTTAGTAATAAGTTTACTGTCGATTAATATGACTAATATGCTATTTTTTAGATGGCTTCATTTATTATCGAGTTGTATTTATTGTTTTTATGGAGTATTAATTGAAGCTACACCTTTAATTGTCGGAGCATCGTTATTTGTACTAATCCACAGTTATAGGATATACAAAATGTATAAAGTAAGTATTTAAAAATAACGTGTTATCTTACTCTCAAGCGTTGCCCAATACGTAAAATAGATGTTCTTGAAATTCCATTTAAACGACATATTTTAGAAATAGAAGACCCATATTTTCGTGCAATATGCCCTAAAGTGTTTCCACTTCTTACTCTGTGCCAAACAATAGCACTCATTAGCTTTAATTCCTCTCGATACATAAAGTTACATTGTGATATAGCAAGTGTATCATAATGTGTTTTATGGCTTTCAAAAGAGATGATATCTCTAGGGTCTAATGCCTCATCAAAATAACGTACTTCAAAATGTAAATGACTTCCATAAGATCTACCTGTGTTTCCACCTAAACCAACTTCAGTTCCTGAGCTTATAACCGAATCAATTTTTACCAATCGTTTTGATAAGTGTGCGTAAAGTGTTTCTAAACCATTATTGTGTCTTACAACAACAACGTTTCCGTAAGTTTTACTGTAAGTTGAAATACGAACTCTTCCGTTAAATGCAGAACGAACAGTATCACCAGTATTTAAATCGATATCCATTCCATAATGGTAGCGCCATCTTCGTTTTCCAAAACTAGAAGTTATATTCCCTTTAAAAGGAGGTGTGTAATGATCATTACTATCGTTTAATACAATTACTACAGTATCTTGTATATTTCCAAAATTGAATTTTTTCTGATGAATATCATCTGTAATCCAATCATGAAAAGGCATACTGTCTGGAATAGTACTGTTTACAGAATCGATAAACGAATTAAGATTGGTTACCATTAATGGACCAACTTTCGTAATTGGTTTTGGCTTTTTAGAAAATACATCTCCAGTTTTAACCGTTACGGTATCTTTATCTGAAAAATTAAGAGCTTTTAGCTGCAGTGTAGCTAAACAAATAGCAATTGGAAGGATTATCTTTTTCATCAAAACAAAAGTAATTAGAAAAGATGCGATGAATTAAAAGAGTTGAAATGGATATTAACAAGTGTTTTTTAATAGCGTTTAAAGCGTTAATTCCATATAAACAACTCTCTCATCAGGATTGTTATAATATTTTGAAATATCATAAAATCCTAACCCTTTATAGAGTTGTAATGCGTTTTTAAGTTTAGGTAGTGTATCTAATCGCATTTTTTGACACCCTAATTCTTTACTAGCTTTAATGAGTTCATTGCAAAGTAAAGATCCAATTTGTTGCCCTCTAAATTTTTTGTAAACGAATAAACGTTTCATTTCACAAATACCTTTCTCTAATAACCGAACACCAACTCCTCCAGCAATTTCCCCATCAATTTTGGCGTAAATAAAACAGCCAATTGGTTTATTATACATGATGTGAAAAGTTTCTAATTCTTTATCAATTCCTTGATAACATAAGTCTTCTCCTAGCCATTCCATATAGTCATTGGTTAATTTTTTAGCAAGGTTAAATTCGGTTGTAGTATGGCAAGTAATGAGTTCGTGTTTCATAATTGTTGAATCAAAAATAGTAATTTGAAGTGTTTTTTTGAGTTATTATTAGAAAATAACATTATATTTATATGGACTAAAAATATTGGATATGGAAAAAGTAGATAATCGCAGCAGTCTTTTTGAATTAGATGAAATTTATAAATATAAAGACCTGATAGAACTAGATGATAAAGAAACAATTAAAGCAATTATTTGCGATGCAAGAGAGTCATCTAATACTTTATATGGAGAGTTCTTAAGTTTAGTAGCACAGGAAGTTGACCATGAATTAAATAAATCTGAATTTAAGGAATTAAAAGATAAGCTGATTAAAGATATGAAAGCTTGCCTACAGAATAATTAAACATGCTTTAAAAGCTATACCTTTTAGGTTGTTGGCGTATAATACAACCAATGTTAGTCTGATAGTCTTTTTCCGCCTTCTTAAGGCGATACATAAGTCTATTCTACTTTTTTTAGTTATTGGTTGGTTTTCTTTTATTAAATCAAGCAATTGATTTGCTATTGCTGTAATATCAAAATCAACTATATTTTTCTCTAATACTAAAGCATAAGTGTTTTTGTTTTTCGAGAAAAACCTGAACTTCATTTTAGGTTTTGTTGTTGTTTGTTTTGAATATAAAATTCCTGTGGCATTTTTATCTTTAAACCTTTTGTTAGTAGTCTTTCGGCTTTCTTCTTAGCTTCATTATTTTTATTCTTCCTCACCTTCATATCTAAACTTTTTATTAGTTGAGCAGTTAAATTTCGTTTAGTTTTAAATGTGCTAAAACGTATCCTTTTTTCACTTTTTGTTTTAGTATAAATTACTTGTTTATCTTTTTGAGAGTAGGATTTACTTGAACTAGCGAACAGATCAGTTCCCCAAACCTTACCTCCATAAATTTTAAAAGCAGTGCCATGTGTTACATGGCTTTTTCCTAACATATTTTGATTATGACCGGGAGAATTTTTCCATTGGATAAATGAGCGAGAAACTATATTTTTAGCTATTTCTTTAATGCTCTCTCCGTGAGCACTATAGTTGTAAAGTGCATTTTCTCCCGACCAACTATTGGGGGAGTTTCCTCCAGCAGCATAATCAAAACGGTCACCTGGATTTTGCCCCGTATAATATTTATTCCTTTTAGTTTGATGATGAGAGAGCGTGTTGGCTTCAGACATCCATTCATTATGATTTTTGGTGGCTATCCATAATGTCTCATCCCAGCTAATATCAGAAAGACCTTTGCTTTTTCTGTAGTTATTGATTAGCTTATGAAATTCTAAAGCAGCTAATCGTTCTATTTGTGCTATAGAATCTTTTTCTGATTTGTTAATGAGGCTAGTAATATCTTTGTTGGTAGAAATTTGAGCTTTAGTAATAAACGTAAATAAGGTGATTAAAAACAAACAGATAATTAGCTTGGTAGTTTTCATGGATAGATAAGTATTAAGAGGTTTAGTAAATCTATAATTATAAGTTCATCTAATTTTTGGGCAATAAAAATCTGCCCCAGAAGTGGGTTAGTTTTTATTCTGATAAAATTTAATTGTGATTTGTTATTTAAACGTACTTGACTGATTTATATTGTTTTAATGAAACTCAACAGCAGGCATTTTTTTCTTCATTAATTCAATTGTAGCTTTGTCAGTATTGGTAATAGTAATAGATTTTAACGCTTTTATTTTTATAAGATATTTAATATCTTCTTTTTTAACAAATGAAATTGAAATTTTTGTTAAACTAATAAATGAGCTAATAGAACTCCAATTTTTAATTTTACATCCATTTAAATAAAGCGATTGTAGGGTAGATGTTGCTTTAATTAAATTTAGATTATTAAAATTAGTGCCAGATAAATTTAAATAGAATAGATCGGTTAGATGTGAAATTGGTGAAAAGTCATCAATATTATTGTTTGCTAAATTTAACTCCATTAATTTGTTTTTTGAATTTAAAAATTGAATATTAGTTAGCTTATTATTGCTAAGGAATAGATTTTTTAACTGGTAAAGTTCTCTTAGGTTATTAGCATTATAAATTTGATTGTTACTAGCGTCTAGTGTCTCTAATTCATTGAATTTTTCAATATTATTAAGGTTTAAAAAGTGATTGTAATTAATATTAAGTGAAGTTAATTTTGGTGTTTTAGATTCATCAATCTTATTAAGTAATAAGTTGAAATTAGATAACTCATTATGTGATAAGTTAATTTCTCTTAGCTCAGGCAATTGTTCTACAAAACCTAACGAATATTTAACCGTTTTTTTAGATTCCGAAAATGATAATTTTTCTAGTTTATTGAGTCTAGGGAACTTTCCAATATTATTTATCATTTGATTTAAGGATAATTCTTTTAATTTTTTAAGTGTTGAAAGTTGGTCAATATCATTTAAAGGGTTTTTATCTAAATTTAGACTCTCAAGATTTTTAACGTTATTTAAAAATGTTAAACTTTTTAATTCATTTGTTCCTAAAAATAACTGTTTAAGGTTCTCGTTTTCTGATAAAGCATCTAAATTATGGATATAGTTTTGACTTAAGTTGAGAGTTTTTAGTTGCTTCATTTTGTTTAAGCCAACTATTTGATTAGCAGAGTTAAAACTACTACTACTTAAATTTAACTTTATGATGGTTTTAAAATCAAAAATGGGCTTTAGAGATTTAATGTAATGATGTTGTAACTCAAAAGAATCTAGTTCACCATCTTGATACAATTGTTTAATGTCTTTTCTAACTCGGTTCCTTCTAACAGAAAAGGAACGCCAATCAGCTTCAGAATCATTTTCTAAAAAATCAAAAACTTTAGAATCTAACCAATTACTATTTGCTTCGTAATAATCTCTATAATAGATATGTGAATACGTAGAATCAACTTCAAAACCTTTCATATTCTTAATCGAATATAAACCTGCAATATTTCCTTCTGATAAGCTAAGGATATACTTTTTATCGTAAGAAGAGATGTCTTTTTCTTGTTTTGCTCTGTTTATGTTGAAATTTGAAATAACCATATCCCAATCGAAAGCAGAGGTCATTATAAGAGCAATAAAAATAACAGTAATATTATGACGTGCTAAAAACCAAACAGATTTGTTTTTATAAAGTTTAATAAACAATGTAATTAGGCCAATTAGAGCGAATAATAGCCATAAATAAACTCCAATTCTTTTATAGCTTAATAAAGCATCATTAACATAAATATTGTTTCTTAATGTAGTAGAAATAACCATAAACACATTTTGTGCTACCCATAAAAAAGCTAATAGTTTTATAATGGTTTTATTTTTTGAGAAATTTAAAGCACCTCTAAAAAAGAATAGGAGTAGTGATATACCTAATAATATTGATAAGATAAGCATACCAATACCTTTGTGAAGGAATTGTTTATGTGTTATTCCGTCAGGCATTCCTTCACCTAAATAGAGATAATTAATGTCCATTAAATTAACAGAAACGAGCATTAAGTTTAAAGCAATAAACAAGAATATGAACGAAACACCTTCGTTCCATTTAGGAGTTTTTACTTCCGATTCTTCAATATTAATTAACCATTTACTCTCCCAATCATCAATGTTGTTTGCTCTTTTTTGCTTGTAAACACTATAAATTAAGGTGAAACCTCCCAATGTAAAAAATACATAACCCAAACTAATTAAATCAGCAATTTCTTGGGTAATCTTTTCAAAAAGAGGATTCATGGACCTGTAAATAAAGAAGAAGGCAACAATAAATACTAACGGAACAAGATATTTTAGTAAACGTAAAAAGCCTTTTTCCTTACCATTTTCCCCAGAGTTTATCATTTCAATAATCATAAAAATGAAAGATGCTGCAATATTCACTAACGTAGTAACAAAATCTAATAAGATGTTAGAGCGTTTATTAATCATAACACCAGGAATAACCATTAGCGATATTATTGTAGCCCATAATGATAAATAAGAGCCGTGAACAGCTGCAAAAGAAGCTGTAAAGATTGCTCCAAAACTTAAAAACAAGACACTTTTATTTTTGAATGCTTCTTTATCCTGAAAAAAGAACAAGACAAGCATCGCAATTGTAAATAATAGAAAATTGATTCCTACATGTTGCTCGTAAAATAAAATACTGTATAAAGCTGTAAGAAAAGTAATTGAAATGATTTTCTTGTTCATTTTTAGGGTGTTAGGTGAGTAATTTGACCTATGAACGAAAAAATAGAAAAGCTTATTGCTTGAATTATATTATTTTAATAAAAAATTAAAATCACTTGTTGCTTCCAACTCATAAAACTCTTGTTGGTGTTTAAAAATTCTAGCTTCTTTATCTCCAATTAATTTTAGCTTATTATCATCTAATTGTAGTATTGTCCCTTCCCTTAAGCCAACAACAGCAATAGTAGGGTTAACCTCTAAAAATTCTAACAAGCGTTGCTCTCTAGTCTCGCCATTATATCCTGGAGGATTACCATGTATGTAATGGGGGTTAATTTGAAATGGAATAAAGTTTAGCGCATCAAAAGTAGGAGGACAAACTATTGGCATATCGTTAGTAGTCTTAATAGTAGGACAAGCCAAGTTAGAACCAGCACTCCATCCAATATATGGAGTTCCATTTTTCACTTGTTGTTGCATAGTCTCTAAGATATCATTTTGATAAATTTCATTTAACAATTTAAATGAGTTACCTCCACCAACCATAATAGCATCAGCTGCTGTTATTGCGGATTTTTTATCTTGATATTGATGAATGCTTGTTATCGTAATTTCACTATTATCCAACCCCTTAATTACCTTATCTAAATATTCATCATAAGAAAATGTTACCCCAGCAAAAGGTATAAATAACACTTTTATCGTCTTATTTTCATGGAGAAAGTTATTGATGTCATCTTTACAAAATTGCAAATAGGGTTCTCCAAAGAGGGTAGAATTACTTGATAATAGTAGTCTCATAATGTTTTTTTTGAAGTACAAATCTAGGTTTAAATGAATTGAATTAATTAACCTATTGATAGGAATCATATTTAAATCTTCACAAAAGTGAATTTTAATAAGATTTAATTTGATATTTGCGGCCTTGTAAATTCAATGTATAAATGGAGCAGATAAGTGTTTTTGATATATTTAAAATAGGAGTAGGACCTTCTAGTTCCCATACAATGGGACCTTGGGTTGCAGCACAGTTATTTTTAGAAAAAATCAATTTAAAAGAACTTGTTGCTGTTCAAGTAAAATTATTTGGTTCGTTATCAAAAACAGGAAAAGGACACGGTACAGATATAGCTGTTCAACTCGGATTAGCTGGTTATGATGCAAAAACTATAGCAGTAGAGGAAATAGACAATTACATTGCTAAAATTAATGAAAACAAAGAATTAATCGTTAATGGAAATCAAACAGTAAGTTTTGATCCTATAAAGGATATTGAATTTAACAATGAAAAGCTCCCGTTTCATCCAAACGGTATGACTATGGTAGCTCATTTTAAGAATGAAAAAACTGTTGAAGAGACTTATTATTCGATAGGAGGAGGCTTTGTTGTGCAAGAAGGTGATGAAACATTGAATAAAGAACAACCTAAGTTTCCGTTTCCAATAGCATCTGAAAAAGATTTATTAAAACACATGAAAGCTCAAAGCTTAAGTGTTTTTGATGTGGTATATCAAAATGAATTAGTATTAAAATCAGAGAACGAAATAGATACAAATATTAGTGAATTGTGGGATGCTATGAAAGCTTCAATTTACAATGGCTGCCATAAAAACGGAATATTACCGGGCGGTTTAAATGTTATTAGAAGAGCATTTAACATTAATGTAGATTTAATTGAGGATAAGCAATACTCTGGTTCTGATGAATGGGTAGCGGCTATAAAAACATGTAAGAATTGTTACTGCCCCAACAAATGGTGCGGCAGGAGTTATTCCTGCAGTAATCATGTATATGTTATGCTTTTGTGAACCAAAAGAAAATTCAATAAAAGAATTCATTTTAGTAGCTGGAGAAATAGGTTCGTTATTTAAGAAAGGTTCGACTATTTCAGCAGCATTAGGTGGTTGTCAAGCAGAAATAGGCGTTTCTTCGGCTATGGCTGCAGCGGGTTTGACTCACTGTATGGGAGGTTCTTCTAAACAAGTGTTGCAAGCTGCAGAAATTGCAATGGAACATCATTTAGGTTTAACATGTGATCCTATTATGGGCTTGGTTCAAGTTCCTTGTATAGAGAGGAATACGATGGGAGCAATGAAAGCAATTACTGCTTCCCAAATTGCGTTGTCAGGAAACCCTGATAATGCTAAAGTAACCTTAGATCAAGTCATAAAAACAATGAAAGAGACTGCCGCAGCAATGAGTGATAAGTTTAAAGAAACTTCAGAAGGTGGTTTAGCTGTAAATATTTCTGTAGCAGTTCCTGAGTGTTAATTAAGTGTTTTTTTCTTCAAACCTAGTCAATAAAATGCTCGTTTGATTGTTTAGTTTTTTCTTGAAAAAAGAAGTTCCTCCTAATAAAACCCCTTTAAATCCAAAAGCTTGTTTTGCCCATTTATGTAAATCAAAATCATCTGTATGCTTAATGATTAAACCATCTTTAAATTCAAACTTTGCGGTAATGATATTGTGAACTTCTTTACCTGTTTGACTAAATAGGTAAGTTGCTTCCCAATTTGCGCTATTATTGTTAACATTAGAATAAGTAACCACAAAACTTTTTCCTTTTTGGCTTTCACACAACATTCGCCACATATTTTTGGCTTTTGTTTCTTTTAAAATACCAAAAGCAGGATCTTCAAAAATTATTTCGTTATGATAACACGTAGTCATTTTTTCAGCATCTAAATTCTTAAATGCTTCATAAAATTGTTTAATTATTTGTTCCATCTTGTGTTTCTCCATTCTTTTTGTTGATTGGGTGTTAAAAAAGTCCAAGCAACAATACGACTTGTTTTATTGCCTTGCCCCATAGGAATTGTTTTTACGGCAACAGCATTTTCATTGTCTAAAGCGCTATAAATACTTTTAAGGTTACTCTGCTTAGACACAAGAGATGTAAACCAAAAAACAGTTTCAGAAAACTTTTTACTTTCTCGAACCATATTTCTGATAAACTTATTTTCTCCACCATCACACCGTAACTCGGTATTTTTTCCGCTAAAATTTTTAACTACTTCTGTTACTCTTTTCCCTTTTAGGTTATTGATTTTACGTTGAGTTCCTGCATTTGCTTCTTCAGCAGAAGCATGAAAAGGAGGGTTGCAAATAGTAATATCAATTTGTTCCTCCTTTTTTAATATCCCGTAAAAAACATCTTTAGAGTTTGATTGTAGTCTAAAGTTAAAATTTTGATGCTCACTGAGCGGAGCCGAAGTGCCAGCATTAAAATTCTTATCAATTATTTTCTGAGCATTTTCTAACGCCTTCTCATCAATATCAGCTCCAATAAACGACCAACCGTATTCATAATTACCAATAATGGGATAAATACAGTTTGCTCCAACACCAATATCTAAACATTTAATATTATTCCCAATAGGTGTATTTCCGTAATTACTTTCTCCTAATAACTGTGCTGCGTAGTGTATATAATCTGCTCGGCCAGGAATAGGAGGGCAGAGGTAGTTTTCAGGAATCTCCCAATATGTTACTTCGTAAAAATGCTTGAGTAATGCTGTGTTTAACGCTTTTACTGCTTCAGGATTAAAAAAATCAATCGATTCATCACCATGTTCGTTTTTCTTTACAAAAGGAGCCAATTCTTTACAGCTTTCAATTAACTGTTTTAAGTCATATCGACCTTGATGCCTATTTTTAGGATGCAAACTTGCTTTAGGTTTTGGTTGGTTTTTCGATTTTTTCACAATACAAAAGTAATAGATTACTATTTGTTTGTCTCTAATTTAAATGATAATCCTATTAAAAAATTAATAGAATTGGTTTTAACTATCTGACTGCTGTTTACTAATGAACTATTGGTGTTTATTAAGCCCCGATTATATCTTAGCTCGAAATTTAAGTTGATTTTTTCACCCAAAGATAATGATAGAACCAGCCCGCCACTTAATCCAAAATCAAGTCGTTTGCTATATTCAGTATTGTCAATTGTTGAAGTTTTAGGATTCCCTTCACCAACACTTACTAGAGGATATGAGAAAGTACGGTTAATCAAGTACCCTAAAAAAGGACCACCATTTAAGAAAAATTTAGTTTTATTTCCAAAGGATAACTTTGCCAATAATGGAATGTTTAGGTGGTGGTAACTAAAGCGTGAAGTGAATGATCCAATAGGGTCCCCTTGATCATTGGTAAACTTACTTTCTAAAGCTGCACCTTTGTTTTCGTAACTTAGACTAGTTCTTAAAGAAAATAGTTTACTGATATTTTTTTGAAAAGTAACTCCATAAACAGATGTAAAACAGGTCCGCTTAAACGAGTTAATTGAGATTCGCCTCTTAAAGATGTTAAGCTCGGCCCTCCTTCAATTCCAATTTCAATATTACTATCTTGTGAGTAAATAGGATTAACTAAAAGTGTACTTAAAATTGTTATTAGAATAACTTTGTAAGTAAAGTTTTGATTCATGTTTAATATATATATTGTTATTTTTTGATGAAAATTTTAAATGCTCACAATATCTGAAACACGTATTAAATTGGTGTTAATTTCAGATTTTAGTTTAACTGCTTTTTCTAAAGGAGTTAGGGTCATTTCATCTTTTAGAAGTCCTACCATAAAATTAGTTTTCCCTTCCAATAAACTTTCTACAGCTTTAACTCCCATTCTGCTTGCAAGTACACGATCGAAACAAGATGGAGCCCCTCCTCGTTGAACATGACCTAAAACGGAAACTCTAACTTCGTATTCTGGCATGTTTTCTTCGACATAATCTTTA
>Ga0256845_1003398_pt1 | contig 10810 bp, 3 predicted proteins | sample RiftiametaG_FD_189101 | JGI IMG/M metagenome (GOLD analysis project Ga0256845, IMG submission 189101) | Tube worm associated microbial communities from hydrothermal vent at the East Pacific Rise, Pacific Ocean - Riftia | ecosystem: Host-associated > Annelida > Integument > Unclassified ... | reverse complement strand
TAGAGGCCGGTTTCGATGTCTCTATATTTGGTTGAGAAGGCAAAGGGTTGCTCGGCATCGTAGCCGCTGCTGTCAGCATCATTTCCTGCGGGATTTTCAAAGTTCCCGAAAGGGTCATACGCGTAACTGCACACGACGTTGGAGCTTGAGTCGATGATTCGGGTGATATTTCCGTTTCCATCGAAGGTCGGGTAAAGCGTTTGTCCGGCTTTGACACTGCCGTTTCCAGATGCTTCGTGGATGGCGAGGAGTCCTCCGACTCCGCCAGCGCCCTGCATGCTGCCCGATAAATCCATGCCCCACGTGTAACTCCTTTTCAGAGCACTTCCAGCATATTCTGTAATCATGTTCCAGCCGTCATAAACGTAGCGGGTTGTCAGTGCGGGCGAGACGCCCACGCTCCCTTTGGAAATCCGGCGACTGAGGTAGTCATATTGGTAGTTGGTGGTGGTGCCTGAAGCCGTGGAGGAGGCGAGACGGTTTTCGGCATCCCATGTAAGCGTGGCATTGGCTGAAGGTGCCACGGGGAGTGGGCCTGATGTCATATTTCCATCGGCATCGTGGATAGGACTGAGAGAGCCAATGGCAGTGTAATGGTTCTTGGCATCTGCGGTGTAGCTGGTAGCTGTGCCGCCAGTGCTGCTGGCCGTGCCTGTGCGGGACTCGTTACGGTTACCTATGCCGTCGAAATCGAAGAAGCGGTCATACGCTGCGGTATCAGTGGCAGAATTTACGACTTCTCCTGTGGAGTTGTAGCCGAATGCCCGGGTAGCAGCTCCGTTGTTGTTACTGCCGCTATGGGTGGCGTTGGTGCGCTGGCCGATGGCATTGGTTTGGTAGCTGGCGGTTGCGAGGTTGGCTGTGCCAAATTTGTTCTCTTTCTGAGTGAGGACGTTGCGGTTGGCCTCGTAGGTGTTGGTTACTGTGTGAGCAGGGCCTGTGACCGTTTCGACGAGGCCGTAGGTGTTGGGCTCATAGCCGTAGGTGAAGGTATCTGTGCCGTGTGTTATTGTGCCAAGGCGAGATGCTGTGTCGTAACTGTAGGCCACACTATGCTCGGCGGTGCCATTGAGCGAGGCGGTCAAGGTTTCGGGGCGAAGGAAGCCGTCCTGTGTGCGGTCGAGGGTGCGCTTGAATGCCTGGGTAGAGGTGTATTGCGAGGAGGTGGCGTTACTGTCGTAAGCTCCCTCAACGATGATTTCTTTGTTGAGCGCGAGAGTGGCGGTATTATACTGATATTCGTTTACGTTGACCGTGAAGCCTGCGACTTGAGCACCTTGGATAACGAAGGTTGGGCGGGATAGTCGGTCATAGATGTAATCGACCTGCGGGGTGCTATCTGAGTAGGTGATTTTGTCTTGGCGACCAGCGGAATCGTAATCGTAGGTGGTGGTAACGTCCCTTTCCCATGTGCGGGTGGCGAGTCGGCCAGCGGCGGTGTATGTGTAGTCGGCGGTGTTTCCAGGGCCATTTGCGGTTTCTCCGGCGTAGTTTTTCTCGGTGAGCCATCCACGTTGGTTGTCGTAAACCCACTCAGTGATGGCAGTAGTTCCACCGTAGGTGGTGAGGGTTTTCATGCGGTTGGCATAGTCATACGTGTAGCTGCGGCGGTAAGTCTGGGCACCGGAGGTTTCCTTGGTCTGACCATTGGAGAAATAGCTGGTGGTGGTGATGTTGGCGAGGGTGGCACCTGCGGCATCCAGGGTGTCCGGGGCATCGGTGGTGAGGCGTCGGTTTCTCAAATCGTAGGTGAATGAGGTGGTGTTTCCGGCGGCATCTGTGGTGCTGGTTACTGCATTGGTGACGTCGTTCACATAGGTTGTTATGGCAGCGGTCGTGTGGCGGGAGTCCTTGATGTGGGTAGGACGATTCAGGGAATCGTATGTCTGGTAGGTAACGGAAGAAATGATGTTGTCTGCGGAGTCAAAGGATTCGGATTTAGCCGTCAGCCCTGCCGTGATGGTAGTCAGAGTATATGAGTCGTTTGCTGAGATTGTTTTAGCTGTGCTGTCGCCCCCTCCAAGTAAGGTGGTGATGCTTGAGGTAGTGATATTCGCTCCATTAGGGAACTGAGTGCTCCATGAGCTTAGGCCATCGACTGCGCGGTCTGAGTATGAAACAACGGTGCCTCCGGTGCTGCCTGTGTCGGTGGGATTCCAGATTTTGGAGATCGTGCGCGTAACGGTGGTGCCGTGGGCGGCGGTAGGATTAGTCTCGGAGAAGGAAACTTGATCGGTATCATAGTCGATACTGCCGTTGGCGTTAAGGTCAAGAGCGGTGATAGTGCGCTGTCCTTCTGAGTTGTAAGCGTAGAGGGAGGTGACGCTATCGGGGTCGATGGATTTCACCATTTGACCGAGGGTGTTGTAGTAAACCGAGGACGTTGCGCCGTCGGCATAAAGGGTTAAGGTAGCGCGCCCTGCGAGGTCAGTTTTACTGGTGACGGACTCACGGGCAACTGTGCCTTCCATGATGGAGCGAGTTGATTCCATGCCTGTGCTTCCTGCGGTGTAGGACATGCGGGTGTGGGGTGATAGGTTACCAGATGACTGGTAAGTGCGCCCATCGAGGTAAGTCTCAGTGGTTTGAGTGGGATCGGCTGTTTCGCTGCCTGTCATGGGCACGGTGGTGATACTTGTCTGAGAAAGGACATTTCCGGGATTGTAGGAAATATCCGTCCAAGAAGACTTAATGAATGAGCCATCTTCGGCGGTGCGGGACCATGACTCGCGATGCTTTCCTGAACGAGTGCGGACAGAACGGGAGATTTCGTTGGTCAATGAACCAAAGAGTGAACTGGAAAGAACTGCTGTGGCAGATGTTTCAGGATAACGATATGTAGAGGAGCTAAGGCCATTTCTAAGGGTCTGGGTAGTAATGCCTAGACGGTTGGTTTTGATAACCCGTTTGAGATCATCATAGGCGTAGTAGGTGGTGATTCCGGATCTGTCTGTTCCTTCCAAAAGGCCACAGCATCCATAGGTTTTCAAAATAGAGTATGCCTGTGGACTGCCTGAGAAATAATCGATCTTTGTAGCCCTGCCAAGGTAGTCTCTGGTAGGCACGGATTTATCAGAAAGGACAAGCCCTCCTCCAGAGCCTACGGCTGTGACTGTGACGAGGTCTTCTTGTCCTCGATTATTTCTAATAGATTCAGTAAGGGTTCCCTGTAAACCATCGGCTGATCCTCTATAGGTCTTAATCGTTTTGATACCTCCTGGATAACTGTATTCTTTGGTCTCAATTGTGCCGTTTGGGTAAGTTATTTTTTTCACCCGAGTCGGAGACACGGCGTGCGTGGCCGGATAATACTCTGTGATAGTTTCAAGATAGCTTGAGGCATCTGTATAAACTTTCTTATTTGAAAAAACGTTTCCGTTCGAGGTCTCTTCCTTGACTACCAATGTGCCATTTATCTTGGTCTCCTTCGTCGTTGTATTCGCAACCGTATCGTATTGAATGGTTGCTACCTTGGCATCCAGAACCCCGGTAAATGGAGATTTAATGGTGTGTAGATTTACTGAGTAAAAATGATTTTCCACATATCCGTCATAGCGCGCATATTTTTTAAGCTTTCCTGTTCCTGCCTGAGAGTCACCGGAGCCAGGAGCATTTGTGTTTACCCCAGATTCATAGAATTTCCAAGTGCTCATCAAAGCGTCACCAAGGGGATCATTAACCACTTTTACTTTTTCTTTTCCCCATGAAAAATCCTCCCAGTATTCGTCACGTTCTGAGATTTTATGGATCGATGAATTCCATGCTTCAGCTATACTTGACCGCTCATGTATACTGCGTCGTTCTTGCTTAGAAGTCTCAGTTATAGCTATCGTTTCCAAAAATCGTCTACGTAAACCTCCCCCCTCTTCCATAATCCATAGTGCTCCAGCGGCATATGGATCATTACCCGCAGCAGGCTTGAAGGCATACACAGATAATTTCGTGCTCAAAACGTTGCCATTATCGATGGATATCTCCTTAATCTCAAGAGCATCCAATGACTCGCCATTATACAGGAAAGTAGCCTGTTCAAATGTATATCGCTTGATAAGTGTTCCCTGGGGATTGGAAGCACTTGTAGAAAGTTCAATCTGAAATGCGTTAGCATCAGAACTGCCCGATATGGGTGAAATTTTGGAATACCACTCCCCCTGCACTGATTGCAAATCACCATTAACATCTTTGGTAATTGTAAATTCACTGTTAGCATTCAAGTAGAGATTTTGAAGACCTTTGTTTGTGGCACTCACCCCATCAAAGTAGGTAAGCGTAGCCTTTGACATGCCATAGGCGGCTGACCCAAGCGATATTCTAAACTTTATACAGGAAAGAGGGTCATTTTCACATTCAGTGCATGAGGGGCAATCATCACCCTCATCATCAGGCGGGTAAACATTCGTTGTTTCTTCGCGTCCAGTAACTTCAGGGTGGCTAGAGCAAGTTAATTTAAAATTTAATTCTCCTTCTTCAGCTTGAGCCTTAGTCAGAGTTACTGATATACTCAAACTCTCACCAGCATGCGAAAAGCTACCCAGAGACGCTCCATTCGATGTGGTCACCTCCACGCTAAAATCAGAGTAATCATGCCCATCCGAGGTTTCTAAATCTTTTATACTCGATTCAAATTCATACTGCCCGTCCGACGTTCCGCTGACAGGATCGTATGGATCACTCGTTGTGCTAGATGGCGATGTGGACGAAAGAGGGTCGCCGCTACCATAGACAGTCCACTTAATAGGACAGTCTTCAATATCTGGATTATCTTCATTTGCCTCAACAAAAGAAATGGCTAGACTGGAAAATAACAGGACGAATAAATATGTTGTTCTCTTAATGGTCATGATGAAATAATGAATAGGGTAAATGGATTGGATGAATTCTAGCGATCAGCTTGGCTGGAAAGTTTTGCTCGGGCTGGTTTTGCCGCGTAGGCGAGCCTGCGACTCTGCCCCTCAAGAAGCTGAAGGAGTTCGGTATCCTGTTCCGTGTTGCCAAGTTGGCCGATAGCAGCGATGGCACTGATGCGGATATTGGTGTTGGCTGTTTTGTCCGCCGCCAGCTCACGGGCAGTGGGTAAAATATCTTTCATGCCTCGGAGCGCACATACTTGCAGGGCTGATATCCGGCAATGCTTGTTGGTTTTTGAATCCTTGGCGGCATTGAAAATCAATGCGTCGAGATCACGCAGTTGGCTCTGGATTTGCTTTTGAACAACTGGGTCGTTTTTTAGCTCGGAAGCGGTATCGATGGCATGCAGAGCCATCAGGGCGGTGCCAGAGTAGGTCTGCTGGTTCTGACTGGCGGCATGAAGCAACGTTTTCAGAACGAGATCCTGTAAAATGGGATTGGCTTCGTGTTTATCAAAGCTGCCCCGATCCACATACCAACTGCGAAGGTGCTGGATGGCGTAGTCCTGCAACACCACGTCTTGGCTATCGGTGTAGAGATTGACCAATGTTTGGCTCAGTCCTTTGGGTGCTTTGTTTTGTCGGCGCAGGGTATTCATGATGCCATCGACTAAGGCATGCCATTGGGAAAGTCCGCAATCCTCAGGCCTGTCTCTGCTGATGAAATCCATCAGGGCGATGAGATCATCACCTTCCAGATTTCTGGATAGGTTTTGGACGGCTGTTCTACGAGCTTTGATGCCCACCGAATCTTGGCTGGTTACTGTGCGGGCGGCCATGGAAACCGCTTCGATAGGAACGAGTGAGGATTCTGCCCCTAGGGAATGGGGCTGTTGCCCTTCTGTGATTGTTGTTGTTTCCGTGGAGGAAACTGCTGATTCGTCCTTTTGAAATGGCCACCAATACAGACCCACACCAACGCCGACTGCGATGACGCAGGCGGGTATGAGGATGAGATGAGTGGTTTTCATGGAATTTTTGTGAGTGGGATATAGGAGCGGTTGAATTGGTGCTTCTATGGGTTGGGCTGTTGTTTTGCTCTTGGGTTGTTTTGCTCTTGGGTTGTTTTGCTCTTGGGTTGTTTTGCTCTTGGGTTGTTTTGCTCTTGGGTTGATGCGGGTTACAAACCCGCGCTCCAGATTAGCGTTGGCCGATCAGGTTGCCTTCGGCATCGTAGAGGTAGAGGCGGTGACAAACACTGGAGCGGGTTCCTTCCGGGAAGTTGAATTTGACGTAGGCAATTCCATTGGCATCAAAATCATCGGCGGTGAGGATTTTATCGATGGTGCCATCGAGGAAAGTTACGCCTGCGACAAAAATGTGGAGTTTGATATACCCGCCTGGTGGAAGGTCTGGAGCAACGATGCTCATTTGCACGATTTGGTCACCATTGGAGAAAGTTTGGATGACACGCATATCACCAGTTTCACTGGTGCTGAAGACTTGGTAGCCTTGGATGACTCCGGTATCGATGATTGCGCCACCTTCCTCGGTGCGGGCAAGCACACGCCTGATTTCAGGAACAAAGGGGTCAACACGGAAGAGGCTACCTCCTGCGGCGGGAGCTGTCAGCTCGACAAATCCCATGCGGGGGTCAGCCTGCACAAAGATGTCCTGTCCGACCGCTGGAACCGTCCAATCGCGAGGGCGGTTGGCAAAGACTTCGAAGGGAGCGCCGAAGTCAGCATCCTTGACGGTAACGACCATAGAGCCATCTACTTTGGTATTGCCGTGGCGACAATGCACCTCGACAGTGTGTTCTCCTGCGGTATCAAAGATGTAAACATGCGGGTTGGCGGCTTTGAAATCAGTGGCGACTTCAACACCATCAATGGTCAGGGTGACTTTGATACTATGGGGATCGTTTGGTCCGAGATCAGGGAGACCCGTCAGGCGAAGGCTGTCACCTTTCCTAATAGTGAGGTCCCCGACACTAAGGACATCAGTTTCTTTCCAGACTACCGACTGCTGAGAAGCGAGGTTTCCGTCCTCGAAAGTGAAATCGATGACAGTAGGAGCCACATCTTCATCGGGGAGCGGTAGCAGGAGCGGAATGTTGGCATACCATTCGGTTTCGAGGGCCTTGATCGCGGGAACGGCCTGCGCTCCGCTGGTAATGGCCAGTTGCTCGAAGTAACGAGCCTTGCCCTCGACACAGACAGGGGAAACAAAGCTTTCCTCAGGACATACTGTGACCACGTTTTTCGCAATCAACTGACTGGCTAGCCAGTCGGGAGTGCCATCGTTGTCCTCATCGAATCCGGCAGGCAGGAGCAAGCGGAGGGAATCAATCTGGAGGGAGTGACGCGCCACATGGTTATCATGCTCGACAGTGACGGTGTGGGACCCAACCGAAAGCCAAGGTGTTATCGCCTCGACCAGCCCCTGAGCGCCATTCACGGAGCGAAGGGTGTATTTACCTACCAAGACACCATCGATGGAGATGGCAACAGGGAGTTCCTCAACAGGAAGCAAGCTCCCCTTGGCTCGTCCGGCAAGTTCGATGATGTGAACTCCGGCAGTGGTGGCATTCACCGTGTAGGTTACAAAGCCACGGCGGATGGCGGAGTAGATGCTGCCGTCGGCATTGGTATACCAGTCACCGGATGCCTCGGTGTAAGTGGCAGGACTTACATTCTGCACCAACACATGCGCTCCGATATCAATAAGGGTGGGATCAGAGCCATAAGAGCTGATTTCCGTGTAGTCGTCCACGCCGTCGCCATCGGTATCAACTTTAGTGGGGTCGGTGCCTTGAAGCCACTCTTCACGGTTGGTCAGGAGATCGCCATCGTAATCTCCGTATTCACCTTCACGGCTGTCAGCGAGACCGTTATCAGCTGGATTGAGTCCCATGGCGGTTTCCCATGAATCGGGAAGATAGTCGTCATCGGAATCATCAGCATCCTGACCGAAGGAAAGGAGCTGGGTGGCGGGGATGAGTTCACGGTCAGAGGTCAGCCCGGTGTTCGCATCAGTGTATTGCCAAGCAACGGCAACGTGGTCCGCGCTAAATCTTTCTTTATGCAAAATTTCAATAAAATATTCCTGTCCAGATTCAAGGTAGATTAACTTAGAGCGCTGGCTCAAATACCGATCCCACTCCTGTGATCCTGTCCAACCGAAATCGACAAGTTCATCAAACACACCATCACGGCGCAGCCAGGCAATGCGATCTTTGTTAAACTTACGGGAATCACTCGACAGCCATAATTCCGATGCGTCATCACCCGCAATCCAGAAACGATAATGACCGGAAACCGGGGCAATAATGCGTCCACGGATGCGTTGACCGTAATTGTCAGCATGGTCGCTTGGGGCTTCGCTGGTAGGCATGGCCTCCGCTAAATCCGAAGGCTGGAGAAATTTGTCCGTGTGGATCAGGTCCTCAATACGTCCTCCACCAAGGCCATACCATACTTCACGCATGAGGTAACCGGGAATGCCACCTGCCTGCATGGGATCGGAACCCAGCAAATACTCTTGATAGTTGTTGATCCGGTCACCGTCAGGATCACCATATTGACCTTGTCCATTGGCTGCGGTGGAAGCATCTAGCCCCACTTGGGTTTCCCAAGTATCCGGCAAGTTATCATCGTCCAGATCATTGCTGTTGGGAAGAATGGAAGTGAGCGCGGAAGATGGGATTACCTCCGTCTGAGATAGGCGCGAAATGGAAATGTGATCGATTTCAGCCACGATTGGATTTGAGACAATCTTATCGGTCGCGATAAGACCCACATGAATAATCTCAGGCATCAGAACAGTTTGCTCGCTGAGCAATATCCACTCTACCCCGTCCTCCGAGTAATATCCTTTGAAAACATCTCCTACACGCTCCACCCTCACCCATTTGGCCAGCATGGAAGGTGCTGTATGCACGGATAAGGTGGATGCCCCAGCATTTTTACGAGCCATATATTGAATCCTTCCCGAACCTGTTCGGCAGGTCGATATGTGTTTGCTATTTTCATCCAAAGATTCCCGCATCATCAAGCCGACTTTTGCCCATCCGTAAGGATTGATCATTGAGTTTATCCGGGCTGTCACCACTCCGTCACCCCTGAGTAATTGTGAACGAAAGGCGAAACGGTCACTGGCGCCCCATATATCCCCGCCATCAGCGGTAACATTCACCACACCATCGGTCTCTGTCCATGTGGCTGTCACGGGGTTTCCAACAGCATTGTCGACCCAGTCGGTCTCTGGAATATAGTTCCAGCCTATCGAAAGGTGATCGGCTCCACCGCCATCCTTCACAAGTGCTTCGATATAGTAGTGATGCCCAGCTTGAAGACGGACACTTGCGCTTCTCTGGGTGCTGGATTTGTTCCACTGCTGGTAAATTGTATAACTCTTGTTCCACGCTATTTTCTTTTTACTAAAACGATCCCCAGTATCGGAGAGCCACAGCTCCGTGCCATCGTCACCTGCAATCCAAAATGTGTAGTCTCCGGTCACTGGAGCGGTCACTGTGCCACGCATGCGACCACCAAAGGTATTCGCCCAATTCTTGATGTCTGCAACAACCCAGCTTCTTTCGTCAGCTGCGGATACATATTTTGGATTGTAAACAAGATCGCTAACTTTTTTGCCTGAAATCCCCGTCCATACGTCGAATTCAAGGTGCCCGCTATTTCCACCCTCAACAAATGGATTTCCACCGTAACCAAACTCTTCCCAGTTGAGAATGCCGTCACCATCGTTGTCCGCGTAAGCCCGCTGGTTGAGATTCACTTGGCCGTTGTCGTTGGGGTCAAGCCCTACCTGTAGCTCCCAAGTATCAGACATACCATCATCATCGAGGTCATCCGGATCAGGCACGTAAGAACGTAGATTCGAGGAAGGAATCACTTGTCGCACTTGTTCAAAGTTTTCCCAAGCCACGGCAACATGATCACCACCTCCACCTTCCTTGAGCAGGACTTCGATGTAATATTCCTGACCTGCCACCAGATCAATGAGTTCGCTTTTCTGGCTAGCATATTTGCCCCACTGCTCTTCCGCGGTATAGCCGCTTACGTAGGCGATGGATCGCTTGTTGAACTTGCTGGAATCCGTGGACAGCAATAGTTCGCAATAATCATCCCCTGCAATCCAGAAACGGTATTCACCTGTGTAGGGTGCAATGATTGTGCCTCGCATCCGAAGTCCGTATGAGTTTGCCGCTCCGGTGATCGTTTTGGCATGTGGAGTGTAATACTCTTCCGTTGGTTGAGCGTAAAAAAGCGAATCAGAAGTCAGATTATCCAAAGTAACACCTCCGATATTATCCCACTTCTGCACACTGAGGTATCCGGGAATGCCGATCCAATCATCCTGACCATCATCATCACTGTCCGCATCATTCGGATCTAATCCTGCCTCGAATTCAAAGGCGTCACCTAGGGTGTCACCATCACTATCAACCGAGCCATCGTGACTCAAATCACCAAAGTGAGTAGCTTCCCACGCATCATCCATGCCGTCAGAATCGGAATCAACGGCAATCACAGCCTGAGCCACGACCTTATCTCCATGAATCATCCAAGGCAACGCTGCCGCTGCAAGCAACAGAAATGGAAGGAAAAACCAAAACGATCTCTTTTTAAAATGACTAGGCATAACAGTTAGGAAACGGAACCTACCCCCCCAGAAATGTTAGATCAAGAACAAACTATTAAAAAATAAAATCAACCCCTAAAAACTCAATTGAGTCACCCGAAGCAAGCCCAACGTAAATATCGAATTGCCTGAAAAAATCAAAAAAATAAGAATCCGATTCTGAGAACGGCGTCATTATCGACGACCTAATTTTAAGATAGCCTCAACGCTTACTCGCTTTGAGTTGATCCATCTCGATCACCTCCATCCCGCCATCCATCCAATCGACATGGGTTGTGGTAATGAGCTTTTGCGCCTGC
>Ga0256845_1003397_pt1 | contig 10813 bp, 8 predicted proteins | sample RiftiametaG_FD_189101 | JGI IMG/M metagenome (GOLD analysis project Ga0256845, IMG submission 189101) | Tube worm associated microbial communities from hydrothermal vent at the East Pacific Rise, Pacific Ocean - Riftia | ecosystem: Host-associated > Annelida > Integument > Unclassified ... | reverse complement strand
CTTCCCGGTTAATTTAGTAGAAGAAATTCTTCATGCCCGAAGCGAGTCCTTTATCACACTTCTTCCAGTGCTTGAATTATAAGGCAGGACTGGTGTGCCGGACGCAAAAGTAGTTTACGAAAATACATTGAGTGTGATATAGATGCATGAGTTAGGCAATTCATTCGAGTACTTCAAAGTAGAACGGGGTAGCAAATTTTGAACAAGTTATCAATCAAAGATGAGATGACTGAATTCCTGCTCTACACTTCGCCGGGGGGCAAAGTTAAGGTTGAAATATTTTTTCATAATGAAAACATCTGGCTCAGCCAGAAGCGAATGGCCGAGCTTTTTGGAGTGCAGCGTTCAAACATTACGAGACACATGAAAAATATATTTGAAAGTGAAGAATTGGATGAAAAATCAGTATGTTCAATTTTGGAACATACTGCTGAAGATGGCAAACGCTACAAAGTAAAATACTATAATCTTGATGCGATTATTTCTGTTGAGCATGGATGCAACCGGGAAGCTCATCCCTGATATGACCGAAGTTGGCAATCAATTAACCAGGCCTCGTTGCCTGTTGTTGTGAAAATCTGTTATGGAAGTGAACCAGCAGGATCGGGCAGTTTTTTGTGCTTTTCAGAGTGGAGGTAAAGAATGGAAGTTATTGACATATTGAAAGCACTAACTACAGATACCGATTATTACCCGAAGGAAGCTCAGGAGGAAGCCTATCTTAGATTGGCCGAGCTTAAACCACTTCTGCTGGAGTCCATTGAATATGCCTGTGAAAAACCTAAAAAAGTCAGTAGATCGGGCTCAATTCTGCACATTAACGCTTTGTTTCTTTTAGCCAAAGCCAGAGACCATGACGCTTTTCCGTTGGTGGTTTCCATATGCAGACTTAATCGTTACTCGCTTAATGATTTGTTAACACCTGAAGTCATGGTGTTTTTTCTTCATAGAATACTTGCATCGGTGTTCAACGGGGATATTGATTCTCTTAAACAACTTCTTGAGAAACAGGGTCTGCTTGAAGACATTCGCTGCACAGTTTTAAAAACACTATACCTTCTTGTACTTAAGGGAAAGATAAACAGAAAAGACACAGTGTCATACCTCAGAAATCTCTGGGATACCAGGCATCTGAGACATATGGAAGTTTTTCGTTATGAACTCGAAGACATTCTTGATCTTCTTGAGGGAAACGATTCAGATGTGGATCTTCCTGTTTCGTCTGATAATGCCATGTGTCCCAGGATTGCACGAATGAACAGAGGTGAATGGGAATTCATAGATGACCTTTCGGTAACCGTTGATATCTATGAACCAGATAACGACTTTATGGATTTGGATTTACAGGCAGAAATCAGAATTATGGAAGAAGTAGATAATATCATGCACAATAGCGAGCGAAATGATATTTGGGAAGGTCAAAACGGCAACAATAGTTTCGCAATAAGCAAAAAGATTGGGCGTAACGAACCGTGTCCATGTGGAAGTGGAAAGAAATACAAGAAGTGCTGTGGCAGATAATATAATGTACCTAACGCGGCAGCAGCTATTAGCATTGTGTCACCTTAACAGGGAATGAACTCAATTTTTTAGCTGTGGGTTTAGTCTATCTGTCAGTCACAGAAATTTGGAGGAGTTACTATGGAAGACAGAATTTACCAGTTGAGAATACAGTTGTTTCATGTTAAGCCGAAGGTGTGGAGAAGTTTTATTGTTCCAGGAGATATCACACTTGACCGGCTGCATGATGTTGCCCAGATAGTAATGGGATGGACCGACAGCCATCAGCATTCTTTTACAATAGGCAAAAAGAGGTATACCGAGAGGCCTCAATATCCTGGAGACGGGGTTGAGGAGGGCAGGCACCGCCTTGTTAATCTTATTAAGAAAAACGGTCGTACTTTTGATTACTGGTACGATTTTGGCGATGACTGGCTACACGAGATTAAAGTGGAGAACAGCAGGTATCAGTTTCCCGGTGAGGTTGAATTTCCTCTACCATGGTGTCTCGGTGGTGAAAACGCATGTCCGCCGGAGGATGTGGGCGGTTCCCCGGGTTACGAGCGTTTTCTGGCTGCTCTTGTAGATTCCGGAAATCCTCAGCATGAAGAATATAAGAACTGGTCTGGAGGAGACTTCCATCCCGCTGCCTTCAATCCGGATGCAGTAAATAACACACTGTTGATGTACAGAAGATGGTCCCGTGGAAGGTATGAAGACTTCTTTCCGGGATACCCCAAATGGTAATATTCTAGACCCTGTCAGGGAATAACTGTCGCATTCTGCTGGCTCTTTCAAGCCCCAGCGGCGTTACTGGTTCTATTACATAGCGGTGCTATGCGCATAAACCAGTGCCTTGCCGGAGCTCGAAATAGCAACGCATTATACCGACATGAATCACATGACAAGGTACTAGCTTTTCAGCAACAGGAGAGTGGTGTGAAAGTACGGGAATTCATGAATTCTGGAGGGTATACCAGGAGATGCTCGTAAAGGATATGTTTCGGAAATTCATTCTGTATACAAAGTAAAACTGCTATCATAAGAACCTTCCTGGAACTTTGTTTTCAGGATTAGTGGTGAGATTTGATGAACAATTGCCTCTGGAATAATAGTGATGATACATCAGAGACAAATGAATTTGTGCTGTTCATTTTTCAGACAGGAAAATACGTTTAACCTGATTGGAGTCACCAATGAAACTACATTGCTGTGATATGTCCCATGTGAAGTGATCAACGATGTAATCAGAAGATTAGGTAGCCTGAATGCCAGTCGGATCAGCGAGTACTCTCGCAAGGATATTCCCTGGATGACGGCGCAGGAAGGTAAGCAAATCAAGTATGAAACCGTTTTACAGAACAATTGTTCGGATGCAGACATCTCTGTGATCGTCAGTGTTTTGCGTGATAGCAGGTCAGTTACTTCGAAGTGGCTTCCGCGAACTATCGCTGTAACTTCATGAAGAGAGTAACTGGCATCCCTGTAGTTTTCCAGATATTCAACGGCAGCCGGGTGAAGAGTTTCACTCTTCGATCCTCAAGAAAGCGATCAATAATGGAAGTTCCATCCTTGAAACGATAATCACTGATAGCCGAATCATACTCATTCTGAAAAACAGCTTCAGGTGCCCTTCTGATAAAATCGTGTACAACTTTTTCCCCGTGATCATTGAGTACGTCTATGAAATACAGTACATTTACTTCTTTGCGAATACCTTCATCCTCATTATCCAGAATTTCATTTAATGCCTGATGAACTGATCTTATGGATTCTCTGGCAATAGCATAAGTTCTTTTTCCGTTCGCCAGCAGCAGTTCTTGTATTTACGACCGAAACCACAGGGGCATTTTGATAAAAGGTGGGTCTTGGGTGTAAGCATTAAAGCTTCCGGGCATCTTTGAGAAAGTACAAAGTATAATAGGAGAAGACAAGAATCTTAATCCAGAGGAGGGTTCAATTCCCCGCCGCTTGCGGCGTTTCCGCACCAGCAAATTTTGCGTCCGCCCGCAGGGCGTGTAAGTTCGACCAGTAATACCCCGAGGCTTGCCTCGGAGGTTGGTTGAACGGAAGCAAAATTTTTATTAATATGGTGGTCGAATATGAACAATTTATCAATCATTTGCAACCGTGAGATTGTGTCCTTTTAGAAAACTTGCGACATTATGAATTATGACATATATGCAGCGCTTTGCGGAATAGTCTTGACATTTGTGCAAAGCGTTGCATAATAGTTATTATGAAACGATATCTTGAAGAACGAATTGTGGCTGATCTAAAGAAAAAGATGGTGCTTCTTACCGGGCCCAGGCAGGTGGGGAAGACTTATCTTTCAAAGCAGATTGCCGAGGAATATTTCAATCGGTTCTGTTACTTGAATTTCGATAACAGTATTGATGCAAGAGTTATTGTGGAGCAGAGCTGGCCGGGTGATGTTGATTTGCTCATCCTGGATGAGTTACACAAGATGGCAGGATGGAAACAGTACCTTAAGGGCGTGTATGATACTAAGCCATCTGAATGCTCCCTGCTGGTTACAGGCAGTTTCAGGATGGATACTTTCAGGCAGGCAGGGGAATCCCTGGCGGGTCGTTACTTCCATTACAGATTGTGGCCGTTATCTGTAGCAGAGTTGAAGAGTAGATTCAAGCCACGGGAGGCATTCAGCCTTCTGCAGAAATACGGAGGTTTTCCAGAGCCATTTCTAAGCGGCGATGTTATATATGCGAACCGCTGGAGATCACAGTACTTTACAGATCTTATCAGGGAAGATATTCTGGAGTTCGGCAGGCTTCAGGAAATTCGGGCTATGCGGGTTCTGCTTGAACTGTTAAGGAAACGAGTTGGGTCTCCACTGTCTTACACCTCCATTGCTGAAGACCTGCAGGTTGCGCCCAACACAGTACGGCGGTATGTGGAGATTCTTGAGGCTCTTCACATTGTTTTCCTTGTTCGACCTCATCATGCGAATATTGCAAGGGCAATTATGAAGATGCCCAAGCTCTACTTTTATGATTCCGGCTATGTGCAGGGCGATGAAGGAGTTATCGTTGAGAATGTCGCCGCAATCTGCTTAAGAAAACATGCAGATTTCAGATCCGATGTTTCAGGTGACAGGGTTGAACTTTGTTACATTCGTACCAGGGAAAAGCATGAAGTGGATTTTGCAGTAATCTGTAATGATCAGCCTGAAGTGTTGATTGAGGTGAAGACTGCCAGTACAAAAATTACACCGAGTTTGAAACTACTGGGAGAAAAGCTGCCGGGAGTGAAAAGGGTACATCTTGTAAGAGACCTGCGACTGGAGCAGGATAAGGACGGTATTCTTGTAAGAAATCTGGCCCAGTGGCTTGCAGACATTGATGCCATGCACTCTTAAAGGTTTCCGATTGTCGTCAGCTCTCTTTCTTTCCAGGTTTTTATGAATTGGAGCGTTTTTGTTTACGCAATGATTCATCTTTATTCCAGCACCGGCATATTATCAAATCAGTAACCTTTTATTCGTCCCAGTCCGGGTACAGAGAAGGAGGTTCTCCCTTTTTCACAATGATTGCTGGAAGTGCTTTTTTTCTGTGTACTGGATTCACCCTCATATGTTAGTTCATGCCACCATTCATCACCCAGTCGAAGAGGTAGTAAACTTATGCTTTCCGTAAACTCATTTTGTATTCCTTTAGGTAATGTGGTAAAATCTAACATTGACATGTTGTAAAATATAACGTATTTTTCTTCAACACCTTTGGGAGGAGAGAGAGATGAAGATTGGTCTGAGTATCAAGAGACTCAGGGAGAAACTTGGTATGCGACAGGAAGATATTGCGAAGCAGGTTGGTCTTAGTCGAAGTACTATTGCTCAGATAGAGGGAGACAGACGCAGGGTAACTGTTGAGGAACTGGTTCTGTTTGGGAAGGCAATGAATGTCTCCATTGAACACCTGGTTAACCCCGAGCTCTATCCTGATGAGGTAGTTGAACCTGCCGAGAACGGGAATGAAGAGGGTTGCCGTGAAAGAATCAGTATTCCTCAGAATAATTATGAAAAATTCAAGGAGGTGCTGCTTTACATCCTCACTAAAGTCGGGGCAAAACCCAACATCGGAGAGACTGTTCTGTACAAACTTCTCTACTTTATCGACTTTAACTACTACGAGAAGTACGAGGAACAGCTTATCGGAGCAACCTACATTAAGAACACCTACGGACCTACTCCAACACATTTTCACAAGCTTGTGGATGAAATGATACAGGAGGGCAGTCTTGCTCGAGTATCAAATGAATACTTCAATTACCCACAGACAAAGTATCTGCCACGTATTGAACCCGATATGACGGCATTCACGGCAAATGAGCTTGAAGTGATCAACGATGTAATCAGAAGATTGGGTAGCCTGAATGCCAGTCGGATCAGCGAGTACTCTCACAAGGATATTCCCTGGATGACGGCACAGGAAGGTAAGCAAATCAAGTATGAATCTGTTTTTTACAGAACACGGGAATATTCGGTAAGAGAGAACTGACGGGGTTATGGAAATCCAAGGTATTCAACGTATAACACAGCATAAAGCCTTTGAAAAGGAATTAAGAAGGCTGGGCAAAAAGTACAGAACAATACCTGAAGATCTGCACACATTCATTGACGTATCTCTCAGGGCTGTTCATCTGTTGGGGCAGAAACCTGAGGATATGGGACACTTTCCGATTCAGGGTCTCGGTATTGAAAACCACTGCTGTTTCATTGCGAAAAGGTTTACATGCAAAAGTTTGATGGGGAAGGGTGTCAAAGTCTGGAATCAGAGTCGTGTATCGATTTGAGAAGAACACCTTGGATCTTCTGCTAATTGAGTTGTTTCACAAGAAAGACAAGAAGTTGCCCAACCTGAAACGAGCAAAGTCGATACTTGAATCGGACTATTCCGATAACTGATGTTTGCATAGTGATTCGTTAACTTTGTTTATCCCTTTCCATTTATTATCAGCTTCCTCTCCAGACCATTCAGAATCTCGATGAACCTGCGCTTACGAGCATGAATCCTGCGAAGTTCCTGTAAGTATTGCTCCCAATCAGCTGATTTCTTCTGCTTGACCATAACGTGTTCTGCCCTGCGTAGATATCTTGCGGCTACCTTGTATGCTTTTGGTTTTACTGCAGCAATTTCTCTTTCAGCCATTTTCTGCCAGATGGAGACAGCTCTTTCGGGAGCATAGTCTGCAACAGCGGCAGCGATTCTATCATCGGTCGTTGCTCTGAACATGTACTGTTTTTCAGGCAACCTGTCGTACCAGTAAAGAATCCTTTCAGGATCTTTCTCAAAAATAGCCACATCTATGAGTTCTTTTTTCATCGGATAATCTTTATCTTGCCTGGAGTCAGGTGCTGGCAACACGGTTTTGGGAAGAGGCCAGTTCTGCTGCTTCCAGGGAATTGCTCCGGTTTCAAGATATGACAGAAGGTGTTCTCTAACCTGTGGCCAGATATCCGCTCTGGCTGAAGACTTCTTACATTCCGCATAGGAGTTTTCTGAAGCACGTCTAACGAAATCATTAATCTGTATCGCGGCTACACCCGGCCAATTTTTTTGAAGTGTACGAATATCCAGCAGATTCCTGCGCAAAGTACGTTCAATCCCCGGCCACTTTTTTCCAATGTCACGAATTCCTTTTACAATCCACTTTTCAGCTTCCTTATACTGATGGTCTTCAATCAGTATTCTTACCAGGCGTTCGTAGCTGCCATTCAATTCGGCTTCAATTTTGCAGAGCGGAATGATCTCACTGATCCGGCCTGACTGATCAAGAGAACTGATAATCATGCTGCTTAACTGATCCCGCTGGTAATCGCGTCTGCCAGTCTTATCACCACTGAATGCACTGAGTCGATTCAGGAGCCGGTCTGAAAGCAGATCCCAAGCATTTTTTGTGTGTTTTTGATGAAGGTATTCAGAAAAAACATCGCAAAGATAATATTCATCATCCAGGACAGCATTCACTGCCCACTCTAGTCTGTCTACCGGTTCAAGGGATGACTGCTCAAGAGCCAGGACTATTACAGGATAGCATTCAGATACTTCCATTCCGGCCTCACCTTCATCGTCGTACATTTCCATCAGGTGTTTACCCTTGGCTATGAGTTCTTTGCCAAGAGACAGAACCTCGTCTGCATGACCAGCCGCCAGTAATGCCGTTAGTTTATTTCGTATCCTGCTGAAATCAGGTGAGGGAAAGTCGTTTTCCCAGGGATCCCGAAAGTCATTTCTTGAATCCATCTCGCTGATCTCTCTGCGAAGCTGTTTCACAATCCCGGAAGTGTTACCTGATGCAAGCTGTTTGCTGTCGGCAAGCTCCTGTCTTACTTCCGGATGCCGTTCCGTAAGATCAAGAAAAAGCTCAACAAGCTGAGCTTTTGTCTTTTTCTTAAGGAATGACGTGATTTCCATGCGGATGTCTTCCGGCATAGAATCATCATCATCATCGTATTCATCGTCGTAGTCATCAATTTCAACAAACTCAAGACGCTCATCATTCTCACGCGCTTTCGGAACATCCCTGTTCTGCTCAACGCACTTAAGATATTCGAGCACCACGGCAACACCATGCTTGCAGTCAATCTTGTAGGGACAGCTGCATACCGAATCAGGCAGACCTGATTTCTCATTCATGCTGACCTTTGTGGCATATCTATGCGTACCATCAACCCACGCAATCAGGTCGCCGTTAACTGTTACAGCCAGATCTGATACATGCCCATTCTTCTGATAACGCCTGCCCCTGGCAGCAATTCGATCTCCTACCCAATCATCAATATTATTCCATGTCAAACCGGTAAATGAATTCATCTTCTTCTCTGTCACAGGCAGCCTTTCTGTATATTCAATTCGGGTAACTTCTTTGATCACTGACCCAGAATTTTCTTTATCCCGATCTTCAATCTGTAGCTGAATATCTTCTCACTCAACATTTTTTCCAACAGCTCATAGACTTCCTCGTACGGACATTGAGCCAGAAGAAGACTTTTCCGACAGGCCAACAGCTTGCAGAGATAAGACAAGTAATTATTCCATCTGAAACCGACAAGTCAGGAAAAGATTGGCCCAGGGTCGAACCATTGCATTTGATCAACGATCCGCAATAAGTAGATTATCATCTGTATACATGAAGTGGCAGTCTGAATTTCTTAGCATGAAGGAGGAGGCCGCTGCGGAAAACAACGGCCCTGGCGTAATAAGCGTTTTTGAAAAACTATCTTAGAAGAATAACCCGAGCTGTGGCAGAACTCGTGGATCCACCTGCGAGGCAGATGCTGTAGACGCCGTTTGAGCTGCTGCCATCCCACAAGACGGTTTGCTGGCCTTCCGACAGGGCTCCTGGTGCTCTGTACGCCTTAATATTCCGATATACTGCGCCGGTATTCTGAACTCCAGCAAGGCACTGGTTTATGTGCATAGCACCGCTATGTAATTGAACCAGTAACGCCGTTGGGGCTTGAAAGAGCGAGCAGAATGCGACAGTTATTTCCTGGCAGGGTACTGGATTCTGTAACGATTTTACCGTTTCATTCTCTGATTCTAACTCCAGGGTAATGTAATCGATAACTTTACAGAATGTATATATATAACTATATTGTACGAGAATGCTGGAAAAATAATAGAAAGATAGAATTTCTAACAGTATTGTGGCTTAGTGAGGTATTCGAAATGGGAAAAGTAAGAGCTGCGGGATACCAGTTTTTCATAGAGAAGTATGAGCTGAAAGTGTTTCCAAACTGGCACAGGTCTTTTGTCAATACCGTTGGAACATCAAAAACTGTTGTTGTGGAAGGTGGAGTGGAGACAACAACCTTTCCTTCAGTACGGTGGCCAGGGGATACTGTCTGGGATCATCTTGAGTTCGCACTGAAGTATGACGGTACTAATCTGGGAATACTGTCTGCTTTATTTTCCGTTGTGAGCGCATATGAAATTGCAATATGGGTAGAGTCAAAACCAACTGGAAAATACGCTCGCAGAATATGGTTTCTATACGAGTTTCTTACCGGTCAGACTGTACCGGTTAAAGACGTTACTCAGGGGAACTACATCGTGCTTCTTGAGCCAGGGGAATACTATACAGCTGACCAGGGCATAAGGGTCAAGCGACAGCGTGTGATGAACAATCTATTGGGCAACAGGGAATTCTGCCCTGTTATCAGAAGAACAGAGAAACTTGTATCCATGGAGGGGATTAATATTCATCAGCAATGTGATGAGCTTCTAAGACCCTACCCTCCTGAACTTATCCGGCGTGCACTTAGTTACCTGTACAGCAAGGAAACGAAATCATCTTTTGAGTTAGAACATCTAAGGCCAAGTGCATCCAGAACTGAGAGGTTTATTGCGTCTCTTGAGATGGCTGTGAAGAGGGACTTCTGCAACAAAGAGGATTTGATCGGGCTCCAGAACAGAATAGTAGATGAGCGATTTATGGATTCGGATTACAGGAACAATCAGAACTACATAGGGGAGATGATTTCCTTCAGGAATCAGAGAATCCACTTCGTATGTCCTAAACCAGAAGATGTTGAATCGCTTATGGAAGGTTTGCTGGCTTCTCATTTAAGCATGATGGAAAATGCTGCAGAGTTACCAGCAGTTATACAGGCTGCAATTGTTGCATTCGGATTTGTTTTTGTACACCCGTTCGAGGATGGTAATGGCAGAATTCACCGTTTTCTGATTCACAACATCCTGTTTCTCAAGAATGCAGTTCCAGAGGGGTTGATGTTCCCAGTTTCAGCAGCAATGTTGAAGAAACCTGATTTGTATGATTACGCTCTTAAAGCTTTTTCCCGACCTCTACTATCTTTATTGAAATTCGATCTTGACGACTTGGGGAAAATGACTGTCAGGGGAGAGACTGGAAACTTCTACAGATACATAGATATGACGGTACAGGCAGAGACTCTTTTTGAATTCGTCAAAATGACTGTTGATCACGAGCTGGTTATTGAACTGGATTTTCTCGTGGATTACGATAGAGCCAGAAAAGCAATACAGGAAGTGATTGATATGCCGGATCAGAGGCTTGATCTGTTCATAAGGCTGTGCCTGCAGAATAATGGAAGATTATCTGCCGGCAAGCGGAAAACACACTTTGCTTTCCTAAAGAACGATGAGCTGGAGGCAATCGAGAAAATTGTGCAAAAGGAGTTGTCCAGCAAGCGATCGTTGATTGAGTGAATCCTGCTTCATAAAAAGAGCGAGCCGGTATAGAATCCACCAACAGCGGTATCAAGCGCCGAACCGGGATGAGCAGGCTGCGAGTTCGTGGCAAAGGAAGT
>Ga0256845_1003396_pt1 | contig 10815 bp, 8 predicted proteins | sample RiftiametaG_FD_189101 | JGI IMG/M metagenome (GOLD analysis project Ga0256845, IMG submission 189101) | Tube worm associated microbial communities from hydrothermal vent at the East Pacific Rise, Pacific Ocean - Riftia | ecosystem: Host-associated > Annelida > Integument > Unclassified ... | reverse complement strand
TCAGCCCAGCCGGCGACGCCGGAGCCCCGCGAGCACCAGCAGGCCAAAACCGAGACCCAGCGCCCCTCCCTGACCGGGTCGCTGTTCGCCCGAGCCCGAGCCCGAGGTCGAGCAGGCGCAGCCCTTCGCCGAGCCCCCATCGTCGAGACCGAAGCCCGTCTCTCCGATCCCGTCTCCGCCGAGCTCATCGCCCCCCGAGTCCCCCGTGCCCCCCGAGTCCCCCGTGCCGCTTCCGCCCGAGTCGCCCCCACTCCCCGAGTCGCCTCCGCTGCTCGAGGACCCCTCGATCGTGAAGGTCACGGGCTCCGACTCGGCCTCGTTGCCACTGTAGTCCCGGGCGATGGCGGTGAGCGTGAAGGTTCCGACCGGGAACGATGCTTCCTCGAAGGCGAAGGGCAACATGTTGTCGGTGGCGATCTCCTCACCGTCGATGGTGAGCCGGACCTCCGAGACCCCGAAGGCCGCATCCTCGGCGACCACCAGAATATCGAAGATCGATTCATCGAGGCTGAAGACGTCCCCGTTGACGGGCTGGGTGATCGCTACCCCCGGCGGGATGAGGTCGGGCGGCGCGTTGTGGCCCGGGCCGCAGGTCGCCGCGATGCCCGAGGTCGGCCCCGCACAGCCGTTGCCCCATGACGTCTGGGTGTTGGTGGGCGCGGTCGCAAACCCCTCGCAGGCTGGGGTCGGGTTCCAGGTCCCATCCACGTCGTGGCAAGGGGTGATGTCGATCCCCGACTCGGCTTCGATAAACGGCACGGCCCGGTGGATCAGCGCGTAGGTGTCGGGGCCCTCGCCGCAGGGCGGACCCCCCGAGACGATCCCAAAGGCGTGCCAGCTCCCGTCCGGGTAGCGGAAGAAGGCCGGGCCCCCCGAGTCGCCGCCGCAGGCCGCCAAACCGGTCTCGCCGACCACCACGGCCTCGCTCCCCTGGCTGACCGGAGTCTGGGTGATGGTCTCGGCCCAGCGCTTGGTGCCGGCCCCCATCTCGCCCATGTTGCTGCCGAAGCCCGCGATCACCACGCTCACGCCGACCTCCAGCATCTCGAGCTCACAGCCGTAGACCGGCGGCGTGATCGGGGTGTCGAGGATCGGCTGCGAGAGCTTGCAAAACGCGTAGTCCGTGCCGTTGACCCCGTTGTCGAGCTCAGAGTCGTAGTCCGGGTTGCGCATGCAGTAGTCCACATCCACGACCCGGCCGACCTCGCCGGTGGACTCGCCAAAGCGCATCTGACTGACGATCGGGCAGTGGGCCGCGGTCACCACGATCTCGGGATGGACCAGGGTTCCGGTGCACAGCCCGTCGCCGCCGAGCAACAGGGCCGTCGTCGGCCACTCACAGTTCTGAGCCGGGCTGCCCTGGGAGATCAAAGGTTCCTGCTCTGGGGCCTCGAGCTCAGGTTCGGCAGCCTCGGCAGTTGTGGCGGCGAGGCCCGACACAAACGTGAGCGACGAAACCAAGATCCACGGGCGGGTCGACATAGGCGGGACGCTACCAGCTAAACCGCCTGTTTGCCCGGGTTTACGGTGCTCCCCGTGGATCCCTGCGACCTCCTTCGCCATCCGAACCGCCCAGTTTTTCCGTAACTGGAGACACGATAAATAGTTGCACCAATTGCCACGCATCCGGTCCCCGCCCGTCCACCAACCCGTGGGCCAGGCCGTGGTGCACGCGCGCACATCCCACCTGCACGCCCGCCTCGGCGCGCACTGGCACTCCCGGTTCGCTGCGCTGGCGTGCCGCGCAGGCCGTGCCGCGCAGACCCGCTTCGTGTGAACCCGATCGAGCTGGAGTGTCACGCCTGTCTCGCTGCATAGCGATCTTCCGGCACCTCGCCCCCACCCGCGGCACGACTTGCCACAGCCGACGTTCGCGCTCGAGATCGACGCTACTGTGTCGCCTATGCGCACCTTGCCTTGGACCGTCGCTACGCTCTGCCTACCGCCGATCACCGCTCTCGCAGCCCTCGTCGCCCTCGCCCCGGAGGCCCAGGCCAGTCGGCTCGTGTACGTCAACACCGATCCCATCACCGTCCAGGCTGGGATGACCAACGACCCGACCATGGACAGCGTGAGCGTCAATGGCTACACGATGACCGAGTTCGACGGATGGACGGGCGCGAGCGAGGAGCAGCGGCGCGAGCTCCTCGCCCTGCTCAAGGACACGAGCGTCGCCTTCGACATCGAGTTTGTGCTCGATCGTCCCGCCGCGGGCCCCTACGACATGGTCGTATTCGGCAGCGCCGACGATCATACGAGCTCCTTCGGGGGGACCTGCTCGGCCCAGGTCGGGCTGTCCGACTGCGGCGACGCCAGCGGGGCCGCCATCGCCTTCACCTACTGGGGCTGCCTCGACATGGACGAGCAGCTCGATCCCAAGCGGGTCGCGTTCCATACCCTCGGCGCGCTCGGCTACGGCTGGGGGCTCGAGAACATCGCCGGCAACGGCCAGATCATGTCGGGGTGGAGCGCCTCCGCGCTCGAGTTCGGGACCGCCTGCGCCAACATCAATGGGCCCTCGGGCTGCGCCCACGCCGGATGCGACGCGGGGAAACAAGACAGCAGCGCCGACTTGACCGCGACCTTGGGCGCCCGCGTCGACGACGGCCCAGCCGAGATCACCGTGCTCGAGCCCCAGCCCAACGCCGACGTCACCGCTCCTTTCGACGTCGTCGTGGACATCCATGACGCCTTCGGTGGGGTCACGGCCCAGCTCGAGATCGTCGGCTTCGACGTGCCGCCGGTCGTCGACGACACCTTCCCCTACCGATGGAACGACCTGGCCCTCGGCGACGGGCCCCTGACCTTGAAGATCACCGCCATCGATGCCGACGGCAACGAGAGCTCGACCGAGATCTCCGTGTGTGTGGGCGGGGACTGCCCCGACCCCGACCCGACCGGGGACACGGGTGAAGACGGGGACAGCGGGGAAGAAGACGTGGGTGAAGACGCGGGAGAGGACGGCGTCGGGGCCACCGGCGACGACGGTCAACCCGCAGACGAAGGTGGCGAGAGCTCGGGCTGCGCAGTCGTGGCCGCGCCCGAAGATCGGCCCTTCAAAGCCGGGGGCATCGGCGCCCTCGCAGCGCTCGCCCTATTCGGAATTGGGCGACGGCGCCGCGCCGCGGGCTCCAGCCCCGTCCGCCACAGCTGACGACCCCGCGACAGCCACAGCCGCGACCGCGCGCACCCAGTCGAAGTCCACCCGTCGGCCCACGTAGATCGGGAAGCGCGGGACCCCGGCGTTGGTCAGCTCTTGGTAGCGCACGGTCACGATCTCCCCGACCGCAGGAGGCTGCTCGCGCTCCGCATCCGAGAGCCCCGTGCCCGCCTTGAAGGCCGTCCCATCGGGGAGCTCCAGGCGCAGCGCCCCGAGTCGCCCGAGGTGCCGCCCGGCCCCCGGCTGGTGCCCCGTCACCCGGGCCTCGCAATCGAAGAACGACTTCACCTTGAGCAGGGTCTCGGAGCGCCCGGCCACGTAGGCCGAGCCCGGCCTGCGCAGCATCACCCCCTCCCCACCCAGGCCCTCGATGCGCGCGAGCTCGGCCCGGAGCGCCGCCTCGTCGCCGCAGGGTGAGTGGTCCAGGACCTCGGCGTAGTCGCTGGGCGCAGCCTCGAAGTGGGCGGCCACCGCAGCCAGGCGGATCTCGAAACCACCCACGATCTCGGGGGCGTCGAAGATCACGAACGACAGCGCGCGCCAGGCCTCGCCCGCGTCGGCCCGCCGGGCGATGGAGACCGTCTCTTGAAAGCGACCCCGGCCTCCGAACAGCTCGCCGTCGAGGGGAAACTTCGGCAGCGCGGCCACGAACCACTCGGGCGCCAGGTAGGCGTTGCCCAGCCGGGACACGAAGCCCTCTCCGTCCCAGTAGGCCCGGACCCCATCGAGCTTCTCGCTCATCAGCCACCCGCGCGGGTCTTGCTGCTCCCAGCGGTGCGCCAGGAGCAGGGGCGGCGCGTCGACATTGGCGCTCGCGCTGCTGCGCACGGGCAGCGCCCCAAGGCGGGCCTCCTCGGCCGCTTCGCCACGGAATTTCCGGAGGTGTTTGCAGGTCCGTCGGTCGATGGCCAGCGATTGATTGCGCCACGCCGGACAGGTGCAGGCGTAGACGCCCCCCGTGTTGCTCAGCGTGTACTGGGCCGACCCGGAACCCGAGACCAGGGTCGAGGCCCCATCCGCCAGATCACCTGCCAGGTCGCCCGCGCTGCCCGTCCCCGCGAGACTGGCTGTCCCCCCCGCGCCACCTTTCGCCACCCCGCCATGGGTCGCCGCTGGATCACCCGTAGCAGTCGCCCTGCCCGTTCCCGCGGCCCCGGCCGTGGTCTCTGCGTAGCCCTTGCCCACCTTGGTTCGAATCTGCTTCTCGACCTCGGCGCTGGCCTTGGCCTCGCTCGCAAACACCTTGGTTTTGCATTGGCCGGCGCTGTCGATCCGCCCCCAGCGAGTCGTGACCTCTGCGCCCTCACCCTCGATCTCCCAGAACTTGTTGGACTTTTGATCCCAATACTCGAAGCGCCGCATGCCCGCGCATGCTACCGCGCCGGCTCGCTCGAGCTCAGGTACGCGCGCGGACTCAGCCCCGTCGCCGCCTTGAAGTCGCGCGTGAAATGGGCCTGGTCGCAGTACCCCAACTCCAGGGCCAGGCGCGCCAACTCGGGCTCGGGCTCGGCGTCCAAACGGGCGAGCGCATCGTGGACCCGCCGGCGCGCCAACACCTGGCGCGGGGTCCAGCCCACCGCCCGCTCGAAGCGGCGCTGCAAGGTGCGCTCCGAGATCCCGAGCTCCTCCGCCAGCAACGCCACACGCGTGACCCTCCGGTCTTGGGAGATGCGCTCGACCAGCGCCGCCACCCCAGCCGCCCGCTCGGGCAAATCCACTGGCACGCGCCCCTCCAGCCACGCACAGACCCGCTCCACACGCTCGGGCTCCGAGAGCCCGGGCAGCGCCCTCGCCAGCGCCGACACATCACCCCCGAAGAACGCCTCCACTGGGATGCGCCGATCCACCAGCTCCCGCATCGAGCCCGGGTGCAGGACCCCGAACGCCCCGGCTCGAAACTTCAGGCCGAGGACCTCCCCCTCACCCACCAACACCCGACGAAAGCGGGTCCGCATGGGGCCCACGACCTCGCCGCCCTCGCCCTCGAACACCACGTGCACCACCGGCTCGGGCGCCGTGTACTGGACGAACTCCACGCCCGGCTCGAGCGCCCATCGAACCCGCCACAGCTGCTCGACAAAGGGCTCCAGCGCCGGTGTCGGCTCCCACCGGGCGACCGAGAACGGCCGCGCCACGGCCTTGGGTCGGATCACCCCGCGCATCGGCGTCTGCTTGGGCTCGAGCATGTCGGGTTTGTCCAAGACCCCGGGTCGGGGCCGGGGCACAGAGCATCCCATGTCCGAGGCCACCCAGACCCCAAAAGCCCCCCAGCCGACCCAGACCTACGAGGGGGGCTGCCACTGCGGAGCCGTCCGCTACCGGGTGACCATGGCCGCGCCCACCAAGGCCACCACCTGCAACTGCAGCCTCTGCGCTCGGGCCGGCTGGCTGCTCGCCTTCACCCCAGCCGCGGGTTTCGAGCTCCTCCAGGGCGAGGCCCAGCTGCGCGACTACCAGTTCGGCGGCAAGACCCTCCACCACCGGTTCTGCGAGACCTGTGGCGTGCGCTCGTTCAGCGCCGGTCCATCCCCCGACGGGACCCAGTGGGTGTCCATCAACCTGCGCTGCCTCGACGACTTCGACGTCGCCGACCTGCCCCTCGAGAGCTTCGACGGCGCGGCTTTGTAGGCGCGTTTTGGCCCCGTGTGGTGGATCTCGAGAACGCACTCGAACACCACTCGAAAAACCCGGCCCCGGCGTTGAACCGACGCGCCCAGAGAGGGACCTTCAGAGCATGGCCCTCTCGCGCTCGACCCTCGCCACCCTCACCGCCGTCACCTTGGCCCTGCTGGCGACCACCGGGTGCACTCCCTACGGCTGCTACGCCAGCGACGTCGAGGCCGCGGTCGGCGAGGCCGCGGTCGGCTACACCACCGAGGAGGTCCGGATCTCGGTCGACGGTGACCACGAGTTCGAGACCACAGAGGTCCGCAGCGGCGAGCTCGTCCAGGGCTCGGTCATGCTCGAGCTCGGCGACAGCCAGTGGCAGGAGTGGATCCCCGAGGACCCCTCGGTGGAGGACTGCGCAGAGCCCCGGCTCACCATGACCGCTGAATTCGCCCTGGTCCTCGACGGCATCGACATCGCCGGCACCATCGAAGGCCAGACCTACGACAAAAACAGCGTGGGTTTCTCCATGTACGTCACCCCAGGCGACCTCGATGGAGGCGTCGACGTCAGCGACCGCGGCTACGAGACCGAGAACCTGCTCCTCGACATCACCCTCACGCGCGACACGGGTGAGGTCGAAGTCCGGCTCATCGACTTCGAGGGGTCAGACCGCTACGAGGCCTGACCACCCTCGCCGATCAAGCGAAGGTGTATACAAAGAGAGAGAGGTCACCCCAGGGCGACCTCTCTCTCTTTGTGGTCGGGCGCCTACTCGCAGACCTCATCGTAGTCCTCGCAGCAGTCCCCAAACTGAGTGCAGTTCGAGTCGCACCAGCATCCATCGGGGCTCTCCCCACCGCAGGCGCCCGTACAGCTCGGTTCCTCCGGCTCGAGACAGATCGCCTCATAGTTCTCGCAGCAGTCCTCAAACTGGGCACACTGCGAATCGCACCAGCACCCCTCCCCACTCTGTCCACCACAGACGTCCTCACACCCACTCGGATCGGGACCGGGGTTGGAATCGGCGCAAGGCTCGAAACACGACACCGAGGCCACGTGCGAGTCGATCTGCGCGCCGCTGGCATCGGAGAACTCGGTCGCCGATGCGTTGACCGAGGGCGCCATCACATAGGGCGATCCCCCTGAATCGTGGTTGGCGCCGAAGTTATGACCGATCTCGTGGGTAGCGACGATCGTCGAAGACTTTCCCGTCCCCAAGTAGTTGCTCACCCCCGATCCGAAGCGCGCCGAACAGGTCGCCCCGATCCACGCCAGGCCGACCGTGCCGAAGCTCGTCCGGGCCACGAACAGGTGGGCCAAACCGAGCTCGGGGAAATGGCTCTGCTTGTAGTCGGAGAAGGGATCCAGCGGGGTGTTCCCCGCCGAGGCCACGTTGAAGGCGAACCCTCCCTGACTCGAGTGGGACTCGATCGCCTCGACCGAGAACCCGTAGTTGAGATCGTCTCGGAAGATCCCGTCGGCCTCGTTGATGCGCGCCAACATCTCCGACTCCGACGCCGACGAGCCGCCCAGGGCCGCCACGTGCGAGTAGTCGGAGACCAGCGCGATGCTGATTTTCATGCAGTCGGCCTTCGAAAATGCGGCCGCCGACAGATCCATGTAGCTGGCGTGCGCCGACTGGGCCTCGCCGGTGGCGCAAGTGTGGTGGCTGTTGGTCGGCGCGTCGAGGTAGTCGTCGATGGCCGCGCTCGCCATCCACAGCCCGCCGCGGACCCCCTTTCGGACCTCCCAAAGCTCGTGGTCCCGATAGATCAGGCCCTCGAACTCGTCTCCCCGGAGGCGCAGCCGAACCCAGGAATCCGGGTCCCCCACCACCTGCCCCCAATAGGGAAGCTCGAGCCCAGCCTCGCTGGGGGTCAGGGTCTCACCGTCACGCAGGACCACGGCATCCGTGGCCAAGAGCCCCGTGTTGAGGCTCAGGGTCAACACCACACTCTCGGTCCCGGCCTCGAACTCGAGCCCAGCCTCGGTGATCGACACGCCCTCGATCTCGACCTTCTCCATGTCGACATCGAGCTCGAGCTCGAGCTCGGCATCTTCGGCCTCCCCCTCGAACCCATCGTAGCAACCCATACCGATCAATGCGATCCCGATCGAAAGTACAATCGGGGATCCCCACCGGCCTCGGCTTTGGCTGAGTCGACATTGAACTTTGGCGCCGCTGATTGTCTCCATGACGACAACATGCAGCCAGCGCTCTTCGCGGGTCAATATGAAACTTCATCGAAAGATGCCGGATCACTCCCGATCGTGTCTGGCATCATTTGATTGATCCGGCGTCCCGGTGTGAGCCCATACTCAAACTACGCGCCCCCGGCAGAGCAGGCGCCGGGTCGACGATCCGCCCTTCCGGTGTGCAATAATTCCAGCCAGCGAGGAAATCACCCTTTCAAGTTGACGATTCCGCGAACACGGAAACACGATTAACACATGTCACTCATCGGCATTTGATCAGTTGGGACTCCACCCGACATCATCTGCATATGTCCCTCGTCATCATCGAATGAGCCTCGAGTGAAATCAATGTGTCTCCACATGAGCAATTAACCTCATGACAGCCGAGGAGGAAATGCGTGTGCAAGCACACGCTTCTCCTCTGTCCGACAACGAGCCTGGTCTTCAGACCAAGCGGCTGGCGACGACCTTGCGCCTGGTCAAGCGCGCAGCTCCAGCCGTGGCCATCAACAGACCCTCGCTGTGCCCGCTCAGGTCCGCCGCGTTCGCTTCGTCTGTGTCGATGTGCATCTCGAGCGCGTACTTGGGGGACACCCGCACCATCACGTCGCCGAACACCAGGTCTCGGCCGTCGGCCTTCGAGTCGATGGCGACCTCGACTACGTCCCTGTCGCGGACCCCATAGACCGCCGCATCCTCGGGGGTCATGTGGATGTGTCGCCAGGCACAGATCACCCCTTCTTCCAGCTGCACCGTCCCCGCCGGCCCCCGCAGCGTGATGCCGGGGCTGTTGCCGACGTCGCCCGAGGCCCGGACCGGCGCGTCGATGCCGAGGTGAAACTCGTCCGTCCGACTGATCTCGACCTGACAGCGCGAGCGCACCGGCCCCAGCACCCGCACCCGCTCGATCGTGCGCTTGGGCCCGATCAGGTCCAGCGTCTCCTTGCACGCGAACTGGTCCGGCTGGGACAGGGGCTTGAGGGGGGTCAGCTCATGCCCGACCCCAAACAGGGCCTCGACCTTCTCTGTGGTCAGGTGAATGTGGCGCGCCGAAATAGCGATCGGGATCCCCGGCACCGCCGCCTCGCCCACGCCCAGCGAGCCCTGCGAATCCAGCATGTCCAGCGAACTCAGCAGCGCCGCCGCCTCGCGGGCCATCTCCAGCTGCTCGTCCGTGGCGACCGCCAGCAGCCTCACCCGACTGTGCTCACTGCTGATCTCGACCACCGAGGGACCCTCGCCGCCCGCCTCCACGTGCGCGTCGCGGTTGCGGTCTTCATCCAGGCGCGCACCCAGGAACTCGAGGCGCTGGCAGGCCCGGTGGCGGATCAGCGCGCTGTGTTGGCCGATGCCCGCCGTAAACACAATCGCGTCGACCCCACCCATGACCGCCGCGTAGGCGCCGATGTACTTGCGCAGGCGGTGCGCGAACACGTGGATGGCCAGGCGACAGCGCTCGTCGCCCTCCCCCGCGCGAGCCTCGATGTCGCGCATGTCCTTGCCCACTCCCGAGAGCCCCGCCAGCCCGCTGCGCTCGTTGAGCATCGCGTCGAGGCCGTCCACATCCAGCTTCCCGCTGCGCAGCAGGTGGAGGATCACCCCCGCGTCCAGATCGCCGCTGCGTGTGCCCATAGCCAGGCCCTCGAGCGGCGTCATGCCCATGCTCGTCTCCACCGAGCGCCCGTACTCCACCGCGCACACCGAGCAGCCGCTGCCCAGGTGGCAGCTGATCACCCGCAGGTCGCGGAGGTCCTCCCCGAGGTGCTCGGCCGCCCGCGCGGCCACGTGGGCGTGACTCGGACCGTGAAAGCCATAGCGACGGATGCCCAAGCTCTCCGCCAGCTCCTGAGGGATCGCGTAGGCCTGGGCGCGGCGCGGCATGGTCTGGTGAAAGGCCGTGTCGAACACCGCGACATGCTCGAGCTCCGGCAGCAGGGCCTTGGCCGCCCGGATGCCCGCGAGGTTCGCCGGGTTGTGCAGGGGAGCCAGAGGAATCAGCGCCTCGATCGCCGCCTCGACCTCGGCGTCTATGCGGGCCGGATCGGCGAAGCGATCGCCCCCATGGACCACACGGTGCACGACCCCCGCGAGTTCCGTGCCCTGCCCGCTCACACGCGCGAGCAGCTGCGGCAGGACCTCGGCCAACGCCCCTGCGTGATCGCCCCCCGCCACCGCGTGTCCGCCCTCCTGCGCGTCGGCCCAGACTCCACGCCAGTGCAGACGCGCGACGGTCCCCTCCCGCTCACCGATGCGCTCGACCAAGAACCCACCAGCGCGGGCTCCCGACTCGGTGTGGACGATCTCGGCTTTGATCGAGGAGCTCCCACAGTTGATCACCAGCACGTGCATGAAGGCGCTTCATATCACGGCCTGTCCGGGCGACCCGGGGGCGCAAATTCAGGCCGGGTTCGGGCCGCCTCGCTCGACGGCGACCCAGCGCCGAGCTCACGGTCGCCACCGGTTCTGGACGATCTATCTAGACCATCTATCTAGACCATCTATCTAGACCATCTATCTGGACGACTTAAATGAGTCGGGCCCACCCGCGTCCGCTGGAGTGCGGCGCTGGGCGGACCCGACTTCGAGCCCAGCCTACTTGCTCGACTCGACCAGACCGCGGCGCTCCAGCAGCGCGTCGACCGTGGGCTCCTGGCCCCGGAAGTTCACGTATTGGGTCATCGGGTCGGTGGTGTTGCCCTGCGACAAGATCAGCGCGCGGAATTTGTCACCGTTCTCCCGCGTCAGCCCGCCCGTGGCCTTCATGTGGGCGAAGGCGTCGGCCGCCAGGACCTCGGTCCACAGGTAGGCGTAGTAGCCCGCCGAGTACCCACCCGCGAAGGTGTGGGCGA
>Ga0256845_1003394_pt1 | contig 10821 bp, 11 predicted proteins | sample RiftiametaG_FD_189101 | JGI IMG/M metagenome (GOLD analysis project Ga0256845, IMG submission 189101) | Tube worm associated microbial communities from hydrothermal vent at the East Pacific Rise, Pacific Ocean - Riftia | ecosystem: Host-associated > Annelida > Integument > Unclassified ... | reverse complement strand
CTAGATGGCCAACGCCCTGTGACCGGATCATAGTATCTGTACCCATAGTAGTAGAGGCCGGTTTCTGTATCGAGGGTTTGGGATGAAAAGTGCCGCTTGGCGTGAGGGGGCGACATGAGGTCGCCGTAGTGGTAGGTGGTGTTGCTTGCGGTGGTGGTGGCCTGACGGTAACGTAAGTGAAGTGGCGGCGGCGTTGCAGGTGTCTTACGACGGGGTTTGGTGGTGGCAGTGAGTAGAAAGCCTGCTATGATAAGGGGCGCGGGTGATGTGGGGGTAGGTTGGTGGGGTGAATCGTAGGCGTAGATTTGGGGTGCTGTGTCTGTGTGAAGTGAGGTAATGCGAGTTACGTTGTCGGTGGTGGTAAGGGTAGGATGGTTGGTGGTTGTCTGCTCGGAATAAATGAGATTGGCACAGGGTGGGGGCATGGATGGTATCGAAGAGAAAAGGCCTTCGAAAAATCCAAAACCTACGACAGCTCCCAAGAGAAGGCACACAAAGAGAAGCCTTTCTAGGGGCCTGAGTGGGGGTTGATTTTGAGGGGAAGCTGACATGGCTTTCCATCATACTCACCCAGCGTGAGAAGAAAAGAAGAAAGGTGAATGAGACACGCGCACCATATGGTATCGAAATTAAAAAACTCAAATCAGAAATAGGCAGCAACATCAGCGTATCTCCTGACCAAAGTAAACCTCGCGGATCTGTTTTGCGTGAAACGACCTCATGAAAATAAGGGGGCGCGTGGCCGGATTAGTCAGACGCACGTGGATTTTGTGATTTGTGATGCCAAGATGATGGAGGCGCTGGTTGAATCTCCGGAGATGGATTACTCGATGACGGGGGGGGGCGAGTGGTCTGCACGGATCAAAGAGTATATATCGATGTATCGTCAATCGAGGGATTCTTTTTTAGCGCGAGAAAAACGTGCTGAAATGTTGTGGGAAGCTGCGCACCTTCTGCCCCGTCAGGACCCTCGAGCTGCCACGATGCTCTGGCAGGCCGGCATGTGGATTGCTGATCAGGATCCCAAAGCCGCAGATCGATATTATCAGGAACTCGTGACACGCTGTGGGCAGACCCCCTTGGGTCAATTGGCGGATGAAAAACGCTGGTTTTCAGTTTGGCTGCAAGAATGGCGCTCCAATGGCCTGGTGCTGAGCGGCATGTGTTACGACCCTGAGAGGGATGTGCTTTCAACTTGGCGTCATCCATATTCAACCACTCGCCGTGAAGGCCATTCAATGGCGGTATTATTCCTTATTGTCGCCGGAATGCGAGATCTCCCGAATGTAACCGGCCTGGCAAATATCCCAGCAATGACGGCTTGCTTTCTCGTGGGTATGCGCTACACAGACGCCTGACATGAAACGGATCATTTTTAGCGCGCTCGCCATCATCGGCATGTTTTCCTTTATCTCCTGTGAACGACACACTTGGGAAGATAGCTCCGAGGAAGCCCAAGATGGCACTAAACGTCTGTATCCTAAGCCTGAACACGGGGCTGGGCATGGCGATCACGGCGCTGACGCTCATGCGGATCATGGCAAAAAAGAGGCGCATGGAGATCATTCCGGCCACGATCATAGTTCTAAAGAGGATCACTCCGGTCACGGTCATTAATTAAAACGAGGCTTTCGAGTCGCTCGGTTGATTCTTTGTTCTCGGGCGGTGATCGAAGGTGGAAAAACACCGATGGATAAACACCGCACGTCATATTGGCTGCTCCCTAACTTGCTGAGTTTGGATGCTCCGCTGGTGGCGGTGGCTTGGATGTGGATGTTAGCTCAGGCCCTTCGGGTGCAGTATGTGCACGCGGCGGCGTGGTGGGTGCTTCCCGCTTCCATCTGGTGTGTTTACGTGCTGGATAGGGTGCTCGATGGGTGGTTGCATCCGGGGATGAGAACGGCGTCGCCTCGGCATGTTTTTCATTGGCGCTGGCGTTGGCCGCTGCTGGGATTGGCGATGGTGGTTGGCTCGCTTTGCCTGTATCAGGCCATGTATGTTTTGCCCCGATCCATGTTTTCAGCGGGTTTGGTGGCGATGCTGATGTGTGTGATTTATTTTCTGCTAGCGATGTTTCAGGGACGGGAAGTTCCCTATATCAAAAACTTTTTTGCCGGGATGATTTTTGCGATGGGGGTGGGTATCCCGGTGAATGCCGCCAATTCCAATTTGTTGGTGACTGATTTTAATGATGTGATGTATGCGCTTCAGCATACGGGCGCTGTTGATGCCGGGTGGAACTTTGGCCGCATGGTGGTGAGCACGCTGTATGTGATTTTCTCCCAATGCCGGGAAATGCTGATCTTGGGTTTGCTGTGTATGATGAATATCATGGCCATCGATTTGTGGGAGCGGGCTGAATCGGCCTCGGATGAGGAGACGGCTTACGGGCATGAGGTGACGTTGACTTTTGGCCTAGTGGTTCTTTCAGCGGGTTCTTTGGTTTTTGCGGCGATGCATGCGGATGAGTATTCGAAGCCCTTTTATTATGCCGTGATGGTTGCCGCTGCGGTGCTTCAGGGCGTGAACCATTATCGTGAGCGCTTCTCGCCGAATGCCCAACGCGTGTTGGCCGATGTCGCCTTACTGGTGCCGTTGCCGATTTTTCTGGTGATGTGAAGGAGGGGTGATTCGGTTAACTCAACCTGTGCCAACGCCACAATCTATACCACCCTGGGCAAGGGCGACGCCCGATCCCCGGGGATGCGATGCCTCTTCCGAACGTTCGTGTGTTCCGCGGTTTTTACAAAACGCAAACAAGTTTCGTGTTGGTGTTTTTCAGAGGTGTCGTATGCTCGTCCCATGCATCAGGATATAGAGAGGGTTTTAATTCAATGATGAGATCTCCAGCATTACGAGAAATTGATAGCCTGTCAGCGTTGAAGCGTTTGGGAGGGAAGCTGAACCATGCCGTGTTCCAAGGGCTGGACTTCAGGACGCTTGATCTGAATTGGCACGAGGTGGAGTGTGATGGATCTGTTTTTTTGGGCTGCAAATTTCCCGAGGATCTGCATCAGGAAGAGCTGTGGCAAAAAGGGGCGTTGATTTTCCCGAGGGTCCCCGGTCTTCCTTATCACCCGTATCGTCATTCGCTTTATTCCCGTGAAGAGCTGATGGAGGGGTGGACTCCTGAGCAGGATCTCAGTAAAGATAAGGAGATTTATGAGCATTTTCACCTCAAGGGCGGCGCTAAAGCAGATGTGCTGGAATCTATGGTGCAGCGGATTCACGATCATGCCATTGATGATGCTCTGGGAGATTTGTTGGAGGGCCGGGTGGAGGGCGATGGGCAGAAAAGAGTGATTGGCATCATGGGCGGGCACGGCACTTCGAGGACGGATCCCTATTTCCGTAAGGTCGCCCAGATCGCCCGCGAGCTGACACGCCGAGGATACTTTATCGCCTCCGGTGGTGGTCCCGGGATTATGGAAGCTGCCAATCTGGGGGCGTGGCTAGCCAATGCTGAAGATGACGCCTTGGATATAGCTCTCGAGATCCTGAGCTGCGCTCCTCTTTACACGGATGAGGGCTACATCAAGCGAGCTCAGGAAGTGCTGGCGCTGCATTCCCATGGGAGTTCTAGTCTGGCGGTGCCGACTTGGTTCTACGGGCATGAGCCGACCAATATGTTTTCGCTTCATGTTGCCAAGTATTTTTCCAATAGCATTCGAGAAGACGGACTGCTGGCGATATCTCATCATGGAATCATTTACGCACCGGGCAGTGCGGGCACCACTCAGGAAATCTTCATGGACGCCACCCAGAACCATTACGTGACCTTTGACTACGTCAGCCCGATGATCTTTCTCGGTAAAAAACGATATCAAGAGGAGACCATGCTCTTTGACTGCATCTCCCAGCTCGCCGGAGGCAAAAAATACGCGAATTACCTGCTCTGCACCGATGATCCGGATGAGGTGGTCAGGGCACTGAGCGCGTATCAGCTGACGAGGGCGTGAGGGTAGGAAACGCTGTTATATATTTTTTTAAAATGAATCCTTTAGTTTCATTAAGTATCGGGTATACTGTCCGGCATGAGATGGGGTATTTGTTTTTTACTTAGAGGATGTTGTGCCGCGTTGGCGGTGCTGACGTGGTCGTCTTGTTCATCAGATTCATCGTTGTCGAAGACGGATCGGTCTGGATCAGGATCAGACTACGGTGCGACGGCGGGGCTGGGAGGTATGTTTACTCCATCGACCCCTAAAAAAAGTGCGTCAAAGCTCTACGCTGAAGCCAATGTGAAGAAGGCATATATCAAAAAAGGTACCCATGCCCGGAAGTATCGTAGACGTCTGAACCCTAAATACATCACGATTCACAGCACCCAGAACTACTCTTCCAGCGCGGATGCCTGGAGGCACTCGATGGCTCTCAATAATGGTAAGTTGCGCGCACGTAAGAGTAAAAAATTTAACCGAATTGGATATCTGACGTGGCATTACTCCGTGGATCAATACCGCTGTGTGCAGCACCTTCCCGATAACGAGCAAGGCGAGCATGCTGATTTCAACGGCCCAGGAAACAACAAGAGTCTCGCCATCGAGATGTGTGAGAACCGGGGGAATAGCCGTTCCAAAACACTGGATCGGACCGCTAAGCTGACCGCTTACTTGATGTATAAACATAACATTCCACTTCGCAGGGTGGTGCCCCACTATCACTGGGAGCGGAAAGGATTATCGACTCCTCATAAAAATTGCCCTCACTTCCTTCTTGATAATGGACATCCGGGTGCCAAATGGCAGGCGTATCTTGCCAAGATTAACAAGTATTATAAGTCGATCTCATCGGGAAGCCCCAGTGTAGCGCCCCGGCCAACAGCGACAAGGACGGCATCAACCATCCCTCGTCCGGTCCCGACGAAGTCCGTGGCTTCAAGCTCTTCTTCCCGTAAGCTTCCCTCTGGTGTAACCCGCAGTGGTTCTAAGCCCCGCACGGTGAGCACCAGCACAACCTCACGCACCACTTCTCGCTCAAGCTCCCGTTATCACACGGTGAGAAAGGGTGATACGCTCTATGGGCTTTCCCGGAAATACAAAGTATCGGTCAGCTCGATTCAACGTGCGAACAGTATCAGTGGCACGATGATCCGTGATGGTAAAAAATTGCGCATCCCTGCTTCTTAGAGAGCTGACTCTGAATGATGGCCGAGATGAAAAATCCGGACGTTTGGTATCAGTGTGACCGATGCACTGTTTGTTGCAAGTGGCCTGGCGATGTCAAAGTGGAGGATGATGAGATTGAGAAAATTGCCGATTTTCTTGGCATGGAAACTCAGGATTTCATTGATCATTACACCCGCTTGCGCACGAACCGAGCTGGGCTTTCCTTAATCGAAAAGGAAAACCACGAGTGCATCATGCTCGACGGTAAGAGCTGCCGGATTAATCCGGTAAAGCCTGACCAATGCCGAGGGTTTCCCAATGAGTGGAATTTTCCAGGTTGGCAGGACGTCTGCCAGGCCAAACCCATTCCGATGGCGGAAGCCAAGGCCCGTGGGTTAGTGGATGGGTAATTACCTGATCAACTCACCTAAGACCTTTTGAATCTCTTCGTGTTTTTCTTCATCGATCACTTTACTTCCATCGGGCCAGGTGACGTAGATGGTATTCATCGCCGCTCCCTTTTCCGTGCAAATTCTGGCGTGAACGGTGGCTAGTCCTAGCTGATCGATGGCTGAGAAGAGATCGTGAAGGAGGGCAATGCGGTCGAGCGCCTGAATTTCGATGGCTGAGCAGGTGTCGCTGAGATCATTGTTGATCGTGACTTGAGTGGGGAAGGGGATACCGCCTTCGGTGGTGTCTGTGCGTAGGTAATTGGATTTGGGTTTGAGGTATTTGGCGGGGTTGTAATCGGCCAGAGGGTCCGCGGTTTGGTTGATGGCGAGGAAGGTTTCCAGCACTCGTTGTCGGTCTCGTTCGGAGGTGACGGGTTCGTGGTCGATGGTGCACACCTGGAAAATATCACAGACCACTCCATCGAGCCGGGTGTAAACATCGGCACCGATGATATTGATCTCCTGAGCGGCGAGCGCGCAGCAGACTTTTTCCAGAAACAGTGGGCGGTTCCACGCGGTGACCACAAGCTCGGTGTGTGAGCGGTCATTACGTTTGATCCAGCTCATGTCACACTGAAAAGCTTCATCGGCTTTACCATTTCTTTTAAGGAACTTGTAGGCTGATTTAATGTGAGTGGATAGATTACGCGGTTCGCGGAACCGGAAATAAGTCGCAGGCATGAGCTCGAAGTGCTTTTCCATTTCATCATGGTAGGACTTGGTGAGTGTCTTCCGGCAACGGATAAGTAGCTCTTTCTTATCTTTATTGAGCGTTGATTTGAAGTATTCTTTGCCTTCCTTGAGCCATAGACGGGCGGCGTGATAGAGCTGGAGCATGAGCGACTCCTTCCACGGTGACCAAGCTTCATCGTTAGTTCCGTTAGAGTCTGCCCAGGTGAAGAGTAATAAAGCGTCGAGGTTACTTTTCTCTTTCATCAGCCCGGCAAATTCTTCGATGACAGAGAGGTCAGAGAGGTCGCGGCTGGTGGCGTAGCGCCAGAATGTGAGATGGTGGTCCACGAGAAACATGATCATCTTCCGTCGGCCGCTTTTGATCTGGAGACGGCGGCAAACTTTATCCGCTAACATGGTGGAGCCATCGATGTGTTCGCGCACGTTTTCCGCCCGTCCGGTATCGTGCAAGATGAGTGCTAGATAGAGCGCGTAGGGGTCTTGGATGTTATGAAGCAGCTTGCGGTAAAGCTTGCGACCGTGGTCAGTTTCATCAGGTTTGTCCGTCAGGCTATCGAGTTGATCGATGCACCGGAGTGTGTGTTCGTCCGCGGTGTAGCGGTGGAAAAACTCGTGTTGCACCAGGCAGTCCATGGCTCCAAACTCGGGCAGGTATCGGTCAAGCACGGTGGTGCGGTGCATCAGTCTGAGGATGCGGCCAACTTCGCCTTTGCGCTCTAGGATGGCACGGAAGGTTTCTCGGTTGGAGACATTGTAGCGGAATGAGCGGTCGATGCTTTTGCTTGCCTTGTGGATGTATTTTCGCGCTTGTGGGCTGAGCTCGAGTGATTTGAGTTGGCAGTGCTGGAAGATCCGCATCAGGCGGTTGGGGTCTTCTTCAAAGGCATCATTCTTTTCGAGGGAGATGCGGCCATTACGGGCGATAAACCCATCGAATTTTTCGGCCTTCGCTTTTTTGTTGCGGAAGGGGATGAGTCCTAACAATCTTTGATTGCCTTGGTTTTGGCGTTCGATCTCAAAGTACTCCATCAGCGAGGTGCTGTGGGTGTAGATGGCGCGGGTGTGGCGGTAGTAGTCGCGCATAAAAAATTCACATCGGCGCAAAATGGTTTTTTGAGGATAGGCAAATTGGGTGGCCACGACGCCTTGGAGGCGGAGTGTGAGGATGTCTCCGCTACGTCCGCTTTCGTAGTGAAGTTCATTGCGCACGCGGTGGAGGAAATCGAATCCGTCCTTGAGTTGTCGGCAGGTGCTTTGGGTGATGATTTTGGCTTCCACGAGCTGCTCAAGCTTGGTGAATCCTCGTTTGACCCGAGCGACCCAAAGGATGTTTTGGTAGTCGCGCATGCCGCCGCAGCTTTCCTTAACGTGGGGTTCTTGGAGAAAGACGGTGTAGGAATATTTACTATGGCGGCTGCGCAGATCTTTCCGGCGGAGATCGAAAAAGTCTTCTTGTCCTTTATTGACACATTCTTTTTCGAAGCGGTGGCTAAATTTCTGATAAAGGTCGGTGTCTCCCGAGATAAAGCGGGCATCCATCAGGGCGGTTTTACTTTGTTGGTCGCCACGGGCCTCACTGATGCATTCGTTAATGGAGCGGCTCGCGTGGCCGACTTTGAACCCACAGTCCCAGAGGGTGTAGAGGACCTCCTCGATCAAACTGGAAATAGGCTTGGGCAGCTTGTGCGAGGCGCTTGGAAGTAGAAATAGGAGATCGAGGTCAGATCCTGGGTTGAGCTGCGCACGGCCGTATCCACCTTGGGCAACGAGGGCGATGGCAGGAGTTTCATCTTCTTGGCGGGCGATCGCTGCACGAAAAAGGATGTCTAGCACGTAGTCGATCAGGGCAGAGCGAGCTTCGGCAATTTCCAAGCCTCCTGCACCTGCATCGTGGCGATTATGGATGACTTTTTCTTGTTCTTTAATGTAGCTCATCGCCAGAGTGGATGTTTCCTGGGCGGTGAGTTGTCCGGCAAGGATGGCGTGCAGGGCGCTCTGGGCGTTGGGTGATGTAGGGTGTTCGGACACGGGAGCTGGACGGGATTGAGGTGGTGGGAATTGAGTTACCTTGCGTCTTTCGGCTTCTTGAGCCACTCGCGCACTTCTTCTAGCGACTTGGTGTTAAGTGCGTCCTCGCGGCGGAGCCAGCCTTTGCGGGCCGTTCTCACACCGAGTGCCAGGTATTGGAGTTGAGAGGTGTGGTGGGCGTCTGGGTTGATCGAGGTCATTACGCCTTTGTCCCGAGCGCGGTGCCAGTGACGCCAGTCCATTTCGAGCCGGCGTGGGTTGCAGTTGAGCTCGATGATGGTGCCGGTGCGGGCGGCGCAGTCGATGACTTTATCGATGTTGAGTTCGTAGCTTTTCCGCTGGAGCAGGAGTCTTCCCGTGAGGTGACCGATCATGGTGACGTATGGATTCTCCATCGCGCGGATGATGCGGGCGGTCATCTCTTTTTCTGAAAGTTGGGTCGAGTTATGGATGGATGCCACACAGTAGTCGAGCTGGGCTAACACATCGTCTTCGAAGTCGAGGCTGCCGTCTTTGAGAATGTCCACCTCGGTGCCGGCAAAGATTTGAAAGTTGTCCCACTGCCAGTTCATTTCGCGGATTTGTTCGACTTGTCTGAGCAGCCGATCCGGATACATGCCATTGGCCTGAAACTGTCCCTTGGAGTGATCTGCGATGCCGAGGTATTGGAGTCCAAGTTCTTGCGCAGCGGTTACCATTTCCTCGAGAGTGCTTTTGCCGTCGGACTCTGTGGTGTGGTTGTGGAAGGTGCCACGGAGGTTGTCGAGCTCGATGAGTCTGGGGAGCTCTCCGGCATCTGCGGCTTCGATCTCACCCCGGTTTTCGCGGAGTTCCGGTGGAATGGGTTGGAGCTCGAGTGCGCGGTAAATATCGGCCTCGTCGTTGATGGTTGGCGGGGCTGGGGCGTCAGCGGATTTCTGGCTGAGGTTGTATTCGTTGAGCGACCAGCCGTATTTCAGTGCCCGCGAGCGCAGGGCGACGTTGTGTTCTTTGCTGCCGGAGAAATACTGCAGGGCAAAAGGAAATTGGGTGTTGGATACGGCGCGGAGGTCGCACTGAAGGCCGTTGTCAAGCTGGACGGCGGCTTTGGTTTCGCCACAGGCGATGATGGAACTAACCTCAGGCAGGGTGGTGAAAAATTGAGTCATCGCAGCCGGATCGGATGTGGCGACGAGAAAATCGAGGTCGTGGAGGATTTCTTTTCCCCGACGATAAGAGCCGGCGAGTGAAACTCTCAAGGTAGCGGGGTGTTGACGTAAAGTTTCCAGGATGGTTTCAGCGATGGCTGCCACATCGCCGAGTTTGAAGAGATCGGCAAACTGTTCTTTAAACTCGATGGCTTTGAGGATTTTCTCGACAGATTTTTTTCCAAATCCTGGCAATGCCGCAACTCGGCCATCGGTGCAGGCGGACTTGAGGGCGGTGATTGAGTCGATCGAGAGTTGATCGTAGAGCGCTTTGACCTTTTTGGGGCCTAAGCCCTGAATGGTGAAGAGGTCAAAGAGTCCGGCGGGGAATTCGGCGCGCAGGTTTTGGTGGAATTCCAGAGTGCCCTTGCTGGCGAGTTCGTGCAGTTTTTCTTGAAGAGCCTTGCCGATGCCTTTGATGCCATCGAGTTTGTTGTCTTTGGCGAGGGCAACGATGTCGCCATCAAATTGGAGCACGGTTTCAGCGCCATTGCGGTAGGCTCGGATCTTAAATGGATTCTCACCCTTGATTTCCATCAGGAGGGCGATTTCGTCCAAGACCTCGGCTAGGTCGTCGCGTGAAATGGGCATCAGAGGGATATTGAAAGAGGTTGATTATCGCTTGATGAGAGTGATGCTCTGCGGATTATAATGATCCTTCGGGCTAAAGAGCCAGCCTGGCTGTTTGTCCACGAGCTGGTAGCTGGTGAGCATGAACTCGGGGAGGAATTGGTTCGAGTTGACCTCATAGACGGTCTGGCCGGTGTAGTGACCGTAGATTTTATACTGGTAATTCTGGTCGAATCCATAGCGTTGGCCCACAGGGCCGGCCTCGGATAAGCGGTCTGGATTGCGCTTGCGGCTTTCATTGAAGACGACGAGCTTTGCTGAGCTGGCGCTTTGCCCAGGCTTGCGTAAATACCCCCAAAAGCGGGTTTTTTCCACGAAGTAGCGTCGGCCGTAGTAGAAGCTTCCTGTGGGTTCACTGGCGATTTGGGCTTTACGTTCTTCCATGGTGGTTGGGCCACCCATATTGGCGGGGCCAAAGGTGCCGCCACCGGAGTAGCCTCCAGTTGAGCAGGCACTGAGGATCAGGGCAAAGGCGGCAGGGAGGAGTAAAAGAAGCGATTTCTGCATGCCGATGATCATTAAGGAGAATGGATGAGAGGTCAAGACGACTTCACAGGGCGTCTGATAAAATAGGACTCATTTTTACCATATATCGGATTGCCACGGCGCAAACTCTGGGTATAGTCCGCCCGACCGCAATAAGGGGGCTGTAGCTCAGTTGGTTAGAGCAGGGGACTCATAATCCCTTGGTCCAGGGTTCAAGTCCCTGCGGCCCTACCTTAT
>Ga0256845_1003393_pt1 | contig 10825 bp, 9 predicted proteins | sample RiftiametaG_FD_189101 | JGI IMG/M metagenome (GOLD analysis project Ga0256845, IMG submission 189101) | Tube worm associated microbial communities from hydrothermal vent at the East Pacific Rise, Pacific Ocean - Riftia | ecosystem: Host-associated > Annelida > Integument > Unclassified ... | reverse complement strand
CCATTTTCCTCCAAAACTACTTCCCCTACGGCGGGCTACAGCGCGATGCCGTCCGGCTTGCGGAAGCCGCGGTGAAGGCTGGGGACCAGCCCACATTGGTTGTCTCCACATGGAACGGGCCGAACCCAACAAATTTTCCCATCGTTCTATTGCAAAGTGGAGGCCACAGTAACCACAAGAAGGCTTCTCTATTTACTTCCGACTGCCAACTCATTCTTGCATCCGGGGAATATGAGACCGCTATTTGTTTTAGCCGCGTTCCCGAAACTCCATTCCATTTTTGTGGTGACCCCAGCTTTCTTGAAAAATTCAATCGCACGAAACCTAGCTTCGCTCAGTTCCTTCCTCGCTACCGATTTCTCATAAAAAATGAGCACTTAATCTTCGGAAGGAATTCCAAGACTCATGTTTTTTTTCTTGCCGCCTCTGAAATCCCAGCATACCGGCAATATTACCCACTCCCTGAAAAGCAACTCACTCTCCTGCCTCCTTGGCTCAAAAAACCGGAGTCACCCCTCGATTCCCATCAAAAAATTAAAACCACCGTCTTAAAGGAACTTAGGATTAATTCGACTCAAGAAATACTACTTTTTGTGGGGTCTGACTTCGAAAGAAAAGGCTTGGATCGCATCATTGAAGCTCTCAAACTGAGTCCCCATCATCTTCATCTCGTCGTTTGTGGGCAAAGCAACGCTACAAACTATCAAAAACAAAGCGCTCGACTTGCCCTATCTGACAAAGTTCATTTTTTAGGCCCCCGCGATGACATCCCACGAATGATGCAAGCGGCCAGCCTTCTCGTTCACCCAGCCAGACAAGAAACTGCTGGCATGGTTTTGCTGGAAGCTCTCACCTATGGGCTTCCCGCTCTCTGCACCAAGCAATGTGGTTATTCAACTTACGTTCACGAAGCTGGTTGCCCGCTACTAGAAAACGACACCACGCCCCAGCAACTCGCCCAAACAATCACCACAACACTTAATAAGTTGTATTCACTCCGTCCAAAAATCCTCGAATGGAGCCAAAATCCAACGCGCTACCAAACTGCTGAGATCATTCTCAAGTCCATGCGTGACAGCCTTTCCTAAGCCCTCTACCATCCCCCCCCCATCACCATGCCTGACACAACGTATACTGATCCCGAGTGGAAAGACTCGCTAGCCCAAGCTGGTTACACCGACTTCGACTCATGGTGGAATGCTGAAACGAACCTCGTCGAAATAGGCAACTTTCGGGGCCCAGACGCTAACACCTCATGGAGCCATGTCTCCCGAATCGAACTCGCTGACAACCGTGTCATTTACCTCAAACGTCAGCAAAATCACTTTCCAAACAACCTACTTCTCAAAGCCAGAAAAATACCCACGTTCGAAATCGAGTGGAACAACTACCAAAAGCTCAAAGCCGCCCGAGTGCCCACCCTAGACATCATCCACTTCGCCAGCCGGAGGGTGAATGGGGACAAACAATGTATCGTCGTCTCTGAAGAACTCAAGGAAATGTCACCCGTCGACGAGTTGATCAAATGGTTTGAAGCCAACCAATGGCCCTCCCGCCAACAACGCCTTGCCATGCTCGGAGCCATCGTCAAAGTGATCAAAAAAATGCACGCGGCGGGACTCATCCACAACGCCCTCTACGGCAGACACATCTACCTCAACATTCCCATGGTCAACGGAGTTCCGCAATTTTCGGAAAGCTACCATGCATGCTTGATCGATCTTGAACGAACTAAATCACCTGGAATCAATTCACCCAAGATGATCAAAAACGACCTCGAAAAAATGTTCCGCCGAAATCCACATTGGCCCGCGCGCGATGGCATCTGGTTCCTCAAAAAATACCTTGGTATCACAAAGCTGACACCTGAGGCAAAAATGATAGCTAGACAAATTGCCTCGTCGCGAAAAGCTAAATAATATCAGCGGGTTATCACCTATCAACCGCTTGCTTAAACGCAGACTTTACCTTGGGAGACATCTCCCAATTCCGCATAAACCTAGTCATATCCTTCGTTTGACTACTCCGTTTACCGTAATCAGTGCGGTGAAACTCCAAGCTATCAAGATCGATTAAGGATACCCCACCCTCAGCATCGACCATGAAGTTACTCGCTTTCATATCGCCATGCGTAGCATCCAGCGCATCCAGATGCCTCCACACTTCTGCAAATTGAACTGGAATCTCAAGGGAAGAATTCGACATTCTTGAGCTGTCCACATCCGATAATCGAGTTGCGTCAACCTTCTCCATCAACAGATACCCTCTCTGAACAAGCTGACCAGCCCTTAATAGCAAGCAAGCTACTGGTCGCGGTGTGGAAACTCCAAACAGGCGCAAGACATGTCCATTACTCCAGCTTAATAGAGCCCGGGGAGTCATGAAACAATGAGTCAATCGATACATTAACGATTTTTGATTATAACGTTTAAGAATATACGACCGCCCCGCTTCACTGACCTCAACGACAGTGCAAGTATTACCATTTTTAACCAATGACTCTCCGTCAAAAAACTGATCAGGATCCGATAACAACTTCAGTTTAAGCTCTTCATTTATATCGCGACACGCTAGCCAGCTTTTTCGCCCCGATTTTACATGCTCAAACTCCGTGCATGCACGTCTCGTTTTTTTGTAATAATTACGAATCCTCGTATGGATAGCGGCCTTGGCGGCCGAATCAAACCCCACTAAAGCACGACCGTATACCGAAGACATCGCCTGGTTAAATTTAAACTTTAATGGCAAAGGAATATTAGCAGCCAGCAATGCCATATTAGCGAGCCTCTCTCGCTCTGGCAAGGGGGACGAGGAAAACTCAAAGCTCCCAGCATCCAGCATCCAAAGCTTTCCCTGGCTCCATAAATAATTTCCTAAATGATCATCACGTTGAAACCACCCAGCCTCGTGTTGGCGACGATGAAGAGCCACCAACTGAGTCAGTATTTGCTGAGGAAGCCCGCGATCCTCAGTTTCAAGTAAGGAGTCGATCGTCGCTCCACCTTCAATAAAATGAAATCCGACAGCCCGCAGCTCTCCATCCCCTCGAGCAATAAATAGAGGGGGCGGAATCTCCAGGCCGGCCTCTTGTAGCTCTACAGAATGGTGCCATTCACGGCCAATATCACGTTCCTGTTTCGGATGCGGCACATACAACTTTAATAAAATAGCTACCCCTTGGCACTCAGTTTTCCATACTGAGCGACGCTCCGGCAACAGGCGAAGCCGCTCAATAAGCCGTAGATCAAGAACGCCCAGAAAATCAGCCGAAACCGTTTCCTGGACGTTTAATGAAATGATATCTCCAACCTGAGGAGAATGTTCTAATTCAGCAGCCATCATCAAACTAAGAGTCGCAGAAAGCTAGGATGTGCCCGGCCTAGTCAGAATCCACCTAAAACCGAAGGGTCATCTGCACACGAGCATCCGTGCTAGGGCCATCGTCAAGAACTCCCAAGCTGACACCGGCATTGATGTCCAAGTGCTCACCAATAGGCACAATCACTTGAGGAACGACCTGCAAGCTATTGTAATCGCTAAAGCTCCCCTGATAAACGAACTCGATCATGGGGTAAGCCCACGCATTTTCAGGCGCGTAGACAAAAGCTGCTGAGGCATCCATTAGATAAAAAACATCCGAACCTCCATTGGGGTGAATATCATCAGAATCCCAATAATACCTCCCGCCCAAATTACCGATGAACGTCCAGCAATGGCTCAACTGCTTGTCCGCCTTCAATCCAAATAAAGCGACGGATCCACGGTGATTGATTCGATCATTTCCACCTGTCACTTGATTCTCGGAATCAAGATACTCGCGAACAGTTCCCAGTCCAAAATAAGCGGCCATATTCCATTCATCAGATGCGCCGGCCTGCTTGAATTGCCAATCGACCGTCAGACTTGGAAAATCAAGCATTCCTCCATCGCCCTCAATATCCACATCATCACCAGATCCTATCTCACTAGCATCACCCTCAGTGTGAAGGGGGTAATAAAACCGCAACTGCCAGCGCTCGCCCAGAGGAGCGGTCAGCTCAAAATCGTAGCTGGAGCCATCAAACTCATCCACCTCTTGAAGCTCCATATCCGTGAAGGAGCGATAACTTCCACGGATCGTCCACTTCTTAGTCGTCTGTGCATAGCGGGAGAACAACGGCTGAATCTGGCGATCTGAGCAATCAGGTGCAACAGGATGAATAGCGACAACCTCCTTCCCCGATTCCACGCTACCTTTGGCCGATGCTCCAGAACCTGCTTGAACTGGTAGAGCGAGAAGGCCAACGCAGGCGAGTCCAAATAATAACGATTGATTTTTCATAATAAAATAAAGCCTCGAACGGCTCGTTGAATTCAGATCAATTGCACCGTTGACAGAATCTGTCAAGAATTTCATCATGTGGCTAAGCAACCTAGCAAAAGAAATCCGATGCAGCCTCTCCCACAGTCACAGCCCCCCATCGAATCTGAGCTCTACACAGTCAGACTTTTTTTCTACGGCCAAAACCGACAACCAGAACAACTACTCAGACAAACACCTCAAGGAAAGGGAATCTGGAAGAATGTTCGATTTTTGCTCGAAGACTCGCCCGACCCCTTTGACTTTCTCGTCGTCTTTGGAAGTGGTCATCCTATGATCAGGGAGTCCATCAATCCTGAAAACACGCTCTTTATCGGTAGCGAACCACCAGCCATTAAAACCTATCCGAAAGGTTATCTCGCCCAATTTGCCAGCGTAATCAGCTCCGATCCAGATGCCCAACACCCCAACCTAAAACTCAGCCAGCAAGGTTACCCCTGGTTTTGCGGCCTCTCCGACGATCACATTAAACTCTACGATGCGTATCGCTCAGAACCACTCCCTGACAAAACAAAACTCATGTCGGTGGTGTGCTCAAGTAAAAGCAAAAAAGAAGGACACCGAAAACGCTTCGAGTTTGTCAAACAACTCAAGGAAATCTTCGGCGATGACTTAGACCTCTACGGCAACGGACAAAATTTTGTCCCTGATAAAGCGGATGCCATTCGCCCCTACAAATACCACATCACCATCGAAAACAGTGAATCACCAGACTACTGGTCTGAAAAATTAGCCGATTCCTATCTCGAAGGAGCCTTCCCCTTTTACACTGGCTGCCCGAATATCTCGGATTATTTTTCAGAAGACGCCTACCTCCCCATCAATTTGGACGATTTAGATGCCACCGTCGCTACCATAAAAAAAGCCATTAAAAATCAGCGCTACGAACAATCTCTCAATGCCCTCCACACAGCAAAATTTCAAATACTAGATGAATACAATCTATTCAACATCATCACTGATCATATTCAAACACGAGGGTTTCCAAAAAATAAAAATTCAACTTTATTCTCAGTTTATCCAGGAAAATTCTACCGCAAGGGATCTCTCTATCGTTTGAAATTCATCCTCCGTGAGAAATTAACTCGTTAATCATTCAAATTGCTAACTATGTCCAAACCTCTTGAAATATGCATCATCATCGATGAACGTATTGGTGAAAATAGCATCCTTCATGGAATCCTAGATAAAATCAGCATTCCTCCTAACACAAATGTAAGTTATTTTAAAATTGAAGACACAAGCAGGCCAAAATGGTTACGAAACATTACTAGCATTTTTATTAAATTAGGTTTTATGCCTAAGAGATTTTTCTCCTATTATATTTCAAAAATCGGCCTCGAAGGCGAACTCAAAAATATAGACATCCTAATATGCAGGAACGGTCAATCTAGCTTCCTTGCTCAGGCCTATCAAACGCGATACGGTCGCACGTTTACCATCTGCTGGCACCGACCTTCAGGATTCCCTAAAAGCTCCAAATTCTTCGATGTTATAATCCGATACAATAAAAAAAGCCTCAAATCAGACAGCACTGCCACCTCTACAATTTTTGAAACGAGTCCCATTTTTCCAGTTAAAATCAATCGTAAAGACATGGTAATTTCAGGGGTTCAATTCCTCAAAAAAAACAAACTTCAATCAACAGGCGTCACTAGGTGGGCTCTATTTTTAGGAGGAAACTGCACGGAATACCAATACAGCGAATCTGACATAATTGATCTAACCTCATCAATGAAAAAACTCAGCGTAAGTCTAGGCATTCGCTGGCTTATTACAACCTCACCCAGAACCCCGGAAACATGGCCTAATATCATCACCAACTCATTAGGGGAACACATAGATTATCTCGTAGATTATCAGACAACACCCGAATCCGTCGTCCCCTCCTACTTAGAAATTTGTGATGTAGTTTGCGCCACAGAAGACAGCGCCACCATGGTCTGCGAATGCATAGCCGCAGCAAAAAAAACGATTGTTATAACAACTAAAGAAAACCAAAAAAACTTTAACCCTAATGGATATTATGGGCAAATAGTAAACAGCCTAGTTGAAGAAAATTATGTTCAACATTGCATGTTCAATGATTTACACACTACAAATCAGCATGACTTTAACTCCTGTGATATTTACGACATTCGTATGGGGGAGCTTGAACAAATACTCACAAAAAAATATCTAACTTACACTTCGCTAAAAAATAAATAACTCGCGATACGATTACCCCTCTTAAATTAGCAACATCTAATGCCTTCAACTACAAAAATAGTCTTCATTCATCAAGGAGACAGCTGGTTTCTCCCTTATGCGCTCAATCAGGCGCTTTCGAAAAACCCTAAGGATGTCATCTTACTCACCGATGACACATCGCGCTCTCTGAGTAGTAGTATTCAAATGGTGTCTTTTGACGACTGCACCACCGAAACAAACACAGACGCCGAGAAGTTCAAACAAAACTACAAACACATGTCTACCAACAGTGTACAGTTCGAACTCTTTTGTTGGCTTCGCTGGTTTCATCTACTCGACCTGATGAAAAAAGAAAAACTCAGCTCGGTTTTCTATCTCGATACCGATGTGCTACTATACAGTTCTGCAAGAGATATGCTCAACGTTTTCTCTGATCAAGATAAACTATGGTGTGGCTTTAGCATTCCTGAACATCCCGAAAACTCCTTAGATTGGGCAGCTTCAGCCCACACGAGCTATTGGACAATCGAGAGCCTTGAGTCTTTTTGCCAATTTATCAATAAAAGCTTCAGCGACCCCAACTACTTAGCTCAGTATGAAAAAAAATGGTCTTGGCATCAAAAAAACAACCTAGGGGGTGGCATTTGCGATATGACAACACTCTTTTTATTTTGGCGAGATAACCCGTCAACCATTACAAATTTCTCTCAAGCGAAAAATGAGGCCGTCATTGATCACAATGCCAATCTCAACTCAAACTATTCTGAAAATGAATACCTCATGAAGAGCAGAATTAAAGCGATTAAAACAATTAACGGAGCTCCCCACTTTTACAATATTCAAACACAATCGTCCACCCGCGCCCTCAGTATTCATTTCCAAGGAGGGGCAAAAAAATACATGCCTCTCTATTACATAGGAAATCGCTTCTACCTCAGACACCCTCAAAGCACCCTTCAGCATATAGCTAAAATTCTCCGAGGGTGGAGAAAACTTTATCGACGCTAACCCTGCATTAAACGATGCAAGCTCTAGATTCAGACACTTCGCACACCATTATCAACATGATTCTCATACCCAGCCAAAAAGGCCAATTAGGAAACCACCTTTTCACCCTTCTTCACTTTACATCAACGGCCATTGAACATGGTTTGAGTGTCCGATATCCTTGTTTTAATTACCCACTCGACAAATTTGAGTCCTTGGGCACCCCATCCCAACTCCTCCACATCTCAGAATCCGGAAAACAACAAAATAAATCGCGCCGAAAATTCTTTAAATACCTGCACCGTTACTTCCCCACTTCCCCATTTCATCAAAGTTACGTCAACCATTCAGAGCCTCATATTGATACAGGCAAGGAAGAGTTCCACTCACTCGCTGAAAAGAAAATACTCATATGTAAAGGGTTTGGCTTCAGGGATAAACAAAACGTCATTAAACACCAAAACGAATTACGAAAAATATTTCAAGCAAATGCCGACACTCGCGCTGCTGTTGACATCTATATTCAACAAGCAGGCATCTCAAAAAACACCACCTGTATCGGTATTCATATTCGCAGAAAAGACTATAAATTCTACAATAACGGGAAATATTTTTTCTCCGACAACCATTGGCTATGCTGGTTCGATCAACTCGTTAATATTTTCCAATCCGGACCTAACTATATTAAAATTATCCTCTTTTCTGACGAAAATGTCGAACACCTTACAGACAATCAAAAACACATCCACACAGGACCAGGTGATATGTATGAAGACTTAGAAATGATGAATCGTTGTGATTTTTTACTCGCCCCACCCAGCACATTTTCCGGCTGGGCATCATTCATGGGAAACGTTCCTATTCTTCGTCTAGAATCTCCTGATCAAAACATCTCAAAAACGGACTTCTATCCCGCCGTCGGCAACGCCTAACATTAAATCAACAACCTCATGAAATGTGCCCTACTTAACACCCCTGTTCTTCTTCTCGTTTTTAACCGACCCGACACAACTCGCGAAGTTTTTGAAGCTATCAAAAAAGCCCGACCGGCCAAACTCTACGTCGCTGCTGATGCCCCAAGGCAAAACCACCTAACCGATCTCAAACGCTCCCAACAAACCCTAGAAATCATTAAAGACGTCGATTGGGATTGCGAGATTCACACACTCTTCCGCAATACAAATTTAGGATGTAAAAATGCGATTGGAAGTGCCATTGATTGGTTTTTTGAACACGAGACAGAAGGTATTATCCTCGAAGACGACTGCTTGCCATCCCCCAGCTTTTTCACCTACTGCGCTGAATTGCTCGAACGTTATCGGCATGACACCAGAATCATGATGATCTCAGGAACCAATGAGCAACAACACCCAAAAAAAATCTGCAGCGATAGCTATTACTTCACAAAACACATGCACATCTGGGGTTGGGCAACTTGGAAACGGGCCTGGGATCTTCATGACCGACAAATGTCCACGCTCCCAAATTACATCGAGAGCGGCACCTATAAAAACCTCTTCACCGACCTCAATATTTGCCTTTACTGGGCAAAAACTTGGATTCAAACCTATATAGGAATAATTAACACTTGGGACCACGCTTGGGTGTATACTTGCTTAATCAACAATGGATTGGCCATAGCTCCAGCTAAAAACCTAATTTCTAATATTGGTTTTGGTAAAGACAGCACCCACACTCAAAATACAGAATCAGAAAATGCCAACCGCCCCCGACACAATCTTACAAATCTTCAGCACCCAACATTTACCATCGCCAATAACCACGCAGACCTCCTCGAATATCAAGCGATGAGAATCTACCCAGAAAAACCAAAAAAATCTCTCAAATACATTATCAAACGTATTAGAAGAGCCAATAAATACAAAAAAGTAATAGCGAACACCCTAGAGACGGGGCTCTCATCATCCACCTCATCATAATGAAAAAACTTCTCTTTATCGGTCATAAATTTCACGAAAAAACAAGATCATCAGATTTCTTAATTGACCTTCTAGAAACAAAATACCAAATAACTAAAATCTCCATTGATCTGTATTCTGAAGATAAATTCGAGCCTCTCAAAAAACTAACAATAACGGATTTCAACGTTCTTCTTTTTTGGCAGATCAAGCCTACTTTAAAAAACTTTCCAGAAAAATTCACCTATGCACACGCTGTTTTTTTTCCAATGTATGACGACGTCCGAGGTCTCAAAAAAATTGAACGTTGGTATCCGTATAAAAATTTTCATATTATTAATTTTTGTCGTCAGCTTCATAAAGATCTTCTAGCTGCTGGATTTGATTCTCACTATATTCAGTATTTCCCTCAACCTCCAGTGGAATTACCCAACCTCGGCAACCCTCAACACGCTTTTTTTTGGAATCGCAGCAAATCTATTTCGACTGAAACTTTAGCTGATTTATTCTCCTCCTATGATCTTAAACGACTTCATATTCACAAAGTTTTAGACCCAGACCATTCATTTATACCCCCTCAAAAAAACCTCGCAGATCATATATTTTACTCAGAATGGTATCCTAAAAAATCTGATATGCTTGATGATATTTTAGATTGCTCGCTTTATATAGCTCCACGAAAAAAAGAAGGTATCGGCATGTCATTCCTTGAAGCTATGGCCATGGGTCGTTGCGTGATCGCTCCAGATCACCCAACCATGAATGAATACATCACCCACAACCAAACTGGGATTTTATATTCACTAGAAAAACCAGCTCCGATCTCCCTCAAAGATATCCAAGCCATTCAACTAGCATCTTATACATTTATGCAAGATGGACACAAACAGTGGGAAAATAATAAGCTCAAAATTTTAGAATGGATTGAGTCTCCACTTTCCACTAAACACTCAACTCTTCGAAAAAAACTATTCATTCGCTTCCTCCAACGCCCCATCAAAATCATCAAAGCATTAAAATCATCCAAATTATTTTAATGCCCTGCACTTATTATTCAAGCAAAACCATCTCTACAGTCCACGCGCCAACCTACTTCAAGCTCCACCCATGCCCGCCAAAATCAACATCATCGCTCGCACCAATGGCGTGGGGCTCGATCGCGACGTGGATCTAATCCATGACACCCTAAGTGCCGCCGGCATGGAAGTCACCGTCTCTCACTGCCGGGCCATCTCACCGCTGCGCCAGTGTTTCCCACAAAAACCAAGATTCGATGCCAACATCTTCCTCGAACGCGTCTTCCCTCGCTGGCTTGGATCGGCAAAGACAAACCTCCTGATCCCCAACCAGGAACGGTTTCCCAGACGCC
>Ga0256845_1003392_pt1 | contig 10829 bp, 10 predicted proteins | sample RiftiametaG_FD_189101 | JGI IMG/M metagenome (GOLD analysis project Ga0256845, IMG submission 189101) | Tube worm associated microbial communities from hydrothermal vent at the East Pacific Rise, Pacific Ocean - Riftia | ecosystem: Host-associated > Annelida > Integument > Unclassified ... | reverse complement strand
TTTTCAATATTTCTGCATAAGGAACATGTATCAATCAGGGCCATTGGTGGTGCTGTGATTGCTGTATCTGGTATTTATCTGTTATCTTTTGTCTGATCCAGGTTGGAGATTTTTGCTGTTGAAAATGATATAATGTGCACCTTTGTTTTCATCCTTATTACCATCATCACAGACCAGCAACAGGTAGTTTGATCCATTGAAGTGAATCGGTGTAATACCCTCTATATTTTTAACTCCTTTTAGTTGTGATAACTGTAATTTTACTGGCTGGTGGTCTGGTTTGCCATCCCATGACCACAACCTGGAACGAAGCTTTCCTTTTTTGTTTTTTACTTCTCCTGCTAATATATAGAGATTGAGGTTGTGGTCGAAGGCCATTGCGCGAATGCCAGAACCCTGCATATCAAGTAAGATGGGAGAAGCTGAAAAGATGGGTTGTTTGTCTTTTTCAAGACCGTAAAGATTCTTCAGTATCAGGATTATACTTTTTTTATTGTGGAGTGGTGCTCGTAATCCGATGAGAAGTTTTTTTTGCAGGGGATCAAAGGTTAACCCTTCTATATTTATTGTTGTCAGGTTGGTGTGGTTGAGCGAGGTACTTTTTTGAAGATATTGTCTGATATATTTCAGTAGGGTATCCGTGTGAGTCAGGGAAGAAATTGTGTTGTTTTTCAGTGTGATCTGTAGGAGCCGTTGTCGTTTCTTTTTGTGCTTGCCATTTTTTTTGGCTGTGTGTGATGTGATCAGGAATATCTTTCCATCTTTTCTTGACGTTGCTGCTTCGAGATCGTCTATCGTAACAGGTAATTGTGTTAGTCGTTTCGTCACCAGCGTGAGGCTGTTCTTTTTCTCTGTAATTGTTGCACGTATCAGTGGTCTGTCACCTTCATCTTCTGCAATGAGCACGTAGGTGGGATCAATTTGAATAACTGCAGACGGTTCATAAATATCTGAGAAAGATTGAATCAGTGGTGGTGTTGCCGCCACTGTTGCAGACAAAAGAGTTGCGTTGGCAATGATGGAGAGCAGAATCAATGGAAATGTAAAAAACAGTGGTTTCATGTTTTCCTCTATGGAAGTCTGTTAAAGCCCTTCTCAAGATCTTCGATAAGATCATCACATGCTTCAAGACCGATATTGAGTCGGATTATGGCCTTGTTTTCATATCGTGAGGGTGTTGTTCTTTTGATTATTCCTGCTGTCAGCAGGCTTTTGTAGCCACCCCAGCTATAGCCGAGTCCGAACAGTTCCAGGGAATCAATACAGGCTGCAAGTTCCGTTGGCGTGTAGTCCTTTTTAAAAGTGAAACCAAAAAGACCTGAGGAACCTGAAAAATCTCTTTTCCAAAGATGATGCTCCGGGTGGGAAGGCAGGGCCGGGTGAATGACTTTGTCGACAAGAGGTAATGTCTCCAGCCATTGTGCAATTGTTAATGCCGATTGTTCGTGTTGTTTTAAACGGGTTGCAAGGGAGTGGAGCCCCCGCAGGGCAAGAGAACATACTTCGCCAGGAGTGTATATTTCCATCTGTGTATAAAATCTGTCGAAAGTCTGTGCATGTTTTGTGTTGACACTCACCGTGCCGGCCAATACATCTGAATAGCCAGATATATATTTTGTTACAGAGTGGATGGAGACGTCGATACCCAGTGCAAAAGGCTTCATATAGAGTGGTGTCGCCCAGGTGTTATCAAGCACAGTGACAATATTTTTTGAAGTGGCAACTGCACAAATCGCTGGAATATCTTGAATTTCAAACGTAATGGACCCGGGAGATTCAAGAAGAATCAATACGGTTTCAGGTCTGATATATTGTTCAATATCACCACCTGTATCTGGTGGGATAAGGGTGAAGTCAACGCCGAATTTTTTCAAAACCTTCCTGCAGAATCGTTGACCCGGCCCATAGGCGTTGTCACAGACAAGAATGTGATCACCGCTCCTGGTAAAGGTTAACAGCGCTGTCTGAATGGCGCTGATACCCGATTGGAAAATTCGGGTTATTGCGGCTTCTTCAAGCTGACGCATTGTTTCTTCAAATTGTCGCTGGGTGGGAAGCCTGTCGGTTCCGTAGGTAATGCCCTCATACGTGTGGTCACCGGCTTTTAACATATCCCCATAGTTATTAAAGAGGACGGTTGATCCTTTGTAGACGGGCGGATTAATGGTGGTTGCCGGGATGGTATCTTTTTCTGTCCAGAGTCTGTTGAGTATTTTTGTGTATTTTTTCATTGTGTCAGTGTGATTGTAATGTTGTTTTAGCGATATTTTCCGTCAATTTTTTGTATTGTTCCATCTGCTTTCATGCTCTTTAACATCAGGGAGAACTCGTCTGTAAATTCCAGATTCATACTCTTTTTTGAAAAGCCCACATACGTTTTTGATGCACTGAGTAGAAAGTCCTGATCTGTACCTGTTTTTTTGACGATGACAATTTTATCGTCATAGCCCATTTGTCGGGCCAGATAAAAAGTGGATGATTTCACTCCAATGAACATGTCGAATCGGCCACCTGTGAGTTTTAAGATATTCAGTTCGTTGCTGTATACTGTTTCAATACTTTTGAAAAGTTGCTGATCTATTGCCTTTTGAATAGATCCTCCATAGTGGAAACCCTGTGTGGTGCCCAGTCGAATTTCAGAGGTGTTGGAAAAATCCCCATCGAGAGTTATTCGAGAACCGGTCTGTTTGAATGCGTACCATTCTTCGGTTTGTAATTCCTCCTTCGGGTAGAATATGTACTCTGCTCTTTCTGGGTTAAAAGCAGCATCGATAATACCATCTGCACTGCCGTCTTTTACCATAAGTAGTCCTCTTTTCCAGGGGACTAACGTAATTGTGCATGTTTGCTGTAATCTCCTGCATGCTTCCAGAACTACGTCAATATTTCGGCCAATAACTTGATCATTAGAAAGATATTCGACGGGAGGGTTGTCAAGAGTTACAAAGATGAGTTGTCTGGCTGAAAGATTGGAGGCAAAAAGTAAAGAGGTGATAAATATGAATATAATGTTTTTTACGGACATAAAAAATACTCCTGTCTCTGATTAAGTTGTTTACGATAGCATATATAGAGACAGGTGCAACCCCAGTCGGAACGATTTTTTTTGACTGGATTGGAGGCAACCAACAGGTTGTATATACATGTGGAATAGAGTAAAGTAGTATCGCTGTTTGAAACTTTGAATGATCTTCTTACAACTTCATCACATATGGATGTTACAATGAAAAAAATAGTTGAATGTGTTCCCAACTTTTCCGAAGGCAGAAATCAACAGACCATTGATGCAATAGCTGCAGCAATAAGAGACACGAAGGGTTGTACTCTTTTGGATGTTGATCCCGGCAAATCGACAAACCGAACTGTTTATACCTTTGTTGGAGACCCCGACAGCATTGTGCAGGGAGCTTTGGCTGCGGCCAGGATTGCAAAAGAGTTGATTGATATGAGACATCACAGCGGCGAACACCCACGCTTCGGGGCCATGGATGTCTGTCCGTTTATTCCTGTTACCGGTATTACTATGGAGGAGTGCACCGAAGTAGCTGTGCGTTTTGCAGGCATGGCAGCAGAGGAGCTTGGTGTGCCGTTTTATCTCTATGAAGAATCGGCAAAAGATGAGTATCGCAGGAGTCTGCCGGATATTCGTCAGGGAGAATATGAAGGTTTGCCTGATCGTTTGCAGGACTCAAAGTGGAAACCGGATTTTGGCCCGGAGGAATTTGTACCGACCTGGGGAATTACAGCCACTGGTGCAAGAAAGTTCCTTATTGCCTATAATGTGAATATCCTCGGTACCTCCAATCAGGCCCACCGCATTGCCCTGAATCTGCGTGAAGCGGGTAGGGGAGAGGATGATCCAGGGCTTTTGTCACAGGTAAAGGGAATGGGCTGGTTTGTGGACGAATACAACCTGGCGCAAGTCACTGTTAATCTCAATGATTTCAACGTGACGCCCATTCATGTTCTTTTTGAAGATGTAAAAAAAGAGGCTGAAGCCCTGCAACTTGGGGTTGTCGGATCTGAAATAGTGGGTATTGTTCCCCTTAAGTCAATTCTTCTGGCAGCGGAATATTATATAGATAAAGAGAATCTTTTTATCTATGAAGAGGACCAGAAGGTACGACTGGCCGTTGATCGTCTGGGGCTCAATGCGATTACTCCGTTTGTTCCTAAAGAACGGATCATTGAGTACATTGTGGCAGAGGAACCTGACGAACCGCTTGCCTCGATGACGGTTCGTGGCTTTGTTGAAGAAATTGCCAGCCGGAGTTCTGCGCCCGGCGGCGGTTCAGCCTCGGCTACTATAGCTGCAGTGGGTGTTGGCTTAGGGTCGATGGTCGCTAAATTAACCCATGGTGTTCGCAGATTTGAACATGTACAACCGCATATGATGAAAGCGATCCCGGTGCTGCACGAGGTAAGCGGGCAGCTTATCCCGATGATTGATGCTGACACATCCGCATTTAATGAATTTATGGAAGGATTGCGGATGCCCCGGGAAACGGAAGTGGAAAAAGAAATCCGTACGGCGAAGATGCAGTCTGGCCTGAAGACGGCAATTAATGTCCCGCTGACAACCATGCGACTGGGTGATAAGGCCTGGTCGGCTCTGGTCGAAGTGGCAAAGTATGGCAACCCCGCTTCAAAGTCTGATACCCAGGTCGGCGCCAAAGCTCTTGAGACCGGAGTATGGGGAGCGTATCAGAATGTTCTGATAAACATGACGGATATCATGGATGAAGAATATAAAAAAGAGACATTATTGGAAGCAGATACACTAATGCAGAGAGCCAGGCGCAAATGCGAAGAGGTGCTTCAGGTGCTGGAAGATGTGTAAACCTGGGTTTATGCAGAGGTGATGATGGGAAGACAATATAATACTGATTGCAGTAAGGAGAGCCGTCGTCTTTTTGAAAGGACGCTGGATCAGGCTATGTCACCGCTTGAGGATTTCGTACACAAGGAGACCTCTTCTGGTATCTTATTGATAATATGTGCCGTGTTGGCAATAGGTATAGCCAACAGTCCTCTTTTTCCCCTGTATGATAAGATTCTGCATGTTAAAATTACCGTGGGTGGTGGTCCTTTTGTGCTGAGTTTGAGTCTGCATCACTGGATCAATGATGGCCTTATGGTTCTGTTTTTCTTTGTTGTTGGCCTTGAAGTTAAAAGGGAGATGCTGATTGGTGAGTTGGCCAATTTCAGACAGGCTGTTCTGCCTATAAGCGCAGCGATAGGTGGTATGGTTGTACCCGCCCTCTGTTATCTGGTGTTTAATTCTGGTGGTGATGGTGTTGATGGTTGGGGGATACCCATGGCAACGGATATTGCTTTTGCCCTTGGTGTTATCGCCATGCTCGGCAAACGTGTACCCAAACCGCTGGTTGCCCTGCTTCTGGCTATTGCAATTGTCGATGACCTGGGAGCTGTACTGGTTATAGCTGTTTTCTATACAGACACCATCCATCTTGGTGCTCTGCTCGTGGCCGTTGCCTGTCTTTTGATTCTTGTCGGTGTCAATAGTGCTGGGGGCAGACGCCCTCTGCCGTATGTTGTTTTTGGCATTTTGATGTGGTTGGCGATGATTAAATCAGGAGTTCATGCAACACTTGCCGGAGTGTTGACTGCCCTAACTGTTCCTGCCAGCTCATTTTGTGACGCCGGTCTTTTTACTGACCGGATGGGTGAGCTCGCCGGGGATTTTCGGCAACAGATTGCCCGCGAGACGACAGGTTCCCGGTTTAATATTTTGCGTAATGTCAATAAACAGACGATCCTGCAATCCATGGAAAATATCGTTCATAAGATGGAAAGCCCGCTGCAGCGAATGGAACATCATCTGCATGTGTGGGTATCTTTTCTTATTGTTCCGCTGTTTGCTCTAGCCAATGCAGGTATTCCCATTGATGTTTCAACCCTCGGCACGGTTCTTCAGCATCCTGTCACACTTGGTGTTATGGCAGGATTGATATTTGGTAAAGTTGTGGGGATTTTTCTGTTTTCATGGGTCGTTGTTAAGGCTGGCTGGAGCAAACTGCCAACCAGGGTGAAATTTTCCCAGGTAGCCGGTGTCGGTCTGCTTGGTGGTATCGGATTTACTATGTCGATTTTTATTGGCAGTATTGCCTTTCCATCTGATCCTGAATACCTGATAAATGCCAAAATAGGTATTGTCTTGGCGTCTTTGCTGGCAGGAATAGCGGGTTATCTCTGGTTGCTGAAAACTACAGAGAAAAGGGATTGAAAATCTATATCGTATGCAGTAGATATTGCTTGTCTTAGAATTATTCCAATCAATCTATATGGAGAAAAAATGAAACGACTGGCAATATTTATCTCGCTGATATTAATTATCGGTGTCTCTGCAGGCTGTGGCAAAAAACATGTCTCTCTTAATCCTGGCGTTGTTAAAGATCTGGTTGTTCTCACTCTTGACGGGGATCTGTCCGGTCAGACAGATGATCAGAAACGTGAATTAGCTGGTGTGATAAAATGGATGGATAGAGATATCATCGCAAATCTGAAAAGATCTGGTTTTAACGCCGTCCTGATTAAGGATATGAAAGAATACAAGCCTGCTATGGGCAAACTTCTTGTTGTCGATGTGGAGGACTTTAATGCTGGAAATCGCGCAGCCAGGGCATTTGTGGGTTTTGGCGCCGGTGCCGCATCACTGGATTTATCCTATCGTCTTCTGGATGAACAAGGTGTTGTCATAGCAGAGTGGAAAGATGGGGTCGGTTCCAGCAAAGGTGGAACGTATTGTGCCCAGACTCTTGACAGAAACACTATTGAAAAGATTGTCGGAAAGTTGAATAATTAACATAGCCGGGGATCACCGGGTTAATGTTTTGCATGATCCGGTGATCTTATGATTCAGGTTAGTGCTTTACTCCGTAAAACCCGTAAAGAAAACAAGAAATTATGAGTTATGTTTTACTTAACCGATCCATGACATCCACAAGGCACTTACTTACCGTTTACTGGTGTTAGGTTATTTTTCACCAGCCTCCTTTTCGATACCCCATTCTTTCATAGCCTGATATAGGTCAGGCTTTTCTGCTTCATTTCTCTCAGTTGTTCTTTTTATGAATATCCACGGTGATTGATGCTACTTTGTCTTTTTTCCTAACTCTTCGTTGTGCTCAGAATTTTATCCTTGGAATATCAACTACATGCCTGTGGTAAAATCTATCGTGCGCCTCGATTTAAACCAAAATATCTCATTTATAGACAGACACCATTTAGCAGTATGAACTATCGAACCATAGAAACGCAAACTCATTTGACTCTAAGACACTCATTTTGATAAAATGAACGTTTCAACTGGTGACTATCTTCGCCTTATGGTCAATGATACTGGTTGTGGTATGGAGCCGGCAATGTTGAGCAGAATATTTGATCCCTTTTTTACTACGAAAGAGAAAGGGCGAGGTACTGGCCTCGGCCTTTCTACGGTGCATGAAATTGTAACTGATTACAATGGTGCGATCGGTGTGAAAAGTATATTAGGCCGTCGACATTTACCCTTCTCTTTCCTGCAAGAGAACCGGGAAAATTTTCTGAGATGGAAGCGGTTACAACTCTGGCTGGAGGGAATGAGCGTATTCTTTTTGTAGATGACGAAGGTGATTTGTGGCAAGTAGCTGAACGAATGCTTGTCCATCTTGGCTATTCCGTTGTCTGTTGTGAATCTGGAGAGATAGCTTTATAAGCGATTAAAAAAAGTGATTCTGATTTTGATCTGGTTATCACGGATCAATCAACGCCTTTAATGCCCGGGACTGAATTCGCCAGAAGATTTTTGATGAAGCCGCTTGCGATAAATATTTTGGAAAAAGAGATACGGAGAATTCTTGAACATGTGAAATGAGGATAGCAGATGAAAACCAGTCAAGCCAAAGACATGCAACGGAAAAATGGTAAACACTGTCCAGAGTTACAAAATATTACACATGATGGTGTTGCGGTTTATAGTGCTATCGATGAAGGTCAGGATTTTATTTTTTGCGAGCATAATCCGGCCGGAGAACGGATAACCGGTCTTTTGCAGACTCAGGTTGTTGGCAGACGTGTGACTGAGGTTTTTCCTGGCATTGGGACACTGGGATTGCTCGATGTCTTAAGGCGGGTATATAAAACCGGGAGATCAGAGCAGCATCCGGTAAACCATTATGAAGATGAAAGAATTGTTTTGTGGGTGGAAAATTCGGTTTTTAAATTGCCGAGCGGAAAGATTGTTGCTGTCTATCGGGATATTACAGATCGTAAACAGGCTGAAGAAGCTTTAGTTCATCTTTCTTTACTTCGCGATACCATGCTTGCCGTTCATCGTCAATTGGCAAAACCACAGAAGATTGAGAACCTTATTCAGAAAATATGTACTATTTTTGTTGAAAAAAAGGGGTATAAAAGTTCCTGGATAGCTCTACTGGACAAAAAACAGTGTTGTACTTTTAGTGGTAATTCAGGAGTATTACAGGCTTTTCATCTACTGCAACACAAAATGGGTCAAGGGCATCTGCCACCTTGCATTCGGCAGGTTTTAGAACGGAAGATGCTTGTCTGTTACACAAGTCAACAACAGATATGTTCCAGCTGCATCATCTCCAACGGTCATCCTGATGCTGGCGTTATGGTTGCTCCTATCGTATACGAAGAGCGGGTTTATGGAGTGGTAACAGTCTTTCTTGATAAGCAGTTGGTGCATAATAGTGAGGAGAGAATGCTGTTGGAGAAGATGGCAGCCGACATCGCTTTTGCTCTTTATAATAGAGAGCAGGATCGCAAAAGGTTGTTGGTTGAGCGGGAAATCAGGATCAGGGATAAAATTTCCAGGACTTTTATTATCCATCAGGATAACGATCTTTTTGGAGGTGTCCTGGATATTGTTCTTGATGCTATGGAAAGCAGGTTTGGTGTTTTTGGTTACCTTGACGGACCGGATATGCTTGTCTGCCCATCTATGACCACAGCGATGTGGGAGCAGTGTGAGATGGACGATACAACTATTTATTTTCCAGAGGAAAAATGGACAGGTATCTGGAGAGAGGCACTGCAGACGGGTAAAACACAGTGCGTTAATAGATCTTGTACGGTTCCTAAAGGACATGCGCCCATTGATACTTCAGTGGCGACGGCTATTGTCTCCGGTAGTCAGGTTATTGGTCTGCTACAGGTAGCTAATAAAACAGATGGTTATGATGAGCAGGATGAAAAATTGCTGGAGAGTATAGCTACTACCATTGCGCCCATCCTTCAGGCTCGGTTGGCACAACAGTCTACTGAGAAAAAACTGAAAGGCGCACTTCAAGAGTATACGAATCTTTATAACAATGTGCCGGATATGTTGGTCTCTGTTGATGCTGAAACCGGTAATGTTATTCAGTGCAACCAGACTCTTATAGATAAACTTGGTTATACAAGAAGTGAAATTATTGGCCATCCCGCCCTTGATTTTTATCACCCGGATTGCCTGGAAAAGGGGAAGAAAAAGATAATTCCTACCCTGGAAAATATGGGAAGGGTGATGGGCAGGGAGCTAATTCTACAAAAAAAAGATGGTTCCCGCCTTTTTGTTTCTGTTGATATTTCTGCAGTGCGTGATGATGAAAATAATATTATTCAATCGAGTTCTGTTATTCATGATATTACTGAGCGAAAAATGATGGAAGAACAGCTCCTTATTAGTGAAAAAATGACCACGATTGCAGGGTTGGCTGCGGGGGTTGCCCATGAAATTAACACACCACTTTCCGGTATTCTGCAATCAATCCAGCTTATTGAAATGGGCTTTGATCCTGTCCGGGAAGAGAATCAACAGCTTGCTGTTGAGTGTGGCGTTAATTTGTTTAAAATTCAGGATTATCTGCGGAAAAAAGATCTTACATATTTCCTGAATGGTGTTCGAAATTCTGCTGACACAGCAGCACATATTATTGCAGATCTTTTGCAGTTCAGCCGACCGCAGGAAAATGATATGGCTCTGGTCAGTCTGACAGAGCTGATTGACCGCTCAATTGAGCTTGCCAAAACAGATTACAGCTTGAAAAAGGAATATAATATTATTAATGTTGATTTTATTCGGCATGATAGCACTGAAAATTTGAAACTGTATTGTGTGGCGATGGAGCTGGAACAGGTGTTTATCAATCTGATTAAGAACAGTTGCCAGGCTATGATCGAAAAAAAAGGTTTCCGTGATCCACAGATTATTCTGAACACAAAAAAGTGTGGTGGCATGGTTGTGATTGAGGTTATAGACAATGGACCTGGAATGGATGAAGGAACCAGTCTTCAGGTTTTCGATCCCTTTTACACCACCAAAGAGGTAGGCAAAGGAACCGGGCTTGGTCTGTCCGTCGCGTATTCCATTATCAATGAAAAACACGGTGGGAGCATACGTGTTGAAAAAACCTCTCCTGAGGGGACGCAATTTACCATTGAACTGCCAATGGAAAGTACCGGATATTCTGCTTATCGATCTGCGCACGCCTGACTTGGATGGTTTGCGTCTTGTTCAGATAAATGTGTCAGAAAATCCGATCCCGGTTGTTGCATGCATAAAAAACTGGAGTCGGTGGGCCAAATTGCGACTGGCAATCTGCCATGATGTAATCACTCAAAAAACATCGTGGCACACTATAGGTGAGATATGTAGAGGGGGAGGGTATGACATTTGTGATGAGATTACCGATGGTACATTTACTTCTCGTTGAGTACTTCTTGTACAGCTTCAAGTAATTCATCTCCATGCAGGGGTTTGAAAACGTATTTTTTGATACCGAGTGCAATAGAATGCTCTTTTGAGACAGTGTCGCTGTGTC